>Ga0222719_10001985_pt1 | contig 19245 bp, 22 predicted proteins | sample C33_34DmetaG_FD_165039 | JGI IMG/M metagenome (GOLD analysis project Ga0222719, IMG submission 165039) | Estuarine water microbial communities from San Francisco Bay, California, United States - C33_34D | ecosystem: Environmental > Aquatic > Marine > Unclassified | place: USA: California... | reverse complement strand
TGTGATTATGATCCATTTCAGTTCCTCCAGTTGCAGTGCAGTTGGCATAGGGTAGTCCAGTTTCTGTCTTGGTTCTTCCACTGAGAATATCTTGATCCGCTTCTCACCACCGATACTACATCCTGTGAGCAATACGATTATCGCTAGTACAAATATTTTATTGATATGGTACATAATTTGGGTTCGCTAGTGCCGGGCACTCTGGGTTAATCTCTGATTTCAAAGTTGCTTTCAATTCTTCTTCTGTGTGTTCCGCACCCGATGCCAACTCTATACATCTTGCGGCGTTCTTGCCACCTTTGTTTATGATCCTCTCAATGGCTTCTGTTCTGTCTATTGCCAGTTTGCCAATGTCTCTGTTTTTCTTTGTGAATCTTTTATCCAAGTCTTCAAGGTCTTTCTTGAATGTACCTATTAAAAAATTTAATTTTTTATTGCTTTCCAAGATGGCAGTGAAGTCTTTCTTCTGCTGTTCCAACACTTTGTTCTGTTCAGTGATAGCAGTTTCTAATTTGTCTTGGTTGGCTTTAAGAATAGCATTGTCGGCTCTTAATTTCATTACGTAGATACCTGCTCCTGATATACCAAGAATCATTAGCACAGTGATAATCATCTTTATTTTACCAAAAATCATTCTGTCTCCAATTCACCTTTACGACAAGTTCTACAAACTTCTATTTTGTATTCTCTGCCATCGTAATCTTTTTCTGTTCTGTACAGAGGACCGTCATGTGATTCGTTCCCGCAGTTTAAACAATGTTGTATTTCTTTTGTAGTCATAATATTATATGCTACTATTTATCATTGGAAAAATGGATTATTCAATCAATCCAGGCTTGTAGACTGTTTTACCGTTTTCTTTCATGGCTGTGAGACTTTGTTTTCTGTTGCCTTCACCTATATAACTTACATGAACCCAACCCGAATCAGGTATGCCCGGAGTGTAAAATTCTAATATCAATTGATCGTAATCCAGTGTGTCTTCAATAAACTTTGCCACTGTGTAATTAGATGTGCCTGGACATTCTATGTCCACTGCTTCACCTTTACAATGTTGAGATCTGCTCGATCCACCCACTGCTTCATTCAATGCTGGTCCTCTGTATCCTGAGTTGATAGTGGTCACACCAAATTTATCTCTTACAGGCTGTACCACTTTTTCAAATAATGATTTTGCCTTTGCAAGATGTTCTTCTCCAGGTGTATTGTCCAATCCTCGTCTTGTTGCTGTTTGACTTTTTGTGTATTCTTGTAATGTAAAATTTTTAGATAGTCTCATATTTTTTTCTCCAGTACCACGCAGTGACCTTTGTTTTCAAATACCAATTTGTTTCCAAATTTGGTAATATTGTAATCACCTACGTACTTACTTAAGAATATCACTTCTGGAAAGGCTTCAATTTGGATCGATTCTTTTATGTTTTCAAGTATTTGTGTTTTGAATCCCATGTCAACAAATTCAAACATCAATTTATCAGCATATTTTTTGGTTAAAATCACTGTGTTGTCTTCCATGTACACTTCATCAATGTAACTGTCAGCAAAGAAATTTTTATAATTCTCCATCTGCGTCTCGTTGGTTTTGATATCATAAGCACCTGGATCTAATGGAATTTGTTCGTTAATGTTGGATTCATCTGCTGAATGACTTCTGAAATTTTTATAGTATCTAAAACGTAAATCTTCTTGATTAGAAATCTTCTTGATTCCATCTAAAATTTCTATTATTTGATCTGGTGATTTTTTTGAACGTTCTATTTCTACAAACACTCTGTACTTTCCATCTGATTGTTCACCTGATGTTTTATCAGCATCCAACACATAGTCATATCCTGTTTCAATAAATTTTACTAAATCTTGTGCAGGTTGATCACCTTTTACAGCAAAACTTAATGTAACAATATCTGCATCATCTCCCATTTTTGATTTGTAAGAATCAATTTCAAAAACGTTGTCGATAGTGTATTGTAGATCGTTCTGTCTTAAACCCATTATAAACCTTCTGGTGCAATTTCGTCTGCGGCTTCAACAGAATCAGCACCGTCAACTATTTCTGCATTGGCAGGTTCTTTGTTGTATTCTTGTTCTATCTCGTATCCACTGTATATTGTTCTGATTAAATCTTTAGGCATTCTGATGGTTACTAACCATATTGGCATTTGATCTAGTTTGCCTTTTTTAGTGCCTGGTCTGAAATCGTCTGATTGTAATACCTGTCTTGGATAGATATAAACGTCTTTTTTGTAAAAAACTTTGCAACCATAATCTGTTAGTCTTTTACCACCATCTGGATCTGGCATTTTGTCTCTGGGCCACATGAACGTGGCAGTCACAAAATGTCTTAAAATTTCAGGACCTTCTGCTAATTCACCATCCATCCAGTTGTCATATACGTATAGATTTAACTCATCCAGCACACGTTCAAAATCTTTAAGAATAGTGAATGCTGTGTCATTATCGTACACATTTTCTATGGTTTTTATGACGTCTTTTATGTCTTGCATTGATAGATACCTTTTTTATGTATTTATCATAAGCCTAAACTTATGTGAGCATTTATGTCTCCTATGATATACCGTAAATAATAGTATGCAAACAATTATTTTGCTTAATAAACAAAGGAGTGCTAATGGGTAAAAAAACATCCAGAAAGCGCCATAACAGGGCAAACGTCCTACCAATTAAACAATACCTTCCAGAGAAACCTCAAGATGTCAAGATCGTTCCTAGAAACGTTAATCAGGAATCTTACCTTCTTAAGTTATTGGATCCAGCCAAAGACATTGTGTTTGGTGTAGGTCCGGCAGGTACGGGAAAGACGTTGATCGCTGTTCAGGTGGCTATCAAAATGTTCAAAGACAAACAAATCAATAAAATAGTAGTAACACGTCCGGTAGTAAGTGTAGATGAAGACATAGGTTTTCTTCCAGGTAATTTAGAAGAAAAAATGGCTCCATGGACTATACCTATATTCGATGTGTTTAAATTATACTTCACCACAGCAGATATACAAAATATGCTGTTTGAAGGTGTGATTGAAATATCACCTTTGGCTTTTATGCGAGGTAGAACTTTTCATAATTGTTACATAGTGGCAGATGAAATGCAAAACGCCTCAGCAAATCAGATGAAGATGTTGTTAACGAGAATAGGCAGTCGAAGCAAATTAGCAGTAACTGGAGATCTCGCTCAGACAGATAGACCCAATGACAATGGATTGTCTGACTTCATTGATAGACTTAATCAAAAGTCAAGTAGTTTAATTGATATTGTGAACTTTATTAAAAGTGACGTTCAAAGGCACGAGGCAGTCAAAGAAGTTTTAAGTATTTACGGAGACTGATTTATAGTAACATCTTGATTTCTACGAATAATGTGGAAACCAAATGCTGTACAACAAATACCACTGGTGTCACCAGGCTGTAATCCGTCTAGGTAAATCATAAAATCTTTATCCATTTGTTCACGTTTTATTTTTCCTAGATCACCACCATTGGCTTTTCCGCTTGGGCAATCGCTATACATTTTTGCGGCTTGCTCGAATGTTAATTCGCTGTCTAACATCTTTTTTTGAATATCAGCAATTAAAAATAATGCTTCTTCCCTTGATACATTTCGTTGACTTCTTGTTGCATCTTCGTGTGCTATTAATATGTGACTACATCTCATTTTATTTCTCCTTAAAATATTTTGTAAGTTTATCACTCTCTCCTGAATGCTTTTCATAATCAGGCATTGGTTCTTTTTGAGTATCTATCACGTTCCAAACTTCTGACCACTTACGATTGAACTCAACCCAACCTTCTCCTTCTGGATCTGTGTCTGATTTAATGGCATCTTCTGGGCATTCGGGTTCACACACACCACAGTCTATGCATTCATCAGGGTTGATAACCAGCATGTTTTCTCCCTCATAGAAGCAATCTACAGGGCAAACTGACACACAGGTAGTGTGTTTACACAAGATACATTTATCATTAACTACATACGTCATTATGCTAACCAGTTCCACACACCTCTGATTGCCAACAGCAAATACATCAATTCCATTAATGCTCTTGGTGTGTCTTTGTCTTTAATTCCCATTCTTATCCATATACTGCAACTGAAACAGGCAACAGCCCAACCCATCCATTGTATTTCAGTGTTACCACTGCTCAACAAAAAGGCACTCACCATTGCCAATATAAATCCTAACCATCTCCAACCATCTATGTTGTTATAATATCTAATTTTCATTTTACCACCAACCTAATATTCTACCATTGCCTACAATTATCATAGTGCAGGTTAATATGTGTAGCACCACCCAAAATGTTCTCACCATAGCAACCTGTTTGTCATAAGGTTTGGTTTTCTTGTCTGAAAAACTTCCTAGTGCATACAGCCAAACTTTGAACCAATTACGCATTTTAAATATTTTGTAGTTTAATCATTGTAGCCGCAAGATTTATTTCTGGATCAGCAACCAATGTGTGATCTACCAGTCCTTGTTTGATAACCAGTATTGCTTTTTCTTGACGTGTTTCGTCACCGAACAATGTGATGTTATCATACAGCCATTTGTAAATGTCTTCAATCTCATCTGGACGTGCTTGACTGCAAACCAGTTTTCTTGCTTCAGTGATCTTGCCTGCTTTGAACAATTCAGTCATTTCCAATTTATAATCTGCTTCGCCTTTGTCTGCATTGGCAGGAGCAATCAGTGTGCCTTCTTGTGAATTCATTTGCACAGTGTTAATACATTTTCTTAAATCAGGATATGTTGCTTTTACATATGTGTCTAATATATCTAAGTCCGGAGTTACTCCTTCATCCATTAAAATTTTAGCAACTCTTGTGGTAAATTCTGTTTGATCAATACGTTCTATATGGAAGCCTTGGCATCTGCTGTGCAGTGCAGGAATAATTCTGTTGGGATAGTTACAAGTCAAAATAAATCTACTTGTTGTATGATATTCTTCCATCACACCACGCAGTGCCGCCTGTGCATTAGGTGATAGATAATCTGCTTCATCCAGCAGTACAATTTTAAAGTCACCAAATGGAATCATTTGTACAAAGTTAATAATTGTATTTCTAATATCATCTACACTGTTTGTTCTACTTGCATTTATTTCTAATATATCCAAGTCATTTACTTCAAGTTCATTAAACAAAAGTTTTGCAAGTGTTGTCTTACCAATACCTGCATTACCGCTGAATAATAAATGCGGAATAGTCTTTTCGTTGATCCATTGTTTCACTTGATTCTTTTGATGTTCATCTCTGAACACATAACCGTCTACTGTGTTAGGACGATACTTTTCTACCCATAATTCTTTCATGTTATTTTTTACCTAAAATTTTGTTAATAAACTGTTTAATATCTCTAATCATTGAACCTAATACTAGGTAAATGTAGAACCTAGCCTCTACAAAATATGCGATTGACAAAGCACACAATATCATAAAAAGCATCAATAAAAATAAATCCATACTATATCAATCTCTCCTCATGTATTCTTGGCCCATGCCACTTAATATTAATATGATGTATAACAAAGGCCAACCCCATCCTGTGATTGTGCCTGTTAAGTGTAAAGTCATTAACACAATGCCAGTTACGCCGGTTGTGTTTAATCCTTTAGATTGTATTACTGGAAGTTTCATTCATACAGTATATGTGATATACTGCAATTTGTCAAGTATTATTCAGCCAAATATGGCGTATCATTGTCTACTTTTCTAGACAATACATCTGATGGTTTTTCTTTGGAAGTTCCTAAAACGGATTCTGCTTCAACAACACGCACAACAGTTTTGATACCATTTTCATCTTCCATGGTAACGCCTCTGCTCCATCTTCCGTGTTCAACTAAAATCCAATCTCCTATTTGATAGTCGTCATCGTTCTCATGACCTTTGGCAAAAACTTTGCCCCAACGAGGATGAATACCTCTGGATTGACCATCATCTGATGCAATAATAATTCCGCCAGCAGTTTTTTGCTCGCCGAAATCCATATCAGTTACTATTACTCTGTTATGTATTGGAGTAAGTGTGCCTTGATAGATTTGTGTAGACGCCATTATTCTTGATCTTTTTTAACAAAGTTGCCGTCTGCATCTTCAACCCAATCGTTGTTTTCTTGTGCCGGTGCTTCTGCAACAGGTTCTTCTACAACTGGTTGTGCTACAGGCTCTGCAGTTTTTTCTTTATGAGAAACAGTTTCAGGATTATCTCTGTAATAGTCTGCCATAACATCTTCTCTTTTTTTGATGATTTTGCCACCTGCTCCTAATTCATCACCTCTAGCATTTACTTTGGCGTTGCCAACTGCTGGAGTTAATTCATTTCTTTTTCTCAAAAGATCCATGTCTACAGTTTTACCTTGCATGGTCTTATAAACTTTCTTGCCTGTTTGTTTTACTGCCATTTTTATTCTCCTATTATGTGTGTATTTATCTGATGAATTCCTTCCAGTCTAGTCGATACTGGATCGAATCAATTTTGTGTATGCCCAAAAGATACAATACGTAACTTGCTACCGAACTGCCTCTGCCTACACCCCACACAATTTTGTTTTCTTTCATAAATGTTACCAAAAAATGTAAGAACTTTAATAAATTCATATGTCCCAGTTCTTTAAACTTGTCTAATTCTTCTGTAACTCTTGTTTTTGCTTCTGCATTGTCTGGACACTGTGCCATCAAGAACTTCTCAATATCAAACTGCTTGTAACTGTTGGGCATAAACCATTCCGATTGTAAAAGATTATCAAAATCTTTCAGATCGATGTCTAATGATTCATAAAATTTAAGCATTTGTCCATCGCCTGTCTCTTTAATGGACTGATTGAATTGTTCAGTTTCTGAATTCTTTTCCACATACACTTTAAACAGTGTATCCAATTTGCCTTTGTATATTAGATCCATACAATCTTCTACACCGTACTTCGGCAAACCTAAAGCATCAATTTTCATAAGTGTATTATATGTGATTTAACTCAAAAAGTCAATGATTAATCTACATTAATCAAATCATCCATATCATTACCAGAATTTTTTTCTAATTCTTTTTGTTCCTTATACCAACGCATTTTAAGTTCTTCGGTATATTCTGAAATGAACATGTTTATTTGATTACGGACTTGAGGATTAGTTGCTCGTAAATATTTGGTACGTAACTCTGTGAGTTTATTTTCTAATTCTGAAGTTGAAAATTCTGCTGTGCTTTTGCCCAATGGATGGAACATAAAATATTAACTGAATTGACCAATATATCTGGCAAACACAGTTACTCCACTGTCGTATGTGTAAAATTCTACAACCAAAGGATTTGTTGTGCTGTCAACAGTAAATGGATCTGGAAATCCAGATGCAGTTTTGATTGTGCCACCATCTGCCGCCCAAGTCACTGTTCTGTCTCCACCTGATTTTACAAGTTGTACAACAATACTTTCTAATGCATTTGCTTGTGAACTCCAATCAGACAATGTTAATGTTACATTTGCTCCCACAGTGATTGTTTGAAAATTACCATTGGATAAACTGATGTTTTGATCAGTAGTTACTGATCCTGCACTATGACTTTTTGTAAAGTTACCTTTGAATAAAGCACCACTAACTTCGTTGCCTGCAAAATTGTTATTGCCGTTAAGTTTTGCTGAATTGGTTTCTAAAGCAGTGATTTCTGTTTTCGCTGTGGCTAAACCAGTTTTGATTGTGTTGAAATTATCTCTAAATCCTTGACTATTGTTGTCTTGTCCTGCTATAGGATATGTTGCGTCTATGCTTGTTGAATCTATATCACTCATAATTTTTGTTTCCTACTGTTATTTATCTTATACATTGTATTGATAGTTAGGAAAAAGAATGTACTGATCAGCACTATTGCCCTCTGTTCCTTCAACTATGTATCTATCAATTTCAAAGTTGATATTTTTGATATCAAATCCACTGTTTTTTACTGCTAGAGCAATATTTTGGCTAGTGCCTTCTTTACAATAACACAATGGCACTGCTGTGGTGTATCCTAATGCTTGATTACCAGTCTGTGCTGTACGCATCCAGAGAGGTAATAAACCTCCTTCAGTTGTGCCTAAAGATTTGATGTTGTTTCTCATATTAGAAATGTTGCTGATGTATCTCAATTCGTCATTGCTCATACTTGCTTCTAACAAATTGCTGTCCACTTTGATAACAGAATTTTTTGGTCTGAATCTGAATGGATCACCGTTCACTTGTTCCACAGTGCCCACGGATAAATCAGGACCAACTCCCCGCATATCTATCAATAATTCTCCATTAGGAAAATCCACTAACAGTCTGCCTGTTCTTGCAAAAATTTCTAAACTGGTTCCAACACCTGCTACACTTAAACTTGAGCCTGCTTGAGCAAAAATAGTGTAAGCAGAACCACCAACATTTAATTTTGTTGAATCATCTGTGACTTCCAATTGAGTTTGATTGATTTTAATTTTATTTTGTGGATTAATTTTTAAAGATGATCTTGTGCTTGATGTTTTTGAATCTCTTACATCAATCACATCTGCATAAACCAGTTCGTAGGCAATATTATTTGTTCCTGGATATTTTGCCACTGCTGTTTTGATGTCTCCAAAATTAAATCTAGCCCGTTTATGATTCTTTGCAACTGCTGTTACATAATTACCAACAACTTTCTTTTCAATTCCTGAATACACCAACATACGCATTGTTTTTTGTAGTCCAAAATTAGAATCATTAGGTCTATAAATTTTATCTATTGCAAATATGTTTGTGTTACTGATAAAATCTTTAAAGTAATTACGTTGTGTTGACTTCAATAACGGTTGAGCATATAAATCTGTAAATGTTTTTGTGACATCTGTATCAATCACCAAAGTAAAAGTACGTTCAACAGAACTGAATCCAAATCTATCTTGAGCCTTCACAGTGAATGAATAACTTTCGTCCACAGTGGTTGTAGCACCATCAAGTGTCAACAGGTTATCATCAAAAGATGTAATACCCGGTAACGAATCTTCGCTATACAATCTTGCATTTCCTACAATTTCACCATCCAAAGATAGACTAAGTCCTGGAGGCAAACTGCCACTCATTAATAAGTATTTCATTTTAGCATCAGTAACAGTGCTTGTAGCCTCTAATCTAAGATGACTGGTTAAGTTTGCTTTCAAAGTGCCCAATGCTGATGCTGTTGTCCAAGTTATTGTACTGTCAACTTCTCCTAATACTTTAACTGTGAATGTTTTGGTTGCTGTGGGTTCTGTATCTGTGCTGTTAAGTAAAAAGTTTTTGCTGTATGATTCATCTTTGAATGCGGCAATGCTTATATTTTGTTCATTAACAAAATTATCAGTTAATGGAATATTAAGAATCAATTTTTCCATTGCTGTTGCACTTGCAATTCCTTGTAATGCAGGTTCGCCTTCTGCCAATAAAGATTGTATGTCAGAAATAATATATTCACTAGATCCGATTCTCAATGTTCTATTTTTGTATTTGTCTTTTGATATTCTGTTGTAAACAAATATTTCGTTGTTTGCTCTCACAATTGGTGTTTGAATTCCTTTGCTGTACTCACTGGGATTGTACACTGTGCCAGTGTAAACTAATAAATCATTTGCTGTAAGGTTTCTGTTCAGTGTAAGTAATTCATAATCTTGATCTGAACCATCTACTCCTAGTATTGTGTATTCTTCTTTGTTAATTGTGATTTTTTCACCAACTAAACTTTCTAAATCATCCAATCCATCTGCTTCACCCACTGGTAATTTTTGTATTTTTAAAGTGTCTCCACCTTGAGGTTGATCTTCATATGGAGTTACAACCACGGTGACCAAATCACTACCAACACCGGCTCTGACTGCACTCACAGTAAATTTATATTCTTTGTTTACAGCAGGTTGATAAGGAACTCTGCCTGCTATTTCTCCTGTAACAGCATCCAATGTCATACCTGGTGGTATGATAGAATCAGTGTTGTCATCATTTGTGTTTTCTAAAATGTAACTTATTTTTCCAGGCACTGTGTTTGGATCGTAAAGTTCTAAAAATATTGTAACATAGTTGTTGGCTCTTTTGAATCCTAAATCAGTTGGTGTTAACCACTGTGGTGTTCTAAGATATGTTCCATCTGATGTGAATACACCTGTGCCCAACTGCATGATGGTGTTGTCTGCTCTTAAAAAATCATCACCTACTACAAATATTTTGAATGTTCTAGTCTCGGTGGTATCACCGTCTGTCACATTTACTTTAAAATTGTAATAACGATTTAATTTTCTTTGGTTTCTTGTGCTGACTTGTGTATTGTATAAATCTGAAAACTCTTGCACATCAAAGTAAAAACTTCTGTTGGCAATTGAACCGGATAAACCAAAGTCAAAAGGTGCAGATGCATAATCATTAGAATCATAATACCCTGTACTTGATAGGATGTCAAGAGCTCTAATAGGATCTACCAATCCAGAAATTTTTCCTGATGTACTTAATGTCAATCCAGGTGGTAATTCTCCACCACCTTCTGGAATATAATATTCTAAAACTGTGTTTGCACTTAAATCAGCATCTTGAGCCTCCAATTGAAAATCTACATATGAACTGTCCAATATGAACAATTGACTGTCTGCTCCAATAGGCAATGTGCCTGCTGGTGTTATCCATGTGGGTGCATCAGGTCCTTCAATATTAATTGTAAAAGTTCTATCCTGTATTCTTGTGTCGTGTTTGGCTCTAAGGCAAAATTCAAATTTTGTGGATCGACTGACTTGAAAAGGTGTTCCAATCAGTGTTTGTCCTGATAATCTTAATCCAGGCGGTATTGTGCCTGCTATTGTGGTGATTGTGTCAGCACCTGAAACGGGCAATGTAATTGTGGTAGGCACTCTTTCTTGATACGTACCTAAATTATAACCTGTTTGAACTGTCCATAAATCGTGCATGATATATGTATTTATCGAGTTGTAAAATGCTTAGATAGATCCAAAGTCAATGCCAGTAGCGGATGGTGACGCAATTGTGCCCATATCGACCGGATTGAAAGATTCAAGCCACTGCAACAAGTTGTTTACAGGGTTTTGCACACCACCGAAATCAAATCCTACAAGACTGTCTAGATCATCTACGTCTACACCTTTTACCAAACCATTAAAATTGGTTCCTGTAATTGTGCCAACATTGATCATGTTGTTACCATCAGCATCAAGTGTTGTTGATAATGTAGGTGAAGTTTCATTTGATAATGATGAATCTATTGTAATGTTCGATCCTGAACCTGCTGTGGTTGTTCCGCCTGTACCTTGAACAGTGACTTGTCCTTGTGATCCAATTGGTGTTAAAGAACCTAAATCTGTTGTGAACAAAATGCTCACAATACCTGATGATGTGATTGTGATTTGATTGTTATCAGCACTTAATGAAACATTAGGTCCTGCTTTTAAATTTTTAAAAATTAAGTTATCACTGGATTTTTCAGCAAACACACCTTTTGTAGTACCGTCATCTGCCAGTCTATTAGATGCTGTTGTGTTTTCTGCCTGACGAGCGTCTAGTTCAGTGAAGTTGTTATTAACCTTAACAAAGGCTTCTCTCAGATCATCACCTGTGCCGTCGTTTGCCAGTGTTCCTATGTTGATTGTGCTAATTGCCATACTAATATTTATCCTATATCAAAAGGCTTGCTACCCTTCATTGCAAAGTAAGCCACCCTTGGTGTTGATCCCCACAATGTTCTTAAAATGCCGGCACTAAAAGACCAATCAGCACCTAAAACTTGATGAGACCAATCATCTGATGAACCACTTGTATAGATGTTAGTTGAAGCATTTGATTCAAACCATTTTTGTGCCTGTGCCGGTGACCAGTCTGGATGTGCCTGTAAAAGGCAAGCAACCATTCCAGCCATCTGAGGTGAAGCCATTGATGTGCCTTGAATTTTTTTCTGCTTGTATGTAGAATCACCAAAGTAATTTCCTGAAGCAGAAGCAGAACTAACTTCTGCTTGTGCATCTGCATTTCTAGGCATTGCTGACATTATGGCTTGTCCGGAGCAAAAGATATTAACCTGAGGCCCACAACAACTTGATTGATTTTTTGCATAAGTTCCAGTGCTATAATCTTTATTATTCAGCCAACCAACCATGAAACCTGGTTTGTCTCCATTTGCTCCAAGTCTTGGAGTCGCACCTTTATGATAAGGAAATGTACCTGAAGCAGTTGTCAAATTATTATCATAGTCATTGCCGCCAAACACATCTATTTTGTATCCATTATTACCAGCGGCTATACAAATATGAATACCAGCATCTGCAAGTTGACCAGTTAAAGTGTCATAGGTATTGTTTACAGCAAGTCCCCTAGAAAAATAAAGTCCTGTGAATCCATAATCGTCTAAAAGATCATTTCTATTACTTACAGAATGACCTGTGCCTCTGTAAGTTCCACCCGTAACTGGATTACCATTAATATATATTGCATTATCTATAGAAGTGACACTACTTGTCAATCCAAAACTCATATTAACCACTGTGGGTCTTCCTGTGTATGCAGGATCAGATGGATTGTTCTTTTTATTGTGCCAATCTTTCAAAGCATTGAAACAGTTTGTAAGACTAATTCCTGTGCCGGAATCGTTTTGACCTTCCAGTCCTGCCAATTTCATTGCATAGATGTCCGCATTTTTGGCCCAACCGAATGTTTTTCCAGCCACTGTGCCTGCCACGTGAGTACCATGTCCGTCATGGTCTCTGTAATGATTAGCATTTTGAGTAAAACTGACACCAGATATAGTGGACCAATTGACTTGTTTTACTCTACTGACTCCGTTAGCATCTTGGAACTCAGGATGATCGGGTTCAATACCTGAATCTATTATTACAACATCTATACCTGTACCGTCCAACACATAATCATAAGTGCCACCTGGATCAGATTCATTTGCTTGATAAATGTTGTTGTCTTTATTTGTGTGACATAACAATCCCCAATTTTCCTGTTGACCGTTGTTGCTGGAATAATTCCTATTGAAATCTCCATCTTGAACAGCATCTTTTTCTATCCTATCCTCTGATGGATCATCAACACTTAATATTCTTGGATCATTTTTTAGTTTGGTTGCTTCTGCTCTGCTTAACTTAAAACTTGTTACTCTGTCATTGTTAGGATATTCAGCAACACATTCACAAACTCTATCTGGCACAATGTTGGAATCTACTGAGTCGTCGTTAGCAGTATCTCTGCACAATTCATTATGAATTATGTGAAAATCTACTCCTTCATTTGTAGTTACTAAAATTTCTACTAGTTCGTTTTGATCTTTAGTAGATACTGTTTCAGGTTGCTTATCGTTTATTGGTAAATCACTCATCTATCATTACGAGACAATGGCTCTATCACTGACTCTTCTCCAATTTGTTCCATCGTAGAATGCCGGTATAGCACCGCCTGTTTCGTCAGTACAATACACCATGGTTCCAGCAGATGCTACTAAAGTGCTCAATTCAGTTACTGTTTTAGATACTAATTTAAATGGCACATCTGATTTAACTTCTCCTGCTCCACTTGCCGCATCCAAAGTGATTGTGGTAGGTGAAGTGATTGAATAAGTTCCAACTAAAGTGGATGGAGGTGAAATACTGCTTGCCACCAAGTTGTCAACTTGTAGTGTGTTTGTTGTACTGTTGTAAGTAAAATCTGAATCTCCACCAAATGTTCCGCTGTTGTTGAATTGAACTTCTAAGTTATTACCACCTGGAGTTCCTCCGCCACTACCTGTGTAACTGATAGTGATTAATCCGTTAGCACCAACAGTGGTTGATATATCTGTACCACCTTGAAAAGTTAATTCATCAACTGCCGAAGCCGCCTGGTATGGAGTGCCTGAATCAGCATTAATAGTTTCAAATAAATTTTGAGTTGAGGCTGGATTTGTATTTGTAATTGTTAATACGTTTCCAGCAATCGCAGTTTGTATTCCAGATAAAGGATCACCATTGATTGTAAATGTATCAGTGGCACTTGATGCTGTGGCACTGCCTGTTTCAGCATCTATAGTTGAGAATAAATTTTGTGTTGAACCTGAAGAATTAATTGTTACACTTTTTCCTGTGTTGTCTGTGGTAAGTGTTGTGTTTGTACCTGCAACGAATGTTAACACACCATTTGTAGAAGCAGTGGTTACATCAGTTTCACCTGATACTCTTACGGTGCTGAAAATATTTTGATCTACATTTGGTGACGAATTTGCAACTGTGATTGATTTGTTTGTGTTGTTTGTTGTGAATGTAATTCCACCACCACTCAATAAACTTAATGCTGTTGCAGTGCTGTTTGGTATTACACTTGCTTGTCCACTTACAGCAATAGAACCAAACAAGTTTTGATCCACATTGGGCGATGAGTTTGTGATTGTAACAGCATCACCTACAGCATCTCCTGTTATTGTGACACCTGTGCCTGCCACCATAGATAATGTGTCTGTGGTTGTGTCTGCTGTGATTGTGACACCACCTGCCAACACTTTTTGAAATATGTTTTGATCCACATTGGGTGCTGAGTTTGTGATTGTGATTAAATCATTTGTAGCAGTCATTGTGATACCAGTACCAGATTGGAAATTTAATGTGTCTACATTTGAACTAGCAGTGGTTGATCCACCGGATCCTGATATTGCAATAGTTTTGTAAGCAAAGTTATCAGATACGTTGAAATTGTTGTTGGCACCTGTGTAAGCAATTTGTAATTCGCCAGCAACAACATTTGTTGAAATGTCAGTGCCGCCAATAATTTTTAAAGTATCTGTAATAGAAGATGCTGTGATTGTTGTGTCGTCATCGTCTGCCACTTTGTAAAAAATATTCTGATCCACATTGGGTGCTGAGTTAGTGATTAACACTTGGTCAACTGCACCGCCAGGTCCTGTGCCTGTACCTGTAGCACTGACAGAGATGCCTGATCCACTGCCTATGTACAACACATCATTGGGATCGTCTGCAATTAATTCAACATTGTCTCCTGGAGTACCTATGGCAACAATTTCAAAGTTGTTGGCTTCACCACCCACGTTACCTGTGTAATTGATTGTTAATGTGCTTCCTGATAGACTGGTAGAAATAGATGAGCCGCCCACAACATTTAAAGTGTCGGTTTGTGTTCCTGCTGTTTTAGTTCCTGTGTCTCCACTAATTGTTTGGAAAATATTTTGTTGTGTCACAGAACTATCAATCTGAATAGTGTCATTGCCAGCATTAGGTGTAAGCACAATGCCTGTGCCTGCTAATAAAGTTAATGTGTCATTGGTAGCATCTGCTACAACATCTGTGACTCCTACTCTTACTGTGCCAAAAGCATTGGACAATGTCTGTGTGTTATTGATTGTGATTGAATTTTCATCTGCTCTTGTTACAGATACATTTGTTCCAGCAATTATTTTTAAATCGTCAGTGACACCAGTTGAACTTTGTAATCTAATAACTTTATCGCCATCACCATCTTGGGCACTTGATATGCCATAGGTTGTATCGGTATCCGTGCTGGTGAATGTTAATGAATTTGAATTTCTTGTGATGCCTACATTTGTGCCTGCAACCAAAGTGATATCCTGTATGGCACTTGTACTGTCTCTCAATCTTAATTTTTTACTGTTGGCATCATCTCCATCTTCACCAGTTAATGTGTATGTGGTATTGCCATCTGCCCCTCCACCCACAACATTGTGAGTGATAGTTAACACATCTGTGCCATTTTCTTCTGTAAGTGCTGTGGTAACATCACCTGAACCTTGAATTTTTAATGTGTTGCCTGGCAATATGGTTCTTGCCACAGAGTCATCTGCTGTAACAATTAATCCACCGCCACCTTGAATGGTAACATTTCCTCCGCCACCACCTTGTCCTAATAAACTTTGTGTGTCTGTTAACTCAGAAATATCTGCTGGTATTGTGGGTGCGCCTTGCAGTTCACTGTATTGTAATGTGAATGGTTGACTGTTGATTGTGATGCTCTGTGTGGATATGGCATTCACTCCAACCAGATTAGAATTTGTAAGATCAAGATTATCATTGATCGGTAATTCTTTTATCTTGTTACCGTCTGCTGTGTCTACTACTAGTGGTATTCTGTTTGCCATATCTTTATCCTTATAATGCCGCTATTCTTGTTTGGAAGTCAGCAAAGTCGGCACTTGCCGCTACTGTTGATTTCAATGTTGCTAAACTTACATAACCTGGTATTACACTATTTACAGCATCTACAAGTAATGTTGAATCATCTCCAAACACACTTCCTACCACATCTCTTTTTGTGTTAGTTACATCCAGTTCTGCAAAGTTTTCGTTAATTTTTTTAAAGGCGGTTCTTAAAGGATCACCGTCACCTTTGTTTGCACTTGATCCAATATTAATAATCTGTATTGCCATTAAACTCTCCCTACCACTGCTTCTATAACACCTTCACCGGCATCTGTTTTGTTTTCTAATGCTTTACCTATCACTGTGCCCACTTTAGGATCAGTGCTTCTTACAGCAAATCCTTGTGTGCTTGAACTTATCAACATGTCACCTTTTTGTACAATACCTACCACTTTGATTGGAGTTCTTCCAGTCAATGCCACTGCTGTTACATTGTCACCTTCAAGTGCATTGTTCATCAAGTGTGCTGGATTTTCAGAAACAACTCCTGCAACTCTTGTGTCCCCTCTTAATGCTGTTGTGGTTACTTCTGCATCTCCACCAAATATTAAAACTGTTCCCACTTCATACTGATTGTCTGCAAGATAATTCTCAGCCAAGTCAGCATATTGAGCCTTTGTGGCTGTACCATCAAATGTTTCTGCATACACAGTTTTGTATCGTTTGCCAGATGATGAACCAATATCCATGTTGTCATCACCAGGTATTAAACCTTGTGGTGTTGCAATTACTGGAACCACACCATCTGCCACAAAAGCCACTTGACCTTCTGAAGATTCGTCTAGTCCCACAATGTATGGATTATCATTTCCTAATGCTAGTCCTGTAAAGTTAGCACCTTTACCTTGTGATTCAATAAATTTTGTGTAGATATAAGTTGAAGCCAACGCAGGATCTGTGTTTTGATTTGATCCATTGTTGTTGCTTGGTGATGTTGCCGCACTTGCTCCACCAAATCCAAATTCGTTTCCTGTGAAAGTTTGTATTGTGTTTGCTGATGCAGATCCAATTGCTGTGTAAACTGTGACTCCACCTGGAGTTGTAACTTCTAAAGTTGAACTGTTGATATCAAAAACTAAATTGCCGTCTATTGCCAATGAACTGACATCTAATTGTCCTGCGGCATCAGTTTTTGTGATACTGTTTGCTTCACCTGTGCTAGAAACATTGGTGTATGCATAAGTGTTGACACCTGTTTTAATCAGTGCATTGCCTGGATCAGCCGCCGCTCCTATTTCACTAACAAAATCTCCATCTTCTAGTCCACCACCTGTTCCAACTATTGTTGAAAATGAAACTGCCTCTGGTGCACCTGTGCCTGCTGTGGATCTACCAAATGCGAATGCGTTATCTAATTCAGGTAAATCAGCAAAATCAACTGAGGCACTTTTCAGTGTTACCCAACCATTTGTTACTGTGAAGTCTCCTGAATCAAAACTTACTAATCCTAAATCTGCCTGTGTAATTCCTGTGTCATCGGCTCTTGTGGTTGCCGCCTGCATTGCCAATTTACTTTGACTGATTGCGGCAGTTGCCGATACATCTGCATTTATAATTGTTCCTGCGTTAATTTGATAGTTGATTGTTGTTTGTGAATTTGTTCTTGAAGCAGTAACAGTTATGTCAGAGCCAGCATCTAAAATTCCATTACCTATTTCATCAATGCCTCTATCAATCACATTGGCTGTAACACCTGCACCATTATCTATTAAATCATTAAGATTGAAATCTGCAACAGAAGTTTGATTGTATGTAATTCTTGTGGCCAATCCATATCCTGGAACTGTTTCTTGAATTAAATCATAGATAACCGCTGTTGCTCCTGAATTGCTTCCAGTGATTGTGTTCCCTCCTGCAAATTGTCCCCCGTTTGCTGGTGATGTGTAAATTCTTTTTGCTCCATTGAATACCAACATTTGTCCTGATGATATTGGAGTTGAAATGTTTACATCTCTGTTGTCTATTAATTCATCTGTGTCGTAGTTAACTTGGTCAACATATGATTTTGTTGCCGCATCTTGATCCTGACTAGGATCTTGTAAATTTGTAATTTTAAATCCACCTGCACTAATGTTGTCTGTGAACGGAGTAGAACCATCTCTTGCCACAACACCTGGACCAATTGGATTGGTTACCAATTGACCTTGTTGATCAAAGTGTAGTCTTCTGTTGGTGTATCCTCTAACAGCAGATTCAGTTGGCACTGTGTCAGAAGCATTGTCAGTCATTGCTGTGTCAGATGAAAATTCTGCAACAACAACACCACGTTTAAATCCAATACCATCCAAATTACTCAATGCAATTGATGCCGAGAATGTTACACTTCCTGTACCTTGGTCAACTGTGAAAAATTTACCTACTCTAAAGAATCCGTCTTGGTCAGTTGAAACATAAAACACTCTTCCTTTTCCACGTTCATCAACTTCTTGTGCTTGTACTGGTGCTTGTGGATCACCAAATACCACATTAGGATAGTTTGTTGTGTTGAACCCACCTGTTCCAATATCTAAGAAATCGTGTCCAGTGGCTCTACAAGTTGAAATGGACACAGTCAAAGTTCCTGTTTCCAATGCCACCAAGTTTGCTCTTAAATTTACAGACGAACCTGCTCTGTACATAGAACTGTGTAAACCTGTCCCTATTGGAGTGGCATTGATGTCACTCACATCTTGAATTGTGATTGTGGCATATGTGACTCTGTCTGTGTAACCTGTAATTCTGTGAACTTTTCCATCCCAACCAAATATCATGTCACCAGCATTAATTCTATTAATGTCCGATTGTTGTGTTAGCACATCGACAGCAATCACCACATCACCAGGAGTGTCACCCATTGTGGTACCTGATCCTGCATATGTGTTGTTGGCGACTTCGTCCATGTTCACATTAATTTTTACAGTGTCGTATGGTGCATCAATTCCTATAATTGCCGAACCCGATGGTAAAGGAATTCCAACTGGATCGTTACTTTGGAAAGATACACTTCTGTAAACAGCCTCAGGGTATTCATCGAACACAATTGCTGTGGAAGGTCTTGTAGGCGAAACATCTTCTAAATCATTAAATCTAAA
>Ga0222719_10001983_pt1 | contig 19247 bp, 22 predicted proteins | sample C33_34DmetaG_FD_165039 | JGI IMG/M metagenome (GOLD analysis project Ga0222719, IMG submission 165039) | Estuarine water microbial communities from San Francisco Bay, California, United States - C33_34D | ecosystem: Environmental > Aquatic > Marine > Unclassified | place: USA: California... | reverse complement strand
ATCCGTCATGAATTTCTGGATACTTAATGCATCTTTACATTGGTCGTTTAAATAAAACATCACGTTGAATGTATTATTGTTGGTATTGTTAGTAGTGTTGTTGTTTCCTATACGGGGAACCATTTCTCTAATAGTTTCATGTAATTCATCATTTTTCTTCATCACCTCTATAAACATGGCTTTATAATCTATATTAGATTCTTCTTTTGTAATCACAATTGTATTCTGGGGTTCTTCTTCTGTAGTATATGTGCATTTTTGTTTATGTCTGGATAACCCAGATGAAAAAATATATTTTTTCCCACATTCACACATATGTGGGTTGGAGATTTTTTGGGATTTTTCATTACCATTTGTTATCATTTTATGTTTTGCAGTCAATAAATGTTTATTAAAATCTTTTTTACTGCTCGTATAATAGTTGCATTTTTCACATGAATGCTGTTTGGGATTTTTTGGGATTTGTTTGGTTATCATTGTTATCTATAATATGATAACATAAAAATCCCCCTAAATCCTTTTCCAAAAAGTATAAAAAAAGTTCAGTAACAAACTTTTTCGTTGAAAATCACGATTCGCTGCATTATGCTGTAAAGTTGTTTTTTGCATTTTTTTGAAAAACTTATGGGGTTGCTTTTTTTTTTGGAACAAGGATTTGTATGTCCCAAATTTCTAAGACTACTATTAAATATTTTTTGTAATAATATGATAAATTGTATTATTATCATTTGTAAACATTTTATGTTTTGCAGTTAATATATGAGTATTATATATCAATTGTTGCTGCAATCTAAGTTGCATATATCGCGAATATATATTTTGGCATTTTTGTAGTAAGGTTCAATACACATGCTTTAGTTGTATCCCATCCTTTTTATTCGGTACAAATAATCATACCAAACGCGTCGCAGCGGTGGGGTTCTACCAGATGTTGCGCCCTCCCCTGAGGTTTTGCAAAAATGCTGTTTATATAACCCCCAAATACTTACTTTATCCAAGCGAGTACGTTGTTTGAGCACTTGTGTAGTGATTAAATAATCAGCAACGGGTTTATAAAATAACCAATATTGGGGTTCTGTTGCGTTAGTACCTACATGTATGTAAAAGACATTTCCGGGAAAGGTTGGAGAATCCCGTTCAGTCGAGGTGGTTTCTTGTCCGTTTACATATTCAATCATATTTCCAAATTCAAGTACATTATGTCCATACCAGGTACATGCGTTCAAGTTATTAATAACGCCACGATATTTGTTTGTACGAACACCTTGATTATAGCTTTCAATATAATATGTATGTCCAGTTTCCAAATCGTATGGCGAAATTGGGTTCATTTTGTTGATAAAGTTAGTATAAGTTATGTAATAATATAATTGTTAATTTGTAAATCAATTTTCCTGGCATTTTTCAGGTATTTTGTGGCATTTTTGTAGTAAGGTTCTCTTAATCTATAAAACGTAATGTAAAAAAATATACATAATAACAAATATACATATTTTTCAAGTTAAAACAGAGCATTCGAAATAAATTCGGCTTAGGTCATCAATCAAGTTTTCTCCCAAGATAGATAAGAAGACCTACAAAGAAGCATACAGCAATGATGGTTTCGACGACGAGGGACATATTGGTATAATAATAATTAATATCATAGGGTTAGATAAAATAAAACACACAAAAGTTCTCAATTTTCCACATTTTGTTTGTATACTGGAAGTAAAAAAACAATGTAAAGAGGTTCTCATAATAAGTAAGTAAGGAACCATGATCGAACCATACTTAATCGGCATGCTTTGTTTATTCTGTTGTGTAGGATTATGTGTATTCGATGAAGGTTGTTGTGATAATTGCAGAGAAGAGATAGTAATAAAGGAGGAAACAAAGTCGCCAATGCCGATAATAGAGGTATAATAGAAAGGGTATATCTTACTCATTTCTCAATATCCTACTCATTTCCCGATATGTCACTCATTTCTGGATAAGTATAAATAGAGGGTTTTGCGAGAGGTGGTGTGCGGGGGTGCGCCGGGGGGTAGGCGCGGGTAGATTGCCGGGTATGGTGACGTACGTCGGTTGACGGGGGTAACAGTATCGGTAAAAATTCAGTCTAAATGGAGTCTCGAAAAAAAAAGTGGTCAACAACAATGAGATCTCCATAGAATATATTCGTGATATCTTTTTTCCGATTCCCATGCATTATGTAGTTCATTAATACATAGGTTATAATAAGAATGAAAAGTATTATCAAATGAGTAAATATATATAATTAATTCTTTGGGTAAACGGTCATACATAATTATAATATATAGTCCATAACAAAATATATCGTCTAAACGAGTACACAAAAAGTATACAAAAAGTATACAAAATCTGCTTAAAATTGAGAATTTTTGAAAGGTATAGTGGTATGTAACCTAATCAATTCGAAAGAATGAATACAAGTATAATAATTTCGCGTCCAAACTGTCCATCTACAGATAAGATGGAAGTCGTCAAGAAAATAAAGCTATCAACAGAGGAAAGAGAAAGAGCAAAGAAAGCTAGACAGATGTTAATAGTACGGAAGACACTAGCAAAAGAGTATAATAAAAATAAAAAGGCCGAGGAGAAGAAGGCGAAGGTAGAGGAGAAGGAAAGAGCGAAGAAGGCGAAGGCAGAGGAGAAGGAAAGAGCGAAGAAGGCGAAGGCAGAGGAGAAGGAAAGAGCGAAGGTGGAAAAGGAAGAGGAGAAGGAAAGAGCGAAGGTGGAAAAGGAAGAGGAGAAGGTAAGAGTGAAGAAGGAAAAGGAAGAGGAGAAGGTAAGAGTGAAGTGGGCAAAGAAGGTAGAACAGCTAAGAGCAAAGGAAGCCAAACATGCAGAGCGAGCAGCAGCAATGGTAGCAATGAAGAAACGTAAAGAGAGAGTCCGTGAAATTCGTAAACAGAATAATCATCAGGCAGAACTCACAGCCCTATTGTTATTAAAGCATCGAAAATCAGATAGATATCGTTATTTAAGAGAAGAGAGACGTAACATTCAGGTAACAGCACGCGCAGACCGAGCAGCACGAAGATATGCCCTACGAGAAGGTGAAGATAATACATTGTGGGTACGTGAAGATAATGGAAGATGGGTACGTACAGAACGTACGGAAAGAGAGGAAACAACACATAATAGATTGCGTGAGATAGAGACAGAGATGTATGAATTAAGACGATCGGGGTACCTGAATCGTAACCTGTTGGAGGAAGAATCGCATGATAGACAGCAGCGTCTGTATCATGAGAGACAACATAGACGACAGCAACAACAGAGACGACAGCATATGGAACGGCAGTATCAGCCGAGACAGCAAGCAGTAAACCCAACTCAGGAGTTAATAAACCAAGATTATATCGATTGCAGCAAGAAGCAAAGTGAGTTGATCCAACCAAAACCCGCAGTAGAAACAGACTCATGTCCAATTTGTTTTGAAGATATGGACAGTAATATGAACAAAATGATTTTAAGATGTGGACACCAATTCTGTGGTGACTGCATAATAAGTCATATGCAGTGCATAGGAGGTTTAAAATGTCCATTATGTAGAGAGCAATACGGAGTAAGAATCGCTGGATGGAAACCACCGCAAAAAAGGTAAAGTAGTATATAGGTAGTATATAGGTAGTATATAGGTAGTATATAGGTAGTATATAGGTAGTATATAGGTAGTATATAGGTAGTATATAGGTAGTATATAGGTAGTATTATAGGTAGAAATGTGTATTAGTAAATAGACAAATTTTTTGTTTTATATTGAGGTTAAATCAAAACATTCAGTAGTAATACTCAATATCGTCATTATCAATAGTATCATTCCATAAAGTAATTAAGAGTGCTAAGGTTTTATACAACCCATTCATATCCCGTCGTTCCTGATATTGTTCGTAAATCATATTTCCCAGGCGTTCATAAATAGCAGGATAATCACAATTGTCATCATTCCATGACCATTCAATATGGGTAACTTGACCGTCAGCATTACGAAATTTATTCTTTTCTCGATATGCATTAATGCTAGGTAGAAAATCATTAGAATAGCAGTCAGTTAAATGGTGAAAATAGGCAAATACGATAAACAGTCCATGATAATATTCACCGAGTTGGTGTAAATGGTTGATCCAATTATATTTTTCCATCCAATAATGAACTTTTACTTCATCGGCAACAAACTGATAAATATAAGGATGTAGGTCGTGTGGTAATTTATTCATATTATTAGACTCATAAAAGAGTATGGTTTGTAAATTTTGTTGATGTGTCATGATAATAGTAATATGTAGTAATATGTAGTAATATGTAGTAATATGTAGTTGTAAATAAAAAAGGTATAAAATGTTATCAATTTTTTAGATGTCTTATAAAAATATAGTATATTTATGAATAGGTTCTCAATGTATGAAAAAAAAAGTGGTAATATAAATAAAAAATGAAAATATGTATAGTATATATAGTAAGTGTAAATGAAAATATTAATAATCCCAGATGAAATATCAAAAACCGCATTGTTATCTATAATCCCATGTGTGACAATAGGTATATATATGGCTTACCGATATCGTTTTATAGGATTATGTATAATATATGGTATATTATTAGTAACAAGTTTATTATATTGGACAGACACAGGAAACGAAACAATATTATACACAGACATATCTTTTGCATTAATAATATTACTAGTAAAATCAATAATCGCAATAAAATATTTTACAGGAACATTCAAAATATTATGGTTCTCAACATTATGTGTAATGGGAGTATCATTTATGATAAACCGTGAAATGTTACAGCGAAAACTCTATGATAGAAAAGAGATAGATAAAACAGTAATAGGAAATTTAATAGATAAATATATTCCAGTAAAAAAGACGGATAATGTAGAAGAAATAGAAGATGCATATAATATGTCAACAAAAGCACATATGATAACAATCCATGTATTAGCAACAATAGTGTTTGTATCAGGTTTATTAATATCTTGTCGAAAAGGTTAGATAATATGAGGATCAATTCTACAAAAGGGGCATGGTTTATTGTATGTTCTCGAATAGCAATCGGTACAAACAGTATGTCCACAATGAAGATCAATATTAAGTTTATTATCGTAACAAATGCTACATTCGCATATATTATTAAGTCTAGTAAAGAGATAAATTTTGTTTTTAAAAATGGTGTAATGATCATTTTGGCATAAATGATGGTGAAGGTCAATAGAGTATTGTGTGATAGATGTATCGTGAGTATAATCAATAAATTCATTAAGTTTGTTAATGATAGTAAGGCATGAATTGTTGATTAAAAATTCATCGAATTCTTCGTTAGAATAATAAGAATCTTCAGTGGCTTTATAATAATTAAGGTATTTCAAATAGAATTTTGAAAATAGTTCAAACTCATTATTATTAAAATAGTAAATAATAAGCTCTTTAATAGAGTCGGTGTCGCCATTATCAGCAGCCATTTCGAAGAACGATATCATATTACACGAATCATTCATTTTTTTATAAAGATCAGCGATATTATACATAGCAATAATATCGCCGGCTTGAATAGCAAGTTTATAATATTTGATAGCGATATCAAATTGTTTAAGTTTAGTTTCATATATAATAGCTAGATTAACAATAAATGATGACATAGGATCAATAGCAATGGCATCCAAATAATATTGAATGGAAAGTTTAAAATTATTGAATTTGGTGGCAGTAGATCCCAAAATAAATGCTAATTGCATAAGTCCAACATATTGGTCGGGTTCATAATAGGAAACGTTATCCTCCTGGCAATACCGATCATGTTCATCATGATATTCATTATCATATTCAGTCTCGGTATCAGAATCGGTAATATAATCATCAAGATTGGTATCCGGTATATAATTATTAGGAAATAAGGATAAGTGTAATTTTGCCATGTTTGTATAATATAAAGATGAAATATACAATAAAAAAGGAGTAATATCAATTTTATCATAGTATATAGATGGTAATTCAACAAATATTGAATTTATGATATAATATTAAGTTTGATAGGTTTAAGTTCATTTGTTTTGTTCGGCATTTTTTGTTCGGCATTTTCTAGTTTTTGTGCGAGTTTAATTTGTTTAAGTTTATCCTTTTCCGCCTTTTCGGCAATTTTAATTTGTTTCTGTGCAAGTTTGATTTGTTTGAGTTCTTCTTTTTCAGCGAGTTTGATACGCTTAAGTTCGGCTTTTTTGGCCTTTTCATCGAGTTTGATTTGAGCAACGCGCTTACGTTGATGTTTACGTACAGCGGTAAATAGTTTTGGAAAAATTTTACGTTTAAATTTTAATCGATGTAGTCGTTCGATTCTAGCAATATAAGCGGCTTCTCGATCGGCTTTAATCTTGCGTATAGGTTTCATTAATAGCTGTATGAATCGAAATAATACTTTACGTATTCGGTAATCAAAAATGTCATGAAAAGTGTAGATAGAAGGAATAAAAGCAATAAATGAACTAATTTTAGTACGCATATACCACTTTCTACCAAATTCAGAGCCATATGACATATTATATGTATTTAATTTAACATGATTTTGAAGTGTTTCATAAATAGGATGTCTAATAGAATAATTAGTATCATTATATAAATAGTTGGTCGATGGTAATAAATTATCAAATGTACAGCAAATAGAGTTACAATCATCATCGGTAAATATTTTGTCATGTATATTACGTTTCCACATTTTAATTAATAAATTAATAGGCATATGAGGTATGTATTGTAAAATATTCTCATGTGTATTATTAAAAAGTAAAGAAAGCCTAGTTTCAATATCAATATATCCATAAATAAGCCCAACCAGTTCCTTAGGCATCCGTTTCATCCGTCGTTGTATATAATCGTTCATGTTATAGTATAGGTTAACATAAATAAAATATATATAACATTTTCAATTTTACGATATTAATGTGTATAAATTCCTTAACATTCACAACTGACATCGCATGAATCATTATTTCGTAGACAATATTCAATTTGATATGCAAGTGTATATCTAGCAATAAGTACTTCGGTTTCGCGCAAATTATCAGTATTATTAATCAAATTATGTGTAGTATCAAAGACACCGGTAAATGCATTTAAAATATCGTCAGTTTGTTCAATATTTTCGAAAGATTGAATAATATCATGAGGAATAAGTTGTTTAATTTTTTCCATAGAATCAAGTAACTCCTGATAATGTGTAGATTTCTCAATATTGAACCCGATAAAGTTATCTTCAAAATATAAAGTATCATTATCGTCATCTTCCCCTTCATCTAGGGCAGCTTGTATATGTTCATCACGTGATTTATAACAATCTTTACAATATTGAGATAATACATCGTCCTGTGAGGAAACATCGGCACTGCATAAACAAACTTTCCATAAATAGGAATTATTAGGTTCAATATCGATCAATTCACAAATATCCCCACTACTTTGAACACCAACCCAGAATTTGCCTTCAATATCACCATAGTAGTATCTACCCATAATGAATCGTATATATAATAATGTTAATAATAGTATTATTAATAATTCAATTTTACGTAGTTGAATATAATAAAATTTTTATTATATTCAATAAGTGTATGAAACCTAGATATAAGAATTTAGGGGTGTTAATTTATTTTAGTAAATTGCAGCAAAATATGTTTAAAAAAATAGAATCTACCAAATCTATAGTTCCGTATATACCACCAAAAAATAAGATAGTTGCATATACGCATCTAAAAAGAAGTATAAAGCCACCTGTGAGAATTGAACTCACGACCACTACCTTACAAGGGTAGCGCTCTACCACTGAGCTAAGATGGCATATTGTCTATACACCTTTGAAGATTTAAATCCGCACACCTTTGGTGTGCTATTTATATCATTCAAAGAAAATGTTGCCGATAAATGAATTAAAACGTATAACCACCTTCGGTGGTTGTGCGGATTTAAATCTTCATCGGTGTATACTAGACAGATAATATGTGATAAATATCTTTATATTATTTCAAGTGTAAAATATTAATAAAAACCTATAAAAACCCCTGTTAAAATGTAAAAAATTGAAAAAAATTACGAGTATATTGATAGATAACCCCTTAAAACATTTTAAACAATCATCGAGAGTAACCGGAAACAATGAGAGTAAGTATAAGAAATCCCATATACGTAATTGTAATATTAATGACATTATTAATATTAACAGTACAACAGGAGCAGGGTGAAATACAGAAAGTAACAGTAACGCATGCAGAATCAGGATATTATGTCATGGAATTAGATACATCAGATATTGGAGGTAGTTTACAACTGTCAGGAAATATTGCCCCATCCTATCCATCTTTTGGAAGCATAGATGGAAATGATATATCTAGTATATTAAGTGCCATGTCAAATATCAAATCACACTTAGGAGTAGGAGAGACCATACAAGTAGAATCAAAAGTAGAGGTAAATGAAGAAGAATATTATTATATTGTTCACTTTCCAGTTTCAATGGGAAATGTTCCTTTAATGCAACCCCACATTACTGAATTGATAACTTCAAGTATGATTTCCCCTGATGTGACTGTAGAAACAATCCAGGAGTATGTAGGTAGTATTGCACCATCATCAAGTCCAACCGGAATACCGACGGCAATACCAAGTGCAATACCCACAGGAATACCAAGTGCAATACCCACAGGAATACCAAGTGCAATACCCACAGGAATACCAAGTGCAATACCCACAGGAAAACCAAGTGCAATACCCACAGGAAAACCAAGTGCAATACCCACAGGAAAACCAACAGGTCAGCCCACCCAGCCAACAGGAAAACCAAGTGCGACACCGACCGGACAACCAACAGGTCAGCCCACCCAGCCGACAGGACAGCCAAGTGCGAGACCGACCGGACAACCAACAACATCATTACCAACAACAGAACCAACAGCATCACCATCCCTGTATTCAACCACAACAGAACCAACCGCATCGCCAACCCTGTATCCAACCACAATAGAACCAACATTATTACCAACATTATTACCAACATTATTACCAACATCATTACCAACATCATTACCAACATCAAATGTAATAGAATCAGTAACATTGAATTTATTAGATAGAGGTATAATAGTAAACATAATAATGGTGTTGATTGGTGGAACAATAACAGGAATAGTAGTATATGTATATAAAAAATATAAAGAATTATCAAATGATGACAAAAAAAAAAATTTAAAACAAACAGATTTGGTTACATATGACGAAGAGGAATGTTATAATATAGAAATGCCAGTAGCAAAACCAATCTCGCAAAATAATTATCATATAAATAATTATCAGGTAGCAACATGTGAAACACCGAGTGCACCTCCGGTAGCAACACTAGTATAAAAATAAAAATGGATAGAGAAAATAAAAAACCTCACCTTTTTTATTCAACTATATAAATTTACACCAAATACCCTTGATATAAGAAAGGGTTTTGTCCATGAGAAGGTATAATTTTCATTTGAATATTTGTATCGTGAGCAATATTGGTACATAAATTAACTTTGCTAGAATATATATTAATAAGTCCTTGTTGTCCCATCTTAGATAGATATGCATCAACCTGCCCATCAATACGGTGGTTATCGACATAATTCACAAATTTTTTAGCACCACGTTTATGAATCAAATACATAGTCATTCCCCAGAATCCGTCAACCTTAGTAAAATGTTTATTAATATGCTTAGCTAGAACTCTATGTGTGTGAAATGTAATCATATCCCAATCAGGTGGAGCATAATGTAAAAGTTTTTTAAGTTTGCGATACGCATGTGGATTAATAGAAATATCATCTTCAAAAATCAAATAAGATTCAGTGGATGTATCATTAAGTAACTGTTTGGCAAGAGTATAATGACTAATGAAACAGCCGACCGCCCCAGGTGTAAGTTGATAATGATGAGTACGAAAACCTTTACTTAAAACAGTTTTAAGTTCAGTAGTAGAAGAAGGAGTAAGCCATTTATCAGTAATAACATTTTTGCCATTAATAGCAGGAAATCTTTTAAGTTGAATATGATTCATATCAGAATTATGATAGGCGTTTACAAAATTCTGTTGTTTAATACGATCTTTATCTAAATTAATAACAAAGGTTTTGAAAGTAGGAAATGTGGAACTACTCATATAGTGTGGTGAAATCCAATATTTAACATGAATACAAAAGAAATATATTAAAATAATAATAATCAAAAAAGCAAAAAGAGAATTATTAGAAAGATAAATATTGGGAATATGATATAACATTTTCAAATAGTTATATTATCCAAAGAAAAATAAAAATGTAAAAAATAAATTAGAAAGTAATATTGTAGTAATAAATATAATGGGGAATCAAATATCAAATTTATTTACTCCAACGAATAAAGTATTAAATCGAAATGTATTAGATGATATAGAGAATTACACGCCATTTACAAATCCAACAAATGATAGTATAGTAAATGCGGTAATATTAAACTTTATTGCACGTTCAGAGATGGGTTATAAAAAATATGGAGTAACGTTAGATAGAACAGATTTATTATTAAAAGACTGGGTACTTCATGCACAGGAAGAGATGATGGATGGAATATTATATCTAGAAAAGATAAAAAGAACGATAGACCATACAGATAATAATATAAATATAATAGAAAGATAATTACATAAATGCGAATATATAATATAAAGAAGCTATAAGAGAAACCAATAATAAAACAATGGTAGAGATTAAGAACGTATGTGAACAATAACATTTATATATACGAACCCCATTTTCATCAGGTGGTAAATAGAAATAATCAGCCAAATCAGTGGAATATGAAGAATCAGGAGAGAAAGATTCAACAACTGGGTTTTCATTAAAATGAACAGTTTTATCACTAGATACAGAACGAGCATTAGAATTATGTTCAATATCATTATTGATAGGATTAGCATCGAAGTAAGCTAGAGGTTCATCTCTATCGTTCCATACTTTCCATGTATTATTAGTGTCGGTATCATCGTATATAGGAGAATCGCTCATGTATATAGTATCAATATATAATACATAATATATTATTTAATTCATTTATGGTAAATAATAGAAATAATAAAAAATGAAACATAATATATAATGAATAAAAAATTATCAGATCAAGACATTTTGAAGTATCAAATAGGTCAACATATATTTATAAAAAAATATCACGGAGATGAATTAAAAGCAGATGAATCAAGATCATATGAAATAATATCAATAGGTAAAACAGTGTTAGGTAAAGATTCAACAGAGTTTATAAAAAATTGTACTTTAGATAATGGACGTACGTACCCAATATATACTTATAATATATTGAATAAAGATCGCACATATTATATAGAATCAGCAGAAACCTGGTCACGTATGTTATGTTGTTGGAATCGATAAAAAATCTATAGTTTATATATAATATGCCAGAACCAATAGATAAAAAATTATATAATAAGATAAAAAAAGAAATATATAAAAAAATACCAAATCATTCAGCATATAGAAGTGGAATTCTAGTAAAAAAATATAAAGAACAGTTTGCTGACAAATATGGTAATAAAAAATCCCCATATAAAGGAACAAGAACGAAAAAGAAGGGATTAAAACGATGGTTTGATGAAGAATGGGTAAATCAACGAGGAGAAGTCGGGTATAAATATAAAAATGATATATACAGGCCAAAATATAGAATAACCGATAAAACCCCAACAACACATGAGGAATTAACAAAAAACCAAATAAAAAAAGCAAGAACAATAAAATATAGAAAAGGGCGTGTAAACGAGTTTAAAATATTAGGTGGTGGAAAAACCCAAAAATTAATAAAACCAAATAAAAAAGAAAATAAAATCTATTTTAAAGATTATCCAGATTTTTTGCCAAATTTAACTCCAAAGGAGATGTTTAAATTGGGTAGTTTTGGTGGAACATATTGGCGTCCAATATATTCATCAATAAATAAAAAAGATTATAAAAATGTGCATAAAAAATATCCAGAATCGTGGTGGAAAGATATACCAGAAAGTTGGCTAACAACAGAATGGGAAAACTATGATACAAATATAAATAAATATAAGGTAAAAGTGGGGACAACATTAGAATTTTGGGAAGAGAAGGAATGGATAAAACCGATTCATCCATATGGTTGGGTGGAATGGTATTGTGATTTTTATATGGGAAAAAGAAGTCATGACGATGAAAGACAAATAGCACGATGGAAAAAATTAGCAGGAAACAAAGGGCGTTTTATGAGATTTTTAGTGACACAAATATTAAAAAATAAATCAAGTTGGGATGATGAAACGGTAAGTCCAAAAATAAGACAGGTGTTGCAGCATTGGGGGTATAAATTAACAGAAGAAGATTATAAATATGAAGTAAACCGCCGTAAAGAATAAACATATTATATAAATCAATAATATGTTTTAAAAATGAAATAAAACTAATATATAGAATATATAAGATGGCAAATAAGATAAATGAAGTAGAGCGAAGTGAATATATATCGTCACAGATAATAACGTATATGGGAAATAAGAGAAAATTATTAGGTATAATAGGAGATACAATAGAAAAAATAAGTAAAGAGATGGGAAAAAAAGATATAACGATAGGAGATGGATTTTCCGGATCAGGTGTAGTAAGTCGTTTATTTAAAACAATGTCGCGTGAGTTATATACGAATGATCTAGCAGGTTATAGTAAAACATTAAACGAATGTTATTTAGCAAATCCCAGTGAAAAAGATAAGGAAAAAATAAAGAAATATATAGATGAAGCAAATAAATTGGGTAATGAAAAAAAAGAAAATATGCCATCAAATATAAAGTGGATATCGAAGCATTGGTCACCTTCCGAAAAAGAAATCAAAGAAGGAGACAGAGCATATTTTACGGATGAAAATGGAAAAAGGATAGATGTAATGCGTAATTATATAGAAAGTATTCCATCAAAATATAAATCATATGTATTAGGTCCACTTTTGGTAGAAAGTTCAATACATAATAATACAAATGGCCAATTCTCAGCCTATTTCAAAGATGGAAATAAAGGAGCATATGGTGGAAAAAATAAGGTAGATATCAAACGAATAACAAAGAATATAGAAATCCCATATCCATTGTTTGAAGGATCAAAATGTAAAGTGCATATATCACAAAAAGATACAAATGAATGGGCAAAAGAAACCGAAGTAGATATAATGTATTACGATCCCCCGTATAATAAGCATCCATACAATATTTATTATTTTATGTTGGATATTATAAACAATTGGGATAAGACAATAGATATTCCAGATACAAACCGTGGGCAGCCGACAGATAGAGTAAAATCCGCATATAACAGTATAAAAAATGCAAAGAATGCAATGATAGATTTGATAAAAAATACGCGAGCAAAATACATATTATTGTCATATAATGATGGTGGAATCATACCAATAAAGGAGTTGGATGAATTGTTAGAGGAAAGTAAATATGGAAATATAATAAAGATCCCAATAGATCATAAAACATATAATAGATTAAAGGGATTAAGTGATTATAAGCGAAAAGGAGAATACAAACCAGTAAAAGAATATTTATACGTGTGTACAAATTAATGATGATCATGTTTAGTAAATATTAATATGTTAATAATATATACTATTATGGGTAAATGCAATAAAATGCAAAAAGGGGGGGAACTCCCAGATGAATGGTTTAAAAATCCTAGGGACAATGTCAGTGACCATGTAGTTAATGGCACGGAACCGACCGTATCACAATACGTAAAGAAAGATAGATATATGAAAGAGCACATATGCATCTTCTTTCAAAAACTTTATGATGATTCCCTAAAGGGATATGTGGATTTGCCAGCACTAGAAGGAGGTATTTTAGAAACAATGTTATCCAATATTGAAAAGGAAAATAAAGATGAAGGTAAATATAGGTCCCAAACGTGGCATAAAATAACAACTGGGACGAAAACACTAATAGAAGAAAAAAGAACTGAAATAAAAAATCATATTTGTAACATATTCAAAACAGGAGAAGATACAGATCCTCTTCGTGGTATTGATGCTATAAAGAAATTAAAGGAAATGTATCCAGGAATAGAAAAAACACATCCGTTAGCTGACAATCATAAGAAAGGTATCACTGTCCAGGCATATGTGGGAGGAGAATCAGACGGAGTCAAATATGAAGGATTTGATCATAATTATCAGACTTGGTTTGAGTTATATGAAAAATGCAAAGGTAAAGGTGTAAAAGGTGACTGCAAATATGCTAGTTCACCAGAAGTGGAAGATCCTACAGCAGTGGCAGATGCTAGTACACCAGTAGCAGTGGAAGGAGGAAAGCGTCGTACCCGTAAAGGAAAGAAAGCCAAGAAGCGTGGTACAAAGAAGGCAAAAAAGAGCGCAAAAAGAAAGACAAGAAAGAGTCGCCGTTAAATAAAACAATATACTATAAAAGTTATTGAAAAAGTATACAAAAAGGTGCAAAAAACGTATAAAATTGAGAAATTTATACACAATGTAAGGGATACAACAAACTAATAATGAGAATTAAGGAATCACACAGTATAATTACAGCATTAAGAGATAATTATTGGCGATATGAAGACGTTTAAGCTTAAAGGTTATTCCACATGGAATGATATAATGAACAACAGTAAGATTACTGATATTCAAGATCCAGTTCTAGAAATGGAGATTGATAAATATGAATTTGAACAAATGTATGGTAATATTGTATGCGAACTACAGGGTAATGATGCCGTATTGGAGTCATATATTGATTATTACTTTACAGTTAATCCCATGAAATCGTATGTTTTATCTTTTAAGAGTCAAAAAGAGAAAGATGAATTTTACGATATTGGATTAAACAAGGAATGCGTAGCATCGTTAACAGAAGTTTGCGAAGGAGAAACAAAAGAAGAAAAAAAGAAAAGAAATAAAAAAATAAAAAACATTGAAGAAGACAATAATGATTATATTATTGTCTTTGAATAAAAAAAAGCCCTGTATTGCATTGCTCCCTGTTTTTTTTATCTAGTAACCAATAAAATAGCAACATAGTTATGTATAAATATTTGAAAAAGTATATTTTCAATTACGTTAAAGAGAGGTTACTTAGTGTAAATATAACAAAAAGGATAAATAAATTTACAGTTATTGTCAGGGCAGTCACAATTACGTTTGTTGTATAACAAGGGATAGATCTTTTTAGTCATGAGACGTGGGTCGTAGTTTAATTTTTTACATTCGGGGTGGCAGCTGCACATATTGTACATGTTATGTTTATGGACAGTATTGAAGCATTTTAATCGGCAGAAAATCTGGTGAATTTCGGGTACAAGATAAGAACGCATAGTGAGATGTTATAGTAGATGGTAAATATTTATATTTATTTATGTAAGGTTATCGAAATACAAAGTAATAAACAAAAAGAATGTGATATAAAGATAATATAAATTAGTAATTAAATAAATTAATCATATGCTATCCAAGATTTTGGAAAAAACACATCTGTTAAAACAAAATATGAGAACAACAATATACCACCCCTAACAGACAAGGTGAATAGTAAAAATAATAGTAATAATGGGAATATACTATATGTAAGAGAGCTTGGTCTTCCAGAACCTACTCCAAAGTTAAAATATAGAGGTACATATTTGAAAATAAATATTACTACTACACATAATAGCAATAAGAATTTAATATTTATGTTTCCAGATCCAGTACTATAACTAATAAAGAGATTAGTAAAAAATACTAATGCCCATATAGTAAACAGATTAAAATAATTATTTCCCCCTTCTAACCAAGTACATAAATTTTTAGAATTAAAACCTTTATTCGGGATTTCATCTGGTTTTATTGAGGTAAATGACATGGATAAAACGGTCCTCTTTGAGTCAGGGTCATTACTTGGGGGAATTTGATGCATCGTTGTTCCACCATTAAATAGAATTGCATCACCTTCATTAGTATAATAAGAATGAACAGTATAATCTTTATCTTTGTATTGGAATGGACTAATATTACCAACTTTATCTATACATACGATTAAGTTATAGATATAATCAACATTTTGTGGGTCAGCATGCCACTCATGTTTTGCATTTGCACCATAGTAAGTATATAAATTAGAAGTTTCTTCTGGCCAATTATATAATTTTTTTCCGATTACATTTTCATAACGTTCCTTAGCTTTATTCTTAATATCACGCATAATAGATTGTTCTTTTTCGTTCATATTTTTATATATATAAGTGGTTGTGTCATTACGACCGGCCCCTGATATATCTCTCTTAGTAGGAACCTTAATTTCTTTTAATGATTTTATATCTTGTTCATTTAAAAAGTTTTTCTCATTTACAGCAAATGGTTTTAGATTATGAATATAACTAAGTTCATCTTTTCTTCTTGAAAAATTAAATGATCTGCGGATTAAATTAGTTCCATATAGATTAAATAACTGTGATTGTTCTAAAATGAAAGCAAAACAAAAATAATAAATAGTAGTTTTAAAATCATTAGTATCATATGTTTTCTCATTTAAAAAGTCATTGATATATCTTTTAAAAAAATTTATATTAATCATAATAATATATTGTATTATGATAAATTAATAAAGATAATATTTTATAAACATTAAAATGGTATATTTATCAAACCTTCGTCCAACAACATTAAGTTCACTTTTATTTGCAACAAATGTGTTACACTTATATAAAAAAAAAGATAAACTTTATTTTTATTCTTTTGCAGGTTTATTAACAGCATCAGTATTAAATCATCAAACCAGAAAAAAAGTATTCTATTATATAGACAAAGCATGTATAGTAAGTGTAGTATATTTTGGTGGTAAAAATTTACTAAAGCATGCTCCAGTAAATTCGTTATCAGTTTTAGTTCCTTTCAATTTTTGTACAGTATTTTGGTTATATTATTATGGTTATAGTCAAAACAAATATTGTTTTGATAATGATGAAAAAAAAGGAAATAACTATCATATGTTTTTACATTTACTATCGAGTGTATCGCATAATATAATAACATATTATTTACCGTAAAGAGCAATAACTCTCAAAACCTCTTTTAGTAAAGAAATCCCCATATTTAAAATAATAATATTTTAAAAAAAAGATAATGGTAATATATAAAATGGTTTGTAGAATAAGTTGTTCAATATCTGCGATTTTCGTAATAGGCATGATATATATGACAAACGCCATGACAAATACTGACCAATTAAATAAATACAAAGACCAGCTGCCCGAAAAGCTCCAAACAATTTATAAGTCAATTGTAGAAGAGCGAAGGACGATTTACTATACAGGTTATATGATAGGTTTTTTATTGTCGGCATTGTTAATAATATATACAACCCAGATACAAAAAAGCCGAATGGGTACAACAACAATGGTATGTACAACATTAGCGATATCATTTCTAACTATTTATTTTTATTATATATTAAGCCCAAAGACCAGCTATATGTTAGAACATATAAAAACGGAAGAACAGACACGCGCATGGTTAGAAATGTATAAGGGTATGCAATATCACTATCATCTGGGTTTAGTAATAGGTTTAGTAGCAGTAGGTATATTTGCATTTGCATTTCGATGTTAATGAGTAAGACTAATATTGGCTAATTCATCAGCACGTTTATTATCAATACGATAAACATGTTGAAATTCAATAGAATGGAATGATTCGACAGATTTCCTAGCACGTAAATATAATTTAATTAGATTCTGTGACTTGACTTTATATTTACCGTTCATTTGTTGTATAACTAAATTGCTATCACCTTTAATAAGTAATTTATGTATTCCCCTTTTTTTGGCTTCTTCGATACCAATAATCATTCCCATATATTCCGCAACATTATTGGTTTCTTTGTTTCCAACAAATAATGATTTGGACCAAATTTCTACACCATTATGATAAATAACAGCACCTGCACCAGCAGGGCCGGGATTTCGTTTGCTACACCCATCAAAAAAAAGAACATATTCGGTAGGTTTTGAACAAATTTTCGAACAAATAGTATTAGTAGTATCATGTTTATTAACAGCATTATGTTTATTTTTAGTAAAAAAAGAAGATATAGTAGATTGCATAACTAGTAATAAATGGTATTTAATTAGAGTATTAGTATATAATTATTTATATTATTTGAAGATTTATAAAACAGATTCGTTGTAACTAAGTGATACATCAATATGTCGCATATTATTAGAAATATCATCGAAATAAAACATAGAAACATATTGTTTATTTTCTAATGGAAAATTCGTGTTATGTGCATGACATAATTCCAATTCGGCAGCTAATCTTTTAGTAAAATCATTATCAATCCATGTATTAAATCGAATAGAAATGTCATTATGCAACTTATTGTCATCTTGCAAACAACCGAAAGTATCAATGTCTCCAATTTCTCGAAATGCTCGATATAAATTAAGAATATCATTGTCAGTGTATTGTACAGCATTACGAATAACAATGCGTTTCCATGTATCATTGTTCAATGTATATATTTGATCAGCATCCATCGTTCGACCGGGTGAATAATAAGAATGTTGTGGATTAATCATAGAATAAAATCCAAAAGATTCGACATCTCTAAAAGTATCTGTTTGATCAATACTCATATGAGCAGGTTCAATAGTGTTAATAGAATAGAATTGAAACATGTTGTTAAAGTTGTAAATAATAATTGAATAAAACAAAAATCAATTTTCCAAAGAATATTAATACAATACGTGTGAATCTAACTGAGGAATGGTATTTTGATCAAATTTAGTGAAGCAATTAACCTGATTAATAGTTAATGTATGTTTAATTTTAGGATTAACATCCTTAGCGTAGTCAGTAACTCGTAATGAATATGACATATGAACATGAAACTGGTTAATATTGCAAATAATAAGATTTAAAAACAAACCGCTGTAGCTAGTAATATAATATTGAATATCAATGTTAGCATGTTTAACTATCATATTCGCCATAACCTGTAACAATCTAAATTTAATATCCAGATATTGATTTTTTTTTTCCAGCCGAGTAATTTTAAGACATTTATCAGCTAATGTTTGCAATTCGTGTTCCGTGAATGGAATATCATAAAAAATATTATTGTGTTTAAAATAAATATATTTGAGTAAATAATGACATATACAG
>Ga0222719_10001982_pt1 | contig 19253 bp, 14 predicted proteins | sample C33_34DmetaG_FD_165039 | JGI IMG/M metagenome (GOLD analysis project Ga0222719, IMG submission 165039) | Estuarine water microbial communities from San Francisco Bay, California, United States - C33_34D | ecosystem: Environmental > Aquatic > Marine > Unclassified | place: USA: California... | reverse complement strand
TTCACAAGCTGAAGAGCTTGGTATTGAAAATGCCAGCACACTTAGGAAACAAGAAATACTTTTTGCAATTTTAAAAAAAGTTGCCGAAAAGGAAGAAATAACTGGAGTTGGAGTTTTGCAATTACTGCAAGATGGCTTTGGCTTTCTAAGAGCAATGGAATCTAATTATTTGCCAGGACCAGATGATATTTATGTGAGCCCAAGTCAAATTCGAAGGTTTGGTTTAAGGACCGGAGACACAGTAGAAGGACCTGTTAGAGCACCAAAAGAAGGTGAGAGATATTTTGCCTTATTGCAGGTAAGTAAAATTAATTTTGAAGAACCAGAAAAATCTAGACACAAAATAGCATTTGATAATTTAACTCCATTATATCCAGACAAACAACTTGTTATGGAGATTGAAACCTCGAAAACTGAAAAAAAACCAGATCTAACACCAAGACTAATTGATTTAGTTAGCCCAATTGGAAAAGGTCAACGTTCAATAATTATTTCACCTCCTAAGGCAGGTAAGACAATGATTTTACAGAGCATAGCAAACTCAATAGCTAAAAATTATCCCGAATGTTATTTGATTGTTCTTTTGATTGATGAAAGACCCGAAGAAGTTACAGACATGCAAAGAACCGTAAAAGGCGAAGTTATAAGCTCAACATTTGACGAACCAGCGCAGCGCCATGTAGCAGTTGCAGAAATGGTAATAGAAAAAGCAAAAAGATTAACAGAACATAAAAAAGATGTAGTCATACTTTTAGACTCTATAACAAGACTTGGTAGAGCATATAACGCAGTTATTCCTAGCTCTGGTAAAGTTTTAACTGGTGGAGTTGATGCTAACGCATTGCAAAGACCAAAAAGATTTTTTGGTGCTGCAAGAAATATTGAAGAAGGTGGATCGCTTACTATTATTTCTACAGCATTAATTGATACAGGCAGTAGAATGGATGAAGTTATTTTTGAAGAATTTAAAGGAACAGGTAATAGTGAAACGGTATTGGATAGAAAAATTGCAGATAAAAGAATTTATCCAGCAATTGATATAACAAAATCAGGGACTAGAAGAGAAGAATTGTTGTTTGCAAAAGATGATTTACAAAAAATGAATGTTCTTAGAAGGATCATAGCCCCCATGGGAACAATGGACGCCATTGAATTTATAAGTTCAAAATTAAAAGATACAAAAAATAATGCAGAATTTTTTAATTCAATGAATAAACCTGCGTAAAATAAAGTGTTTTTGCTAAGTCCAGAGCAGAATAAAAGATTACAAAAATTATTTGAAGAAAAAAAATTTTCAGAGCTAGAGCTTGAGATAGAAAGTATATGTAATTTTAAAAATAGACCATCTTTTTTGGCTAATTTGTTAGGTGTTGCCAAATTAAACAAAAACTCTATTTCTGAAAATGATTGGCTAGAGGCTAGAGCATTATTTTTTGAAGCCTACGATAAAGACAATAGTTCAATTGATGCTCTAAGTAATTACGTTAATATTTCAATAAAATTTAAGGATATTAACGATGTTAATAAAGTTTTGGATATTTTATTAAAAAAAAAAAAAATAAAATATCATCCAAAGGTAAACAATCTATTAGCTAGAATTTATTTTTTTACGGGAGAAGTTGAAAAAGAAATTGAGACTTATAAAGAAATTTATGATAATAATGATCTAACAACAATCACTAGTTCACAATTTTTAACTAGTTTAAATTATTCGTCAAATTTTAATCAACAAGAATATCTAAATTATTGTAAAAGTATCAACAAACAATTTGAAATTTCACCATTAGAAAAATTAAAATTAAACTCTTTTAATTTCGATGAAAATTTAAGAATTGGTTTTTTTTCAGCAGACTTTAAAGAACATTCTATTTATTATTTTTTAAAGACCTTATTTAATTCTTTTAAAGAAAATAAAATTAAAATTTTAATATTTAATTTATCAAGCAAAAAGTACTTGGATGAAAAGTCAAATGAAATTTTAAAAGATTGTGATGAGTGGGTAGATTTACATGATTCAAATGATTTTGATAGTGCAAACATAATTCGTAAAAAAAAAGTTAATATACTCATTGATTTAATGGGTTATTTTGGAAGAAATAGATTTCAAATTTTAAAATATAAACCTGCACCGATTCAAGTTTCTTGGATGGGTTATGTAAATACAACAGGAATTAAGGAGATTGACTATCTTATAGCAGATGAAAATTTGATAAAATCAGGTGAAGAAAAATTTTATTCAGAAAAAATAATAAAAATGCCCAAAATTTGGAATAGTCATTGCGGGTTAGATAAAAATTTAATTATTGAAGAGCTTCCATATTTTAAAAATAAATTTTTTACATTTGGATCTTTAAACAATTTTACTAAAATCTCTGAAAATTGTTTAATTGCTTGGGCAGAAATTTTAAAAAAAATTCCTAATAGTAAGTTACTGCTTAAATCTTCATCTCGAGACTCGGAAATTGTGAAGGAAAAAATTCTCATGAATTTTAAAAATAATTATATTGAAGAAGATCGGATCATATTGTTAGATTTTATAGCTGATAGAAATAATCACTTAAATATATATAACCAAATTGATATGGGTCTGGATACTTTCCCTTACCCAGGAGTTACGACAACTTTTGAAGCCATATGGATGGGAGTACCAGTACTCACCATGATGGGGAATAATTTTGTATCAAGGTGTGGAGAAAGTATAAACATTAATTGTAATTTAAAAAAATTTAATGCTCACAATTTTGAGGATTATATTAATAAAGCAGTTTTGTTATCTCAAAATTACAAAGATCTTTCTAAATTAAGAAAAAATCTTAGAGATCAGGCTTTAAATTCACCTTTATTTGATAAAAAACAGTTTGGTGATAGCTTTTCCAGCGTATTAAAAAATTTATGGAAAGCTTATTGTAAAAAAAAGTAATGATATGTTTATATCAGACAAAGAAAAAATAAATTTAAAAAATTTATTCTTAAAAAAAGAATATTCAAAATTTGAAAAAAAAATAGAGTCATTTGGAAATTTGAGTTCTCTACCTGATTATTTGCTAATGGGTTATGCGGGATCTAAAATCTCGAATCCTGACTCAAAAAAATATGATTATATAAAAGCATCAATAATTTTTGAAAAAATTTATAAAAAAAATAAGGATAATAAAGAAGCTTTATATAATTTAATAATTTCAAGTATTAGAGCTGAAACAAGCGTTTATGTTTTAGATCACTTAAAAAAAGAATATAGACTAGATAATAAAAATATAAAAATAATAGAGGGGTTGGCCAGAATTCATTTTATATTAGGTAATATGGATTTATCCGTAGAATATTTTGAGAAATTAAAAAAATTATTACCAAAAAATATTAAAGATGGCGGAAAATCTACTTATTTATCTTTCATGAATTACGTTGAGGGTTTTGATCAGGACTTTTATAAAAATCAATGCATTGAATTTGCTAAAAATTTTAACGATGTTGAAAGAAATTATAAATTAGATTTTAAATTTAAAAATCAAAAAATTAAAATAGGTTTTTTATCTGGAGATTTTAAGAGTCACTCAATAAGTTTTTTTTTAATAGATTTAGTAAAAAAAATTGATAAATCTAAATTCGAACTTTTTGCTTTTAGTAATTTAAATCTAAAAGAACATGATCAGGTTACAAATTTTTATAAATTAAATTTTAATGAATGGTACGATATTAATAGTTTATCTGACAAAATAGCTGTTAACCTTATTAGATCTAAAAATATTGATTTTCTTTTTGATTTAAGTGGGTTTACTAGGGGAAATAGAATAAATGTTATTGCTAACAGATGTGCAAAAAACCAAATCTCTTGGTTAGGCTATAATAATACAATTGGCTTAAAAAATGTAGATTATCTATTATCAGACCATTATTTAATAAATGAAAATGAAAAAAATCTTTATACTGAAAAAATACTTTTTATGCCCAGCATTTGGAATGCAATGTGTGTCCCTGAACATTTACCAGATATAATTGAAAAAAATATAGATAAAGATAATACTTTTATTTTTGGCTCATTTAATAATTTTAAAAAAATTTCTAATGATGTTATTAAGACTTGGTCTAAAATTTTGAATACTATTGCTGGGTCTAAATTATATTTAAAAAATTCAAGTGGTTATAATCAAGATCTTTATAATAATCTATTTAGTAAGTTTATAAAAGAAAAGGTTGATAATGAAAAAATAATTTTTTTAAACAGATCATCTGATAAAGAATTTTTAAAAGATTATAATAAAATTGATTTAGCCTTAGATACATTTCCTTATCCAGGTGTTACCACTTCTTTTCAAGCATACTTAATGGGTGTACCCGTCTTAACAATGAAAGGATTTAATATGAATTCAAGATGTGGTTTTTCTATTAATAAAAATTTGAAAATGGATACTTTAATTGCTGAAAATATTGAAGATTATATACAAAAAGCAATTTCTTTTAAAAAAAATTATAATTCATATTTATCAAAGCCTTCATTAAGAAAAAAAAGTTTAGATTCAAATCTTTTTAATACTGACAAGTTTGTTGAGGAATTTTCTAAAATATTAATCAAGATATTATAATTAATGAATTAAATGACAATTTTTGCTTTATCAACTGGTCCAGGAGTTTCAGGTGTTGCAGTAATTAGAATATCAGGTACAGAGACTTCAAATGCTTTAAAATTACTTACCAAAAAGCCCCTTCCCACACCTAGAGTGGCCACATTAAGAAAAATCAGCAAAATCAACACTTCTGAGCTTATTGATGAAGGCCTAATCTTATGGTTTCCCGGACCACAGAGCTACACAGGCGAGGATATGGCCGAAATTCATATACATGGAAGTAAGGCGGTAGTGGAGGCTCTGCACTTCTCTCTTTCAAGTATAGATAACTGTAGATTGGCTGAACCCGGCGAGTTTACAAGAATAGCATTTGAAAATGGAAAAATAAATTTATTAAAGGCTGAGAGTATTGCAGATTTAATTTCATCCGAAACAGAAATTCAAAGACAACAAGCAATTAAGATTATGAATGGCAAATCAGCTGATCAATTTAATTTTTTAAGAGAAAAACTTTTAAAAATTTTATCATATGTTGAAGCAAAAATAGATTTTCCAGAAGAGGATTTGCCAAAAAATATTTTTGAAGAAATTAAAAATAGTTCAAATGAAATTATTAAAAAAATTGAAAAGATTTTAAATGATCAAAAGGTTGGAGAAAGAATTAGAGAAGGTTTTAAGATTGTAATACTTGGACCCACTAATGCGGGGAAATCTAGTTTGATGAATTATTTATCTAATAGAGAGGTCGCAATTGTTTCCGAAATATCAGGTACCACAAGAGATGTTATCGAAACCCATCTTAATATTGATGGTTATCCTGTAATTGTTTCTGATACTGCAGGAATAAGAGATTCTAAAGATGAAATAGAAAAAAAAGGTATTAAATTATCTCTAAATAGAGCAGAAAAAGCAGATTTAAAACTTGTGGAAGTAGATGCAATAAACCCTGATTTTACTGATGTTTTGAAGGACTTATTAGACGAGAATGCAATTTTAGTAATAAATAAGTCTGATCTTTTAAAAAAAGATATTGACCCAGAAATTAAAAAAAAAAATCATGTCTTAATTTCAATTAAAGAAAATAAAAATATAGAGGAATTAATTTCAAAAATAAAAAATAATTTAAAAAATAAATTTATTACAACCGATGATATTTTAATTACTAGAGAAAGACATAGACAACATTTGCAACAGTGTTTAGAGCATTTAAATAATTTTAATCAAAAAAAAGTAATTGATGAATTTGATAAAGCTGCAGAAGATTTAAGATTAGCCACTAGACATTTAGGTATGATCGTTGGAAAAGTTGATGTAGAGGAGATTTTAGGTAGTATTTTCAACGATTTCTGTATTGGTAAATAATCCCGTATTTTCCTTATTTTTAGACATTTTTTATTCAAAACTATTGATAATTAACGCTTATTTACAAAAAATTAAGCCTGTCTTGTAAATTATTTATTCACATATAAATTCAGCACATGAGAAATGATTTATCATTTGATGTAGTTGTAATTGGTGGAGGTCATGCAGGATGCGAGGCAGCTGCTGCTTCTGCTCGACTAGGAGTTAACACTGCCCTATTCACCCATAAAATAAAAACTATTGGTGAGATGTCATGTAACCCTGCAATTGGTGGTTTGGGCAAAGGTCATTTAGTTCGAGAAATAGATGCACTTGATGGTGTTATGGGAGATGTTGCAGATAAATCAGGCATACAATTCAGATTATTAAATAGAAGCAGAGGCCCAGCTGTACGTGGACCAAGAACTCAATCAGATAGGGCACTTTACCGTAAATTTATGCAAGAAAAACTTATAAATTATTGTAATTTAAGTATTTTTTCAGATCCAGTAATAAAGTTTATTTTTAATAAAAACACTATAAGTGGTTTTGAAACTAAAGAAGGTAAAAAGGTATCATGCAACAAGTTGATACTTACAACAGGAACTTTTTTAAATGGCTTGATACATATAGGTAACGAAAGAACACCAGCAGGTAGGTATGATGAAAAACCTTCAACAGGTCTAAGTGAACAATTAGCAAAATATGATTTTAAAATTGGAAGATTAAAAACTGGAACACCTCCAAGGTTAGATGCAAGAACTATAAATTTTGAAAACCTTGAAGAACAATTTGCAGACGATGATCCTTATTTTTTTTCTTTTTTAACCAAAAAAAATTTAAACAAACAAGTGTCATGTCGAATGACTTATACAAATGAGAAGGTTCATAAAATTATAGAAAAAAATTTATCTAAAAGTGCAATTTACTCAGGCAACATAAAGGGAGTAGGACCAAGATATTGTCCGTCTATAGAAGATAAGGTAGTAAAATTTGCAGATAAAATTCGTCATCAGATTTTTTTAGAGCCAGAAGGGCTTAATGACCACACAATATATCCAAATGGGATCTCTACATCACTTCCTGCTGAATTACAAGAAGAAATATGTAATAATATCAACGGTTTAGAAAATGTCAAGATTATAAGGCCAGGATATGCTATAGAATATGACTATATAGATCCACGTGAACTATTCTTGACCCTTGAAACTAAGAAGATCAGCAATCTTTATCTTGCGGGACAAATTAATGGAACGACGGGATATGAAGAAGCAGCTGCTCAAGGACTTATAGCCGGAATAAATGCAGCTTTGTCTGTTAAAAATTCTGAGCCTTTTATCCTTGATAGATCAGATGCTTACATTGGAGTAATGATTGATGATTTGGTAACTAAGGGAGTAGCGGAGCCATACCGTATGTTTACATCAAGAGCAGAATATCGATTAAGTTTGAGAGCAGATAATGCAGATCAAAGATTAACAGCCAAGGGAATAGAAATTGGTTTAATTGGAGAAGAAAGAAAAGCTTTATATTTAGATAAATTCCACAAAATTGAAAAAATTAATTTAAAAATGAGTAAATCTATTATTTCACCATCTAAAGCAGAAGAATTTGGAATTAAAATAGCGAAAGATGGAATATTTAGGTCTTCAAATGAGGTGTTAACTCAAAAGGACGTAAATATGAGTAAAATTAGAGAAATATGGCCTGAAATACCCTATTTTAGTAAAGAAATTGATGAACAAGTAGAAATTAATGCTCATTACAGGGGATATTTAAAGAAGCAAAAAGCAGATATTTTAGCATTTAAGAGGGACGAGAACTTAATTATTCCTGATAAAATTAATTATGATGGGCTTTCAGGTTTATCTAATGAGGTTAAAGCTAAATTTAAAGAAATAAGGCCTAAAACTATGGGTCAAGCTCTTAGAATTGATGGAATAACTCCAGCAGCTGTATATATTTTGTTGTCACATGTTAAAAGAAAGTCTATTAAGCACATAGCTTAATGGATCAAGAAATTTTAAATTCTTACTCTAAACTTAATGATCTAAATGTTTCACGTGAAACATTTTTAGACTTTGAAAACTATATATCTCTGATTCTTGAAAAAAATAAAAAAATTAACATAATTGGTCAAAATACAGCATCAAAAAACGCAATAATTGAGCGTCATATTATAGATTCAGCACAAATAATTGATTTTGTTGATTTAAATTGCAATACAGCAATAGATTTAGGATCTGGAGCTGGTTTACCAGGAATTATAGTGGCAATTATACTAAAAAATATGAAAAATAAAATGAATGTGCATCTGTATGAAAAAAGCTATCATAAAAGCCATTTTTTAAAAGAAGTTTCAGAAAAATTAAATTTAAACACAAAAGTTTTTCAAAAAAATATTTTTGAGATAAAAAATTTAGAGACAGGAACAATTATGTCGAGAGCGTTTAAACCTATGCCTGTTGTTTTAGATTTAGTTTATGAAAATTTTTCGAAATATAAAAATTTGATTTTCTTTATGGGTAAAAGTGGAAAAAAGGTTTTTGAAAATTCTAAAAAAAAATGGAATTTAGAATATATAGAAAAAAAAAGTTTAACAAGCAAGGATTCATTTTTGATAAATATAAAAAAAATTAAAAAGAAATTAAAAAGGAATTAATAAAAATTAAATGCAAATTATTTCAGTCATAAATCAAAAGGGTGGGGTAGGAAAAACTACAACAGTAATAAATCTTGCAGCTGGACTATCACAACATAATAAAAAAATTTTAGTTATAGACCTAGATCCTCAGGGAAATGCAACTACAGGTCTTGGATTATCTAATATGGAAAACTCAAGTGATACAATCTATGGGGTCTTGAATGGAACTAAAGAAATTTATCAAGTAATAAAGAAAACCCAGTTTGAAAATTTGGATTTGGTAACTTCTAATGTTGACTTGTCAGGTCTAGAGGTTGAAACAGCTGATGATACAAATAGAGCTTTTATCTTAAAGCGTAAATTAGCCTCATATTTAAATGATTCTAGAGGATCCTATGATTATATACTGATAGACTGCCCACCTTCACTTAGCCTGTTGACTGTTATGGCCCTTGTATGTTCAAGGTCGCTACTGGTTCCATTGCAGACAGAATTTTTTGCTCTTGAAGGTCTAACGCAGCTTATGAAGACAATTGAAAGAATAAAAGTAAGTTTAAACCCAGATTTAAAAATCAGAGGCATACTTTTAACAATGTATGACAAAAGAAATAAGTTATCTTCGCAAGTTGAAAAAGAAGCTAGAGATTATTTTAGTGAAAAAGTTTACTCGACAGTAATACCAAGGAACGTGAGATTGTCAGAGGCACCATCTCATGGCATGCCAGTATTAATTTATGATAAATTGTGTCCTGGTAGTAAATCGTATTTTAGCTTTACTGATGAATTTATTAATCAAGAGTCAAAAATAGGGAGTGCCGCTTAATGGATAAAATAAAGAAGGGGCTAGGAAGAGGTTTATCTTCATTGATTGGAGAAACAAAAGTTGAGATACAAACAAACAAATTGTTGGTAAGTGACCTAGTACCCAACAGATACCAACCGAGAAAAATATTTGATGAGACCAGCTTAGAAGATTTAACCAATTCAATTAAAGAAAGAGGGATAATACAGCCCATTCTTGTTAGAAAATCAAATAATGATAAATCTAAATTTGAGATAATTGCAGGAGAAAGAAGATGGTTAGCTGCACAAAGGGCAGGTCTTCACAATGTACCTGTTGTTGTAATTGAAGCAGATGATTTAAAATCATTAGAATTTGCCATTGTAGAGAATGTTCAAAGACACGATCTTAATCCACTTGAGGAGGCCTATGGGTACAAACGTTTAATTGATGAATTTTTTTATGATCAAGATAAAGTTTCAAAATTTATTGGGAAAAGCAGGAGCCATATAGCAAACTCTTTGAGACTATTAAATTTACCGAATGATGTATTAAAATTAATCGAAACAAATCAACTTACACTGGGTCACGCAAAAGTTATTGTTGGTCTTGAAAATGCAAGTTTTGTTGCACATAAAATAGTAGAAAAAAAGCTTTCAGTTAGACAATCTGAAAATTTCGTTAAATTATTTAAGTATAAAAAAAAGAAGAACATTAAATCAAGAGATACAAATATTATAAGTTTAGAAAATTCTGTAGCAAACAAGACTGGATTAAATGTAATTATAAAGAATGACAAAAGAAACAGAGGATCAATATCTTTTGAGTATAAAGAATTAGATCAACTGAATAAAATCATTGAAATAATCAAATTGTATTATTAATTGCTTATATATTCTCAAAAATATAATTTTGCAGTAAGCCTTTAGAAATTTGTGGGTATCTTTTACATTCCCATTCTAGATTATTAATTTTTTGCATTGATGACTTTATTTGATCTAGACTCCAACAATTTAATTGTTTTTTTATAAGGTCTTTTTCTTTCCAAAAAATTAATGGTTTGTAAGAATTTAAAATTGTATCAATATTATTATATTTTTCTAGTTCAGTTTTTATTTTTTTTAATCTTTTTAGTTTATTTAAAAATGATTTTATAATTATTAAGTTATTTTCATTGGTTATGCTATCTTCATTTAATATATGTATTGTTTGTCTCTTATTTTTTGCAAGGCATTGATCTACTAATTCTGAGACATTATATTCGCCCGATGAGTTGGTTAACTTGGATATTGTTTCGTTATTAATTTGTTTGTTTTTATGTCCAAGTAATGAAATTTTGTTGAGTTCATTTATCAAATTTAATCTATCACCCATTGATTTGTTGATTAATTCATTAATACTCTCTTTTGATATTCTTATTTTTTCTTTAATTAAAAAATTTTCTATTAATTTAAGCATAGAACTATAATTATCTTCGTAATATGCAACAATTATAGTTTTTTTATTTTTTTCAAATAAATTTCTGAGTTTAGATTTTTTTTCTAAAATATTTGCTTTAATAATAATCTTAACTTTATCAGTTTTTGTATTGATTATTTCGTCTATAATAGGAAAAAATTTTTCCGTAGCTCTATTTATGATAAGTAATTTTTCTTCTTCAAAAAAGGATTTGTTATAAATTAATTCCTTAAAATCATCAGGTTTCTTAATTATTTGTAATTCTTCAAAATTATGAATGTTTTTAGAAAATATAGGTTTTAGAATATTTTCAATACTTTCTTCAATAAGCCCAGAATTAACGCCATATAGGAGGTAAAAATTAATATCTTTATTAATTCTTTTTTGTAACTCAAATGATTTAACTATCATTCATTTAAGTAATTATTTACATCAACAATTAATTGATCAATCAATTCATCAATCTTAAGTTGCTCGTACTTTTTAAGTTCAAATTTACTATTCAGATTATTATAAAATGTATTTTTATTAAAAGTTATGATCTCATTTGAGAAATTATTTTTGTCTGTTATCTCGAGTTCTAAATCAATTTTCATTGAATAGCCTAGCTCATTACCTTGAGAATCTTTTGATGTAACTTGTTTTAAAATCTCACTATTTCCTTTTATTATTATTTCTTTTTTAAAATCTTGAATTTCTTTATAACGATCAAAATTCTTTCCAAGCTTTCTATTAACTTTGCTATTTCCATTTATTTCATATGAAATTATCTTTGTAGAAAATTCTTTATTAACTAATTGATAACCGCAATTTGTTAGTAACAAAAAAATAAACAATAATGGTTTGAATATTTTAAATATTTTCATTTGATGATCATATTGATAATTCTATTTGGTATATAAATTTTCCTTTGTATTTTTTTAGCTTTAAGAATTAATTTTAACTTATCACTTTTATTTATGAGTTCCATAATTTCATTTTCTTCCATATCTTTGTTAACATTTAAGATCTCTTTCTTTTTCCCATTAACTTGCACTACTAAGCTAATTTTTTTATTATCTAGCAATTCACTTTTAGTCGTAGGCCAATTATTTTTTATAGTTTTATATTGTGATAACTCAGAAAGGCATTCAGATGCAAAATGAGGAATAAAGGGACTTAATAGATTGAGAAGTTTTAAGTATATCTCCGCCAGAATGTTACTATCCGCCTCTTTTTCTACTTCACTATTAAACAAACTGTACATTTCGTGAAAATTTGCAATTACCACATTATATTTGAAGCTTTCTATATTTTGAGTCACTTTAAAAATTAATTCATTAATATAAGAATCTAATTTTTGATTATTATTGCCATTTTTTTGATTAAGCTGGATTTTCTTCATAAACTTTTTATGTAATAACCAAAGTTTTTGAATAAATTTATATGATGCTTCCATACCATTATCAGACCATTTGACATCTTTTTCTGGCGGACTGTCAGAAATTATAAATAATCTTACCGCATCAGCACCATAGTTATTAATTATTCTTTCAGGATCTACGGTATTTTTTTTTGATTTAGACATTGATTCTGATGGACCAACGTGGACTTTGATACGTTTATCAGAAATTTTATAAAAATTTATTCCATCCTCTGAAGAAACTTCATCAGGATTTAACCATTCACCGTTATCACTTTTAAAAGTTTCATGGCAAACCATTCCTTGAGTGAAAAGACCATCAAATGGTTCTTTTAAATCAATTGATTTATTTTGATGTCCAATTGCTCTAATAAAAAATCTTGAGTAAAGCAAATGCAAGATTGCATGCTCCACCCCTCCAATATATTGATCCACAGGCATCCAATATTTCATTTCTTCTAAATCAAAAGCTTCTTTAGCGTTTTTTGGGCTGCAAAATCTTAAGTAATACCAAGAAGAATCGACAAAAGTATCTAGTGTATCTGTTTCAAGTTTACATTTTTTTCCATCGATTATTATTTCTTGCCATATTTTTTGATGATCTAACGGATTGCCATTTGTATTTAAATTGATATTTTCTGGAAGTTTTATCGGTAGTTGTTCTTTAGGCACTTTAACAATATTATTTTCTTCATCGTACGCAATTGGAATTGGACAACCCCAGTATCTTTGTCTAGAAACTCCCCAGTCTTTAAGTCTAAAATTAATTTTTTTTTTCCCTTTTTGTTCTTTTTCAAGAATTTTTATCGCCTCAATTATAGATTCGTCAGGAGCCTTTAAACCATCTAGAAATCTAGAATTATGTATTATCCCAGGACCTGTATAAGCTTCCTCTTTTAAATTACTTTCACTTGATATAGCTTTTACAACAGATTTGATTTCTAACTTATATTTTTTTGCAAAATCAAAATCTCGTTGATCATGTGCAGGACATCCAAACACCGCACCAAAACCATAATCCATCAAAACAAAATTAGCAAAGTAGATCGGAATTTGAATAGTTTCATCTAAAGGATGGATAGCAAATAATTTTGTATTAAAACCTATTTTTTCAGCTTGGGCCAAAGCCTCTTCTGTTGTTCCAGATTTATCACACAGTTTTTTAAAATTTTGGTAATCTTTATTATCTTTAAATATTTTAGATAAAGGGTGGTCTGCAGATAATGCTAAAAACGTACATCCAAAAATTGTATCTGGTCTTGTGGTAAAAATTTTTATCTCTTTAAATTCTTGAGAATTTTTGACTTTAAAATTTATCTCACAACCAAAAGATTTTCCAATCCAATTAGATTGCATGGTTTTTACTTTATTGGGCCATTTTTCAAGTTTATTTAGATCTTCTAAAAGCGTGTCTGCAAATTTTGAAATATTAAAAAACCATTGATTAAGTTTTTTTCTTTCAACTGAAGCTCCTGACCTCCAGCCTTTTCCATCAATCACTTGCTCATTTGCAAGAACTGTCTGGTCTATTGGATCCCAGTTTACATAATTTTCTTTTCTATAGACCAAACCTTTATCGTAAAGATCTAGAAAAAATTTTTGTTGATGTTTGTAGTATTCTGGTGAGCACGTTGATATCTCTCTATCCCAATCTATTGATAAACCTAATTGTTTAAGTTGAGACTTCATCACAGAAATATTTTTTTCAGTCCACTGTTTAGGATCAAGATTATTTAATTTAGCCGCATTTTCAGCTGGCATACCAAAAGAGTCCCATCCCATTGGGTGTAGAACATTGAAACCATTTAATGATTTATATCTAGCTAAAATATCACCAATTGTATAATTTCGAACATGTCCCATATGAATTTTTCCCGAAGGATATGGAAACATTTCAAGACAATAAAATTTTTTTTTATTTTTATCTAATTTTGTTGAAAATGTTTTGTTCTGATCCCAGTAACTTTGCCATTTTTTTTCAACTTCTTTAAAGTTATATCTTGTAGTCATCTTAAAAATTTTTATGAGGACAAAATTAGTTTGGTCGTAAATCTTTATTAATTATTGGATTTTCTTTTCTATATTGATCAGTTTTAACTTTAAGCTCTTTATTTTTTATTGCAGATGCTTTTCTAAGTATTGCTAATTTTAATTCTTGACCAACGGAGCTTTGATTAATTTCCGTTTGACAATTTAACGAATTATCATCTTTGCAAACTTTATTATATACTACAACTTTAATTCCATCTGCTCTAATCTCGTTAGATAAAAATTGAACCATAATTTTTAATGAGTCGTTGCTATCACCGCTTGCGTACCAATCGGTAATTACAATCCCACCACCGTAATCAGCACTAGTAAGGGGTACGAAATCTAAAATGTCTATTGTTGCTCTCCACATTTCATTTGACGTTGCAAACTCAAAATTACCTGAGCCGCCCATTCCTTTTCCTAAATTAGATAATCTTACAGTTTTTCCTTCTTCGATGTTTTTCTGAACACGTTCTTTAGCGTTTGTTGGAACCTTTCTCGAATCTACTGGTCTCCAAAAATTACAATGATTTAAAAAAATACTGAGCATTAAGATTAGAATAGTATTTTTAAAAATTTTTGATAAATTCATATTAAAAAAGTTTGATATTACTAAAAACTCTATAAATAAAGGTTTTATTTGTGATATAAATGCAACAGAATTCAATTAAAAAGGTCATTTTAGTAAATTTTTACATTTAGTAAGAAAAATTAGGTTATTAAGCTTGTTCATAATTAAATATTTAATTAACAACAAGGAGTAATTATGAATAAATATACAAAAATTGGTGCATCAGCATTAGCTGGTTCACTAGTTGCTACTTCTGCATTTGCTGGTGAACTATCAGTAGGTGGTACATGGGAAGTAACAGGAGAGTTTGTAACAAACTCAGCACTTAGTGGTGCAACAGCAAACGAAAGTGGTAACCCTTTTGGTTCAAAAGGAAACTTATCATTTAGTGGATCTGGTGAAACTGACTTCGGTACAGCTTCATTCTTCATGTTCACAAGTGATGCTCAAGGTGCAGTAACATCTCACAGTGTAACTTTAGACATGGGTGATACGGGTATGGTAGGTTTTGACCAAGGTACTGGTGCATTTGGTGTTGGTACAATTGATGACAAAACTCCAACAGCTTATGAAGAAATTTGGAACGGAACAGCACAATCTAACGGAGACATCTTAGATGGATCTGGTGGTAGCGCTGGTGTATTCGGTTACAAAAATACATTCATGGGTATGAACTTAAACGTTGAGTATTCTCCATCTTTATCAGGTGGTGATGCTGGTGACGGAGCAACTTCAGATACTACAAATCCAGATGGTTCAGGAATAAACTTTGCAATAACAAACAATACTTTAGTTGAAGGTTTAGACTTTGGTTTTGGTTATGGTAAAGATGAATATGACAGAAAATCAACTGATACAGTAAACTTAGACGAAACACAGTCAACTGTAGCTTATGCAAACTATTCATTTGGACCAGTTACTGTAGGTACTACGCAGTCTTACACTAGTGGATCAGTTAACTCTTCAGGTGCTACAAGCGGTGCAAATGAAGTTGAAATTTACGGTATAGCATTTAACGTAAATGAAAACTTCTCAGTTTCATACACTGATTATGAGAACAATTACCTAAATAGAGGTTCACAAGGTGATGTATCTCAAGATACTACAGGTATCAACGCAGCATATACCATGGGAGGAGCTACTTTAAGAATTACAGATGCTCAAATGGATAATGTAGGTGGTACTACAGGTAAGAATGAAGACAGAACAGAAGTTAGTTTGTTATTAGCATTCTAATTTAATTCTATTTTAGTTTTGAAACGGCCCTTTTTTTAAGAGGGCCGTTTTTTTTTGAGCCATGAAATTCACTTCAAATTTAAATGAAGGAGAAAAACTTTTCGCACAAGGCAATTATCACGAGGCTAAAAAAGTTTTTAAGGAAATTGTAAGGCTTGATAATAAAAATTTTATAGCTTATTGGTATCTTGGTCATTGCTACTTTAAACTTCACAAATACAATAAATCTTTAAATCAGATTAATAAATCAATTGAATTAAAAGGAAAAGATGTTTTAAATTTAAATTTTTTAGGAAAAATCTATATTGAAAAAAATCAATATGATATTGCAATAGAGCTATTCAATGAAGCTTTGTTTTATGATAAAAAAAATCAAACAACCTTAAAAAATCTTGCTAGTGCTTATTTAAATACTGGTGATTTTGAGAAAAGTAAAAAAATTTATTCTCAATTATGTGAAATTGATCCTCATAATTTAGCATATGGTTATGCACTATCAAAAGTAGATGACAATTATATAAATAAAATTAAAATTAAAGATATAGCTCAAACGGAGCTGAATGAGATATATCTTAATTTAATCTATGCCAAATTAAACCAGTTAAAAAAAAATTATGAATTAGAATTTAATCATCTTAATTCTGCTCATAGTTTATATTTAAAAAGCAAAAATAATGCTCTTAATCAGCAATATAATTTCTACACTAAAGATCTAAAAAATTTTATAAATAAAATTAAGAACATAAAATATTTATCTAAAAATAATCAATCACCGGTGTTTATTCTAGGGTTGCCAAGATCGGGCACTACGTTAGTAGAAAAGATAATATATTCTGGAAATGATAAAATTCAAAGTATGGGTGAGGCAGACTGTTTTGATAAAACTTTTTTCTCTAATCAATATATTAGCAATTATAAATTGAACGAACATGACTTTAAATTTGAAATTGATGATCTTAAGTTACTTGAAACAAATCTATTAACGCAATATTATGATCAAGGCTTATTAAAAAATATAAAAATTTTTACTGATAAATCAATATCGAATATTTTTTATATCCATTTAATTAAAAAAATTTTTCCTAATTCTAGATTTATTTATTGTAATAGAAATAAAGTATTAAATTTAGTAGGTATTCTTCGATCTTTTTTACCAGAAATTTATTGGTCACATTCTATTGATAAATCTTCTTTAATGCAAAAATATTATAATGAATATCTTAGAGAATGTGAAAAGTTTTATAAAAAAGATCTTTTTATTATCAATTTAGAAGAACTGACAAGTGATCCAGTTAAAATTTCACAAAAATTATATAATTTTTTGGGCTTTAAATGGTCAGCTGAAGTATTAGAAGTCAAAAAAAATTTTATAGTCAAGACAAGTAGCAATATTCAGGTCAGAGAAAAAATTAAAAAACATAATTTAGGAGATGTTCAAATTTATGAAAAAGTATTATTAGAATTGGGATATAATTTTTAAATTTTATTTATCAAGAATTGAAAACATTTTATTTAAATTTTTTTCATAATTAGCCGAAATATTTATAGAAGTATTGTATATAGGCTTATTTGCTTGATTTACACTCAATGTTTTAATTGGATTTTTATTATTCTGATGTTTTAAACATTGATCTTCCCATTCTAATTCACAGTAATCTATTATTTCTTTAGTTTTTACTTCACTATTATTGATTAAATCCTCATAATTAATATTAAAAATTCTATTAGGAAATTTATTATTCCAAAAATTCATTAAGTCTTTATATATCAGGTAATAATTAGCCATTTCTTCTTGATCATAAGCCCACTTTTCTCTACTAGGAAAATTATTTTTATAAATTGATAAACAATTGTCTTTAGGGTTTCTTTGTGAGTGAATTATTTTCGAATTTGGAAAAAAAAGATTTATAAATCCAATATACCAAAAATTATTTAAACTTTTATCAACAATAAATTTTTTATTGATGTTAAACAATTTTAAAAAATCAAAATAATGTTTTGAAAAATCACTGTTTAGTAGTTCTAAAGCCAACTCATTTTTAAATTGATTTTGTTTTAAAATATTTTGACTAATTTTTGAGATAATAAAATTACACTCACTAACAGAACCAACTTCTGAATGTGATGAAATTATTTTTTCTAAAAGTGTAGTACCAGATCTCGGTAAGCCCAGAACAAAAATAACCTTTCTGTTATCAGTATATTCTCTAATGTTAAAAGTCTTTAAGTCAGAAAAAAATTCTTTTATATTTTTTGACATATTTTTGTAATGATATATTTTTGATTTTTGATTTTTTGATTTTTGAGTATTTGCTATATTATAATGATAAAAAGCTTTTTCAAAATTTTCATTATCATCAAAAGCTTTACCAAGTCCAAAATGTAAATTGGCAATTTGTTCATCTTTAAGATTTGGATTTTGTAATTTTTCAAGCATATCTTTGACATGGTCTAAGTTTTCATTATTCTTATAACTTTGAAGCATGCTTAGACTTTGATCGGCTTGAGTAAAAAATTTATCAAGTTCAATACATTTAAATAAAGTTTCTCTTGCTAATTTAATATTATTTTGTGCTTGATAAATGTTAGAAATATTAAGATATATTTCTGGTAAATTATTATTTATTTTAAGGACTTTATGAAAGTAAGATAAAGCTTCTTCAAAATAATAAGTCTCATTTTTTAAGTTCCCTAAATTTACTAGTGCATTAATATAATTTGGTTTACTTTTTATAATTTTTTTTAATATAATTTCTGCTTCATGAAAATTTTTTAATAGTTTATAAGTTAAGGCTAGATTATTTTGTGCAGCTAAATTATTTGAATTAATTTCTATTGATCTTTTGAAAGAAAAAATTGCTTCTTCGAATTTATCTAGTTTCTGAAAACATAGGCCAGATAAGTTCCATAAAAAATCATTATTTTTTTGTTTTTTGAAAATTATATAAATTTTTTTTATAACTTCTTGATATTCTCCTCTATTAAATCGATTTAGTAAGATTTTGATAAGCTGTGAAAGGTTTTCACTCATTTATTTACTTTGTAAAATATGATATTGCAGCGAAACTATCTGCATCCAGCATTTTTATCAACCTTAGATTACTTTCATTGATCCCTCCTAATGGGGCAAACTTTAATTTAAATAATTTTTTGATATTATTATATCTATAAAGTCCAAGAGCATTTTTGTTTTTTTTTTTAAAAATTGGAAAAAGAAAAATTAGTGA
>Ga0222719_10001975_pt1 | contig 19289 bp, 16 predicted proteins | sample C33_34DmetaG_FD_165039 | JGI IMG/M metagenome (GOLD analysis project Ga0222719, IMG submission 165039) | Estuarine water microbial communities from San Francisco Bay, California, United States - C33_34D | ecosystem: Environmental > Aquatic > Marine > Unclassified | place: USA: California... | reverse complement strand
ATGCAACCAGAGCCCGCAGATGTTATTGCTTGTCGATAAACATGATCAGCTACATCTCCCGCAGCAAAAACTCCATCGACACTAACTCCAGTAGCATTTCCATCTAAGCCACCATTAACAGTAATATACCCATTTTTCATAGCCAATTGATCTTTAAAAATATCTGTATTAGGTTTGTGGCCAATAGCAATGAAAACCCCACTTACTTCGCGATCAATCATAGAGCTATCGATTGTACTTTTTAAGGATAGACTTGTAACTCCTGACTCATCGCCACATATTTCCTCAAGAGTATGGTTCCATAATATTTTAACATTACCGTTTTCAGCTCTTTCTAGTAATCTATCAATTAGTATTTTTTCAGATCTAAGTGAATCCCTTCTATGAATAAGAGTGACCTCACTACAAATATTTGATAAATATAAAGCTTCCTCTACAGCTGTATTACCACCACCTATGACAGCTACCTTTTTTCCTCTATAAAAAAAACCATCACAGGTTGCACAAGCACTAACACCTTTACCCATAAAGGCCTCTTCAGACGCCAGCCCAAGATATTGTGCTGATGCACCAGTGCTAATTATCAAAGCATCACAAGTGAATTTTTTATCACCGTTTAGAAGAAAAGGCTTTTTACTTAAATCTACACTTTCTATATGGTCAAATATAATTTTTGTATCAAACTTCTCAGCATGTTCTTGCATTCTTACCATAAGGTCTGGACCTTGAAGACCATGAGGATCACCGGGCCAATTATCAACATCTGTTGTAGTGGTAAGTTGTCCTCCCTGTTGTATGCCAGTAATAATGACTGGATTAAGGTTTGCCCTTGCTGCATAGATAGCAGCAGTATAGCCGGCAGGGCCGGAGCCAAGAATAATTAATTTGTGGTGTTGTGTGTCTGACATACTGTTAACTCTGAATCCGAAGTTGTAAATTTTAAATTTCAAGATTAATTATTATAATAAAATTACACATACAGTAATAGAAAATATTTACTATTAAGCCCATAAACTCAGCTTATAGTATAATCTTGTTAAAGAGACCTATGGCATTTCGGTCTACTGTGTTTACAATAGTATCTATTATTGAGGCTAATCAGGATAGTGTTTTGAGTAAAGATAAAAAAATTCGCAAATCTTTATTAGAAAAAAGTGATCAATTGAAGCCCTCCAAAGTTAGATTTATTCTTAAAGAGGGTTCACTTATTGGCTGGTTAGTTATCTGTGCGTACCTTTTTATTGCTTTAATAACACATTCAACTGATGACCCTGGATGGTCTCATGCTGGAAATGTTGTATATGTTAAAAATGCAGGCGGATTATTTGGTGCCTGGGTATCAGATATATTGTTCTCTTTCCTTGGCTACGTAGCCTTTTTATTACCAGTTTTGCTAGCCTTAAGAGCATGGAATGTTTTTAGGACTCGTCGTGATAATGAGACTAGTATAGACAGCCTCGTTTTCACTCTTCGCATATTAGGATTAGTGATGGTATTAGTCAGTGCCACCTCATTAGCTGCAATTTATTACACAGACCCAATAGCCTCCTTACCCTTTGGCGTCGGTGGTATTCTTGGCTCCTCAGTTCAAAGCGCAGCCTTAGCAGCCTTCAATAATGTTGGTAGTACATTGATTCTAGTTGCAGTTTTTTTGTTTGGTTTAACAGTATTCACTGATTTATCTTGGTTGGGTTTAATTGAAGCTATTGGTAAAACAGTATCTAAATTGAATGACTATATCACTTGCCGGCTTGAGGCACGAGCTGCAAAAAAAAACGAAGCTAACCAAGCTCTGCTTGCCCAAAAACATCGTAAAGAAGCTCAAGAAATTCAGGCAAAAAGGGATGTGACGAGGCAACCACTGAATATACAGCACCCCCTTCAAAAACCATCAACTAGTGATCGAGTTGAAAAAGAAAAACAAACATCTTTTTTTCCAGACTCAAATCTAACAGTGTTACCAGCTTTAGGTTTGTTAGATCAAGCTAGCGCTGATAACAGTAAAGCTTTTTCGAAAGAGTCATTGCAGGCAATGTCAAAGCAATTGGAGCTGAAATTACAAGATTTCGGTATTAGCGCTGAAGTGATAGAGGTTTTACCAGGACCAGTTGTTACATGCTTTGAAATACAACCAGCGGCGGGTATTAAGGCTAGCAGAATAAGTGCTCTTTCTAGAGATTTAGCAAGATCGTTAGCAGTAGTTAGCGTAAGAGTGGTTGAAGTAATTCCCGGAAAATCTTATGTAGGAATTGAAATTCCGAATGAACATAGAGAGATGGTGAGACTCAGCGAAGTTTTATCGTCGGTAGTTTACGAGGAAGCTAAATCACCTTTAACTTTAGCTCTTGGAAATGATATATCAGGTCAACCAATATGTGCTGATCTAGCAAAAATGCCACACTTACTTGTGGCAGGAACAACTGGTTCTGGAAAATCAGTTGGCATCAACTCAATGTTGTTAAGTTTATTATATAAATCAACTCCACAGGACGTAAGGTTGATATTAATTGATCCAAAAATGTTGGAGCTATCTGTCTACGATGATATACCACATTTATTAACGCCAGTCGTGACAGATATGAAAGACGCAGCGAGCAGTCTTAGGTGGTGCGTGGGTGAAATGGAGCGCCGTTATAAACTAATGTCAGCTCTAGGGGTTAGAAATCTCGCTGGATATAACAAAAAAGTTACTGATGCAATTACATCAGGGAAGCCATTAGTTGACCCCTTATGGAAACAAGATGAATTTCTCATCGATGAGAATGACGTCCCCTCTGAATTAAAAAAATTACCATATATTGTAGTAGTCATTGATGAATTTGCCGATATGATGATGATAGTAGGCAAAAAAGTCGAACAGCTTATAGCCCGTATTGCACAAAAAGCTAGAGCAGCAGGTATACACTTAGTGCTTGCAACACAGAGGCCTTCTGTAGATGTGATAACTGGTTTAATCAAAGCTAATGTACCAAGTCGTATTGCATTTCAAGTTTCCTCAAAAATTGACTCGAGAACTATATTGGATCAAGGTGGCGCAGAGTCTTTATTAGGTCATGGTGATTTACTTTATCTGCCGCCTGGAACTAGTGTTCCAGTTCGAGTTCATGGAGCCTTTGTTGACGATCATGAAGTACATAAGGTTGTAGCTGATTGGAAAAACAGGGGCACACCAGAATATTTAGAAGATATAACAAGTGAGGCTGTTACTAACAACATTTCGGTTCCTGGATATAGCAACGATTCATCTGATCTTAATAATCAAGAATCAGATGCACTCTATGATGAAGCTGTAGCTTTTGTTCTTGAAACACGCAAGGCTTCAATTTCATCGGTGCAACGAAAACTGAGAATTGGTTATAATAGGGCTGCCAGGCTTGTAGAGCAGATGGAGGCTTCTGGTGTTGTGAGTGAGATGGGGTTAAACGGTAATAGAGATGTTTTAGCCCCAGCTGCGCCAAGAGATTAGTTATGGACAGATTATTAATAATCATATTTTTCTTTAGCTTTTTCGTTGATGATGCTGTAAGTGCGTTAAAAGATAACTCATTAGATTGCACAAAAAATTTACAGCGTTTGCTTTCATCCATTAATACAATGAGTGCTGATTTCAAACAAATTAATTTCACTGAAAAAAATACTATAACTCAAGAAGCATATGGATATTTGATTGCAAAGAAACCAGGAAATATCATCTGGATTACAAAAGCACCTTTAGAGCAACATATAATAGCTAATAATAAAAATATATGGATATATGATCCTGATCTTGAACAGGTTACCGTAAGCAGGTTTGCTCAAGATTTGATTGTAAATCCAGCCATTTTACTAATGGGAGACATCGAGGGTGCTGAGCTAATCTACAATATAACTTGTGCAAAAACTCAACTTTTTGATTTCATGCTTATACCGATTAATACTAAGAGCCTTTATAAAAAAATAGAGATCAGTTTTAAAAAAAATACTCCAGTAACAATGAAATTATCGGATTCTCTTGGTTATAGGTCTGAAATACACTTTACGAAACACCAGTTAAATAAAAAAATTAATAGCAATTTTCAATTTTATCCACCTGATGGAGTTGATGTGATAAAACACAAATAATTTTTATTTCTTCAGTTGGTTTTATGAATTTGTGAAAATTTAAGTTCAGGGAGAATAAAATGCAATGGTTTGCTGTAGCCTTTGGAGGTGCACTAGGTTCTTTAGCTCGATACGCAATAAACCTTTATGTTACAGGTATGTTTAGTGAGCGTTCTCCGTTAGGTACCTTATTGGTCAATCTAACAGGGTCTATCTTTATAGGGTGCTGTTATGCTCTTGTTATTGAAAAGGGTTTTTTCCCTGCTGAATTAAGAAGTTTGTTAATGGTTGGATTTTTGGGTGCTTTCACCACATTTTCAGCATTCTCGCTTGATACGATAATTATGTGGCAAAATGACCAAATAATGCTTTCTATTTTATATGTGTTTGGAACCATTTTTCTTTGTCTAATTGGAACTTTATGCGCAATCACTTTGATGCGTCTATTTTAGGAAAAATTTAAATTTTATGTTAGATATAAAGCTTATTCGCTCTGAACCTGATGTGGTTGCAAAAAAACTTTTAATTCGAGGTTTTGTCTTAGATATTGAATATCTTGATGAACTCGAGTCTAGGCGTCGAAAAATTCAAGAGATTTCACAAAATTTACAGTCAAAAAGAAATAGCCATTCAAAGATGATGGGGAAGGCTATTTCTGAGGCTCAAAACCAAAATGAGATCACCCTCTTAAAAAAGAAAGGGGAGGAATTAAAGAAATCTTGCGCTGAAGCAGAAAACAAGCTCAATATAGTCAAAACTGAGCTTGAGGTATATCTAAGTGGTGTTCCAAACCTACCTGACGATATTGTGCCATCTGGGATAGATGAATCTAGTAATTTAGAGGTACGACGCTGGGGATCAATTAAAAAATTTCCTTTTAAGAGCAAAAATCACGTAGAACTGGGTGAAGCTCTAGGTATGCTGGATTTCGAGTCGGCTACTAAAATAGCAAGCACACGTTTTTCTGTCATGAGGGGCGATATTGCTAGAATGCATAGAGCACTATCTCAGTTCATGTTAGATACACATCAGTTAAAACATGGTTATGAGGAAGTAAATGTGCCCTATGTTGTTAATCAAGACGCTCTATATGGTACAGGACAGCTACCAAAATTTGAGCAGGATTTATTTAAACTCCAGGACCAAAGGGGGCTTTACCTTGCTCCAACAGCAGAGGTACCAGTAACAAACATATATAAAGGCCAAATTATAGATGCCCAAAAACTCCCAATAAAGCTTACTAGTAATACACCCTGCTTTAGAAGTGAAGCGGGCAGCTACGGTAAAGACACTAAAGGTATGATCCGACAACATCAATTCGAAAAAGTTGAGTTAGTACAGTTTGTTGAACCAAAAAATACCTCACAGGCTCTCGAGTCAATAATTGAGCATGCTGAAACTATTTTAAGACAGCTCAATCTTCCATATAGAACAGTTTTGCTGTGTGGTGGAGATATTGGGTTTTCAGCAGCAGTAACCTATGATATTGAGGTCTGGCTCCCTTCACAAAAATACTATAGAGAAATATCTTCATGTAGTAGCTTTGGAGATTTTCAGGCGCGTCGGTTAAAGATTCGGTGGCGTAATCCAACATCTGGTAAGCCTGAGTATTTACATACATTAAATGGTTCGGGCTTGGCAGTTGGAAGAACGCTAGTAGCAATAATGGAGAATTATCAATTAGAAGATGGCTCGATAGAGATTCCAGAGGTACTGCAGCGATATATGAACTCACAAACAGTTATTAGTAGCTCTAAATAAATAAAGTTACATCAGATATATGGACTTTTTACCTTTATTTCACAACATAAAAAATAGACGCTGCGTGGTTGTTGGGGCAGGCTCTATAGCGTTGAGAAAAATTCGCCCATTAATAGAGGCGGGTGCAATAATAGATATTGTTGCACCCGATATCGATCGTAGAATCCAAGACCTCGCAAAAAAACACTCAATAAGGATATCTACTAAACCTTTTGAAAACAATGACCTGAAAGATGCTTGTCTAGTTATCTCTGCAACAAATAAAAAAAAGATTAATATCCAGGTATCTAACCACGCTAAATCCTTAAATATTCCAGTAAATGTAGTCGATCAACCAGAATTATGTACAGTTATTTTCCCTTCTATTGTAGATAGAAACCCAATATTGGTAGCTACAACTAGCGGGGGGGCCGCTCCCGTTTTAGTAAGAATGTTAAGAACAAAATTAGAAAGTATCATACCGTCTGGATTTGGCAGATTAGCAGAGTTAGCCCGGAAATTTCGCCCACTTGTGAAGAAAAAAATTATTAATTCAAATGGCCGTAAAGCTTTTTGGGAAGAGGTATTTTCTAGTGAAATACCAGAGTTGGTGTATGCAGAAAAAAATCTTGCTGCAGAAGCTGAACTTCAGAAGAAACTTGAAGATGGTATCCCCAAAAAATTAGGTGAAGTTTATCTCGTAGGTGGGGGACCAGGAGATCCAGATTTATTAACTTTTAGAGCATTAAGGTTAATGCAAAAAGCAGATATAGTCTTATATGACAGATTAGTATCAAAGGAGGTCTTAGCTCTTGTTCGGAGAGATGCCGAGCTAGTATTCGTAGGAAAAACAGCAGGTGATCATCCTGTAACACAAGAAAATATCAATAAAAAATTGGTTGAGTATGCAAAAATAGGAAATCGTGTTTTACGCTTAAAAGGTGGGGATCCGTTCATATTTGGTCGCGGTGGTGAAGAAATAGAGCATCTAAGAGATTACGGTATTCCGTTTCAAGTGGTACCAGGTATAACGGCTGCTTCGGGTTGTGCAAGTTATGCAGGAATACCGTTAACTCACAGGGATTATGCGCAGTCAGTCCGTTTTATAGCGGGCCATCAAAAAAATAATTATTTAGATCTAAATTGGTTGGAGCTAACCGTACCAAATCAAACTTTAGTTTTTTATATGGGTTTGAATGGGCTAGAAATAATTTGTGAAAAATTAATATTATTTGGTATGAATCCTGAGACCCCAGCTGCATTAATAGAAAAGGGTACAACTAGAAACCAAAAAACTTATGTTTCCGACCTTCAGGGATTACCGATGATGGTCAGAGCTGCAGATGCTAAAGCCCCAACATTAATTATTATTGGTTCGGTAGTGTTGTTACAAGATAAATTATCATGGTTTAAATCAAAGAATAACTGAGGTATTTTTATGCGATATGATTACGACCTGTTTGTAATTGGCGCTGGTTCCGGTGGAGTGAGAACAGCAAGAATGTGTTCCCAACAAGGATTATGTGTTGGTATTGCTGAATCCCAATACCTCGGTGGAACCTGTGTCAATGTAGGCTGTGTACCGAAAAAATTGTTTGTTTATGCCTCAGCTTTCTCAAAGGAGTTTGAAATCGCAAAAGGGTTTGGTTGGGAATTGGGTCCAGTAAACTTCGACTGGCACAAACTTCGAGATAATAAGAATCAAGAAATTAAGAGGTTGAATGGTATTTACGGTAATCTATTGGATGGTGCTGGTGTTTATCTTCATGAGGGAAGGGCAACTATTATCGATCCACATCGTATTGAAGTAAACGGCCAGCAATTTAATTGTAGGAATATTTTGATTGCTACTGGCGGTACACCTTTTGTTCCAGAGTTTCCTGGAAGTGACTTGGTTATTACCTCTAATGAAGCTTTTTTCCTTGAAGAGCTACCTCAGCGAATCGTGATTGTCGGCGGTGGTTATATCGCAGTTGAGTTTGCAGGTATCTTTAATGGTCTGGGTGTGGAAACTCATCTTGTTTATCGCGGCCCATTATTTTTAAAGGGTTTTGATAAAGAACTACGAGAAGTGATAAAAGAAGAACTGATAAAACAAGGAGTTAACCTTCATTTCTCAACTAAAATTGAGAATATAAAAACACTGTCTAATGGTGCCTATAGCGTACAATTTAGTTATGATAAAAATTTAAGCAGTGAAAGCTCGGATGGTAAAAACCTGGAAGTAGATTTGGTTATGTATGCTACCGGTCGTAAGCCTAATGTAAACGGTTTAGGTCTAGAAAATACCAAAGTAGAAATAAAATCAAATGGCGTTGTCATTGTGGATGAATACTTTCAAACTGCTGAACCCTCTATCTATGCTCTAGGGGATGTAATAGGGCGTGTAGAGCTAACGCCAGTGGCTATTACAGAAGGAATGGCCCTAACTAAAACTTTAGTTGAAGGAATCCCAACAGCGATTGATTACAGAAATATACCGACCGCTGTATTTTGTCAGCCAAACTGCTCCTTTGTTGGGCTTACAGAAGAACAAGCTCGTGAACAATATGGTGATGACCTAAAGCTATACCGGAGCCGTTTTCGTCCTATGAAAGAAACATTGGGCGAGAGCGCAGGCGTGGTTTTTATGAAAATGATAGTGGTGGAAAGCACTGATATAGTCGTTGGCTGTCATATGGTCGGCGAACACGCCGGTGAAATCATTCAAGGTATAGCTGTCGCTATGAAAGCCGGCGCTAAAAAAGCTGATTTTGATGCGACCATAGGAATTCATCCAACTGCCGCAGAAGAATTCGTTACCATGCGTTAATTTAAGTATGTTCTAAAGATCTAGGCTTTGAGATATCTATTACTCCAAGGCTCAAGCCAGATATAAGTTTAATTAACTTTAAGAAATAAGAATCATTCTCAGAACCTTACCTCTAGGCTGAATTCATTCTCATTATTGTATCTTCCGTTGTTAGCCAGTGTGTTATTTATCGCTTTCAGTTAATTGTTGTACACATATTAGTGAGAACCATAAAGAAGATGACAGTCTGTCCGATGTTATGTTGGTTGATAAGCAGTCTTTTGATAGTAGGTGCTACTTTTTTACCTATTCAAATCTCAAATTAAACTGCGTATAATGTATATTATGTTAAATTATAGCTTGATATAATATTCATTGTTAAAGGTTACACTATCGATTACCTGTTATACTCTCGTTAAATCTAAAATTAATAAATTTATTATGAAAGGAAGTTTATGATGTCTCTGCTTATAAATGATATTGCTCCTAACTTTGAGTCTAATTCTACAGATGGCCCAATTAATTTCCATGAGTGGATTGGTAGCAGTTACGCTATTCTGTTCTCACATCCAAAAGACTTCACACCAGTTTGTACAACAGAATTCGCTGCTGTAGCAGACTTGTCGTTGGAGTTTAAAAATAGAAATACTAAAGTTATCGGAGTTTCTATAGATAGTAATGAAGACCATATAAAGTGGACGGAAGATATTGAGTCGGTATCATCGACTAAGGTTAACTTCCCTATCATCGCAGATACTTCTTTGGCTGTTTCAAAACTCTACAAAATGCTCCCTTCAGAAGCTTACTTACCTGATGGACGAACCGCCCAGGATAGCGCTACTGTTAGAACCGTCTTTATAATAGGCCCTGACAAAAAAATACGGTTGACACTCAGCTATCCTATGGCTGTAGGTCGAAACTTTTCTGAAATTTTAAGAGCCCTTGATGCTATACAGTTAACTGACAAACACACCATAGCTACCCCAGCAAATTGGGTCAATGGTCAAGATGTCATTATACCCCTTTCTATAAGCGATGATGATGCTGCAAAAAAATATGGATTAGTTGATAAAAAGCTGCACTATTTGAGATACATTAAACAACCAGATTAAAATATTTTCCCTCTAAGGTTTTACAATTTCTTTTAGTTTAGGTAAAAGCATGTGCGCAATAGTCAAACTTGCTAACACCGGAAATATTACTAATAAGCTACTTAGACTATATTCCCATTTAAATACAAAGATCATAATTGAAATAGGCGCGGTAAATAGCGACAACCATAATATATCCGGAAATATCCTAAAATCACTATCTATAAGTGCTCTTATACCGTGCAATCCACAAAAATATATCGAAAACCAGGTAAGCGGACTTAAGTAATAAGCCAGACAAATTAATATCATCATTTCAGCGCTCAACAATTTTAAATCCAGTATAGTCTCCCCTTTATTTTTCCTCTCTTTTGCAATCTTATACAAACTTACAGAAAAACTGATTATACAAACTGATACTATAATATCTATAACATCAAATATTTCTGGTTGTAGTCTAACCTGTGTTAAATCAAAAAAAAGAGAATTTACTAAATTTGGTTTGAAAACTAACGGCAAGAATGCCATAACAACACCCCAATAAACTTTAGAAGCAAAATTCATTTGATTTATGAATTTTAAATCAGATGCACCAAAATGTACTGATGACATCATCAGCAGTAAGACTAATCCACCAAATGGATAAATAAACCAAATCAACGCACCACTTGAAGTAAAGAGCATGTAAAGTAAATATAATTTTAACCTAGCGCTTGTTCGAACTGAGTGCTTCCATATAATTTTTCCATCTAACGCACCGTGTGCTATACCTATAGTGCCTACAAAGCTTATTGAAATAATCATTATTATGCTTATAGTTGGTTTAATTTCTGGCTTATTTGTCATAAGAATGCCAGAGGTAGCGGATAAGAGAATTATTATCGCGGAAAAAATAATAAAACAAATTTGATGTTTATTAACTTTGGTCATTTCTTTTTTATTAAACCTTTTACCATTAGCCTTTTAGGCATACACAATAGTATATTTATTAAATCAGTACCCGATGGTTTATCTGACAGGAATCTTATTAATGAGGACATTTTTACTCGCCTGAATAGCATCATGAATAAGTATGGCCCTTTTTCTGGATATTTGAGAATAACATTTAAGAAGATTTTATCGAGATAATTTAGCCATTTATTAGAGCGATACCTATATGCTGAGATATTATTTTCACTTAGTCCGTAACCTTCCATCTTGATTGCCCAATTAGCAATCCTCCTCATTGAATAACCTGAAGAGGCTCTCATCATCCCCCCTCCTATACCAATCTTGAGTATTTTTTTTTCTTTAAGCGGAGAAATAACAGCCATAGGTAAAATTGCCCTTTCTTGCCTAATTTCTTTATAGGGCTCATAGGTTTGGAGGATTTCTTTATGTGTCTTTTCTATTGCCTTAAGCTCAGGTTCTGTTGAAAAAACCGTTGTTTCAACAAGTGCCCTCTTTTTCGTAAAAGGCAGTATATATATGAATTCAACTTGATTTTTCTTTTTTATAAATGACATCAGTGTCACTTCATCAGGATTAAATCGTTCTTTTGTAAGCTCTATTTCGCTCCCGACAAAAGCTTGATGAATTAACGGTGATTTTATTTCTTGTTGTTTAATATTATTTCTACTATCAACAATGAACTTACCGTAATGAGTATTACTGTTAGTGATGACAACTTCAATATTGTCCTCATTGTATATTTTAGAGACCTTTTCATTTTTTATAGTTGTAATCTTCTCATTGCAAGAGTTAGATAAGTTTTCGAGTGCTTCTTTACCATCAAAACAAACATAGCTGTATACTTGAGTGTCTCTTTTGATTTCATAGTTAAGGCTTTTTAAGACTATTTTTTTCCAAATTTTCTTTGGGTTTAATTGAAATTCATCTGTAACATTCGGAAGCCCCGGCCCCTCCCAAATACAAAATGTTTGATCACTATTAATACTATCTTTTTGTTCAAGCAGAAGAATTTTTTGATCGTTAGTTTTTTTGAGGTATTGCTTCAAAAACATTAAGCTCGACAAGCCCGCCCCAATTACTATTAAATCGTATATTTTCTTCATTTTATATGGACATCAGGAAGTTTTATTAACGATGAATGTAACATTTCATTATGATTTTCAATATTTTTCTTCCTATTTAATCTAAATATTAATTTTATTGTTATTAGAAGTTTTTCAAATACATTTAGATAAACTCTGCATGATTCATAAGAAACGTTTCTATTTAAAATTTTTATCCCTATATTTTGATAAAGCTTTGATGCAATAAGAACTGCTCTTGCTGTTCTAGATGGAAGATGAGCTATACCCTTTTCCCCGCTCTCATAATATTTATTTGCCAAATTCAATAAAGCATTTCTTACTGAATTAATTTTATTTATCTCTTCCTTCGTGGGGTTTTTGTAATTTGCAAGCTCTATATTGATCATATCTTTTGGTAAATAAATCCTATTCATCGAAGCATCTTCATATATATCACGGCTTATATTTGTGAGCTGCATTGCAATACCTAGATCGATAGCAAAATATTTTAAGCGGGGATCTTTGATTCCTATGACGTCGCAAACCATCAGCCCAACAGCACCAGCTACTCGATAGCAATAAACAAGAAGTTCGTTGATGTTATCAGGTTGTTTATGGGAAATATCACTCGTTTGTCCTATAAAGAATTCTTTAAGAATATTTTCTCTTGGTAAAAACTCCTTATCTATACCTTTTAGTTCATCAAATGCACCGGTGTATTTATTTTTATCCCATGCATTTTTTGCCGTAAAAAAATTTTTGTATGAGGTATCATAGTTTGGATTTTCATCTATCAAATCATCAATGCGGCGGCAAAATGCGTATACCGAGTATAAATTATTAGCAGTTTTCTTTTCGAGGAACGATGTAGCCCAAAAAAAAGTTTTTCCATAGCTCTTCATCACATGAGAATAATTAGTCATGATAAAGAATTTTTTCTACTACTTTCGCTGAATTTATAACACCCGGAACTCCTGCTCCAGGATGGGTGCCGGCTCCTACATAGAATAAATTTTTATATCTATCATCTTGATTGTGTGTCCTGAACCACGCAGACTGCGTTAAGATTGGAGCGATTGAAAATCCACTTCCAAATGGTGTTCTGTAGTTAGTTTTAAAATCTTCAGGGGTCATACAAAAAATTTCTCTAGCATTTACATTAATGCCCGGCATGATTGTTTTATCAAGAGCATCTAAAATTCTTTTGGAGAACTCTTCTTTTATCGTAGACCAATTTTGCCCACCTTTAAGGTTTGGTACAGGCACAAGTGCATAGAAGCTATCATGTTTATCTGGAGCGAAAGATTTATCTGTACAGGTAGGCCTATGAAGATATATAGAAAAATCCTCTGATAAATGATAGTTATCAAATATATCTTTAAGTAAATCTTTGTATCTAGGGCCCATCCAAATCGTATGATGGGCAACATTTTCATAGCATTTTATTGATCCAAAGAATAATACAAATAAACCCATCGAGTGCTTCGCATATTTATTTATTAGACGATTATGAATGGATATTTTTTCATTCTTTAGTAGTTCTTTGGATACTTGTATTGGGTCAGCATTACTTACAATATAGTCGAATTCCTTACTTTCGTTATTTGTGAAGTTGACCCTTGTAATTAATTTTTTTGATGTAGAAAAATGACTCACATCACATGAATAATTTATTTCAATATCGTTTCTTAGCATTAATTTTTCAAGTTCAAGTACAAGTTTTCCTGTCCCGCCCATACAAAAGAAAATACCCCATTTTTGTTCTAGGGCATGAATAAGTGAGTATATCGAGGATGTTGTAAAAGGATTTCCTCCAACTAAGAGTGGTTGAATTGAAAATGCCTGACGTAGATTTGGGTGTTTTATATGCTTTGATACAAAGCTATATACTGAAAGGTAACCTTTCATTTTGATAATATCTGGGGCATAACGGAGCATTGTTGTTAGTCTGTGAAACGGATGTCCCGCCAACTTTTCGTATCCTAACTTAAATATTTCTTTTGATTCTTTGAGCATGTCTAAATAGCCTGAAACATCCTCAGGAGATAGCTCTTCAATTTGGCTAAGCATTTTTTCTCGATCGGATCCATAATCAAACTCTGTTTGATCGTTGAAATGAAACCTATACCAAGTGCTTAAGGGTTTGAAGACAAGATGGTCTTCTAAGTTTTCACCAAATAATTCAAATAGCTCATAAAATAGATTTGGCGCTGTTATTACTGTGGGCCCAGCATCATGAAAATAGCCACTTCTTTGAAAAACTTGTGCCCTACCACCTAATTTATCCAGACGTTCATATATAGTTACCTTATTGCCCCTTGCTCTCAATCTGATCGCGGCAGCAATACCACCAAAACCTCCTCCGATAACAGCAACTTTTTTCATATCAAGTAAAGCCTTTTAATGATTTCATCTTTTAGTGACTCGATGATTGGTTGAATAATTATAGGTAATCGATGATTATTTAACATAGCATTGTTTAATATAGCGACTATTTCTTCTTGTGACTGAATAAAATTTCTTTTAGAAATAAAATCATTAAATTTGCTTGGGTGTTTAAATATCACTTTTTTCTCTAGAGGTGATAAATTCTCAAGTATTCGTATCACCATAAAATTTGGATGACCTTTTAGAAAATCTGACGATATTTCTTGCTCAAAGCCTGTTATATTTTCCATATCGTTTAAATATTGATAAGCAAAACCAAGTTCATTAGAGATCTCTTTTAGGGCCACGCATTCATCTTCTGTGAGCTCCTTACAATGAAACATACCCATCATAGGTAATGCGATCAATGGAGCAGTTTTATCAATAGCTATCTTTCGACACTGATCTTTAGTTAGAGTTAAATGATCTAAACTCACATCTAGCGATTGGCCAAATATTATCTCTTTTACTGAGCATGATAATAGCTTTAATAGGATATTCTGGTGCCATCCTTGCTCTATTTCAGTAATTTTTCTAAATGATTCCGCAATTAAGTAATCTCCTGTGCAAACAGCTGCAGGTATACCAAATTCCTTCCAGAGAGACTTTTTCCCTCGCCTCATTGAGTCTTCATCACATATATCGTCATGCAATAGGGAAGCACTATGAATCAGCTCACACACAACTGCCCATTTGATATACGTTTGACTTGAAAGTCCTAATAAGCCACCAGAAGCAAGTGCCAAACGGGCCCTCATCCACTTTCCTTTTGACTCATTATGATGTTTTAGCCAATCGGATATGAATGATTCTTCAATATCAAAACTTCTTGCAAATTCTTCTTTTACAAGATGAAGAAATTCATCTGCCTCTGGAGGCATATAATATTTCATAGGCTCTCTCATATATTTCAGTATAAAAAAAACGCGCCAATAAGGCGCGTTTTTTCTTATATTTTTTCTACTTAAGCTCCAGCATCAGATTTACGTTGAGCAATCATATAAATGATAACCCCGAAACCTGCTTTAGCAATAACATCTGCAATTGTATAACCCACCTGAACAGCAGCATTAATTTTACCGAGTTCTAAGGCACCTATGCCAAGCATTGGAAGAATAAAAACGATTGGGTAGAAGCACCAAGAAAGTATAGTCAAAGTTCTTGCATTAGCTACTAGTCCTTTGACATCAACAGGTTGAGAGTTTATAGAGGCACCTAAACCTACAACTAATTCTTTTACAATGTAAAGAAAGGGGATCATTGCAGCAGTCCACCACAACCAACGCTCCTCTCCAGTGGTGGCAACTTCGCCTGGATAACCCAAAACAACCATCAATGCAGAAGCGACTGCTAGCTTGGTGCCTTTTGAATAAGTATCTTCCTTGCTTAACCTCATTACAAGAACAAGTTCTAGTAAAAGTAAGGGTACAGTTAGCAACCAGTCAACATAACGATATGCATCATTAAATGCTGAGCCAGTAGCGGTCACTACTCCATCTTTAAGAGTGAATGCATGCTCAAAGCTTTCAAACATTCTGACATAATGATAGAAGGCAATTAGGCATACTAAGCCTGATAGTGTAAGTGCTGTTTTATATGCTGGAGCAACCTGGGTGCGCTGTGCAAACATAAATACTGTAGCTGCTCCAAATGTTGCAATCGCAAAGGATAATGAATTAAAGACGAGATTATAATCACTTAGTTCCATTCTTGTCTCCCCTAAAAAAATTGGCGTTACGGGACTAAGTATATTGCCCTGTAACGCCAAACTTGCTACTTGATGTTCGAGCTATAGGATATTAAGCCTTAGACGAAGATGTAGCAGCTACCCAAATAACAACACCGAATGCAATCTTGTTAACGAAGTCTGCAAGGTTGTATACAAGGTTGAGGTTAGATGCAGCATCACCACCAGCACCAGCGCCTACGATATAACCTATAGGATAGATTGACCACCCAACAGTTACAATTAAACGTAGTGCATTGAAGGCAGTTTTACTTGCTTCAGTACCTTGGGCTGCGCTGATTTGACTAGCTTCACCAACGAAGATTTCGTAGATGATGTATATCCACCCAGCCATACCAATTGCGAATGCTGGCCAATAAGACATAGCCCCAACTTCCCCGAGATAACCGCCAACTAGCATCACAACCGATGCAATTAACAGCTTCCAAAATAAAGCAGCACGAACTACAGCTATCGCAGAAAGGATCAAGAAAAACTCGACAATCTGCAGCGGAACAGTTAGTAGCCAATCGACGTAGCGGAAGACTGTCGGGCTTGCTCCTGTTGATACCCAAACTCCTCGCATGTAGAAGTAGTGAATCGCTGCAATACCAGTTACCATCGCCGCAACGGTTAAAGATGTTTTCCACTTGCCTTCTGCGCGATCGCGTTCAACAGTGAAAAAATAAGTTGCCGCAACCATTGCTGCGGATATAATCCAGAAACTGACTCCCGTATAATCACTAGGATTTAAACCTGTCGTTTCCATGTTTCTCTCCTTTTACTTTTATTAAGTTTTATTTTCACATTAATGTAAATATTAAAGCTTGCAAGTCTTGACGCCTGCTTCTAATTACTACTTAAATGAGCCTTTCATTGCAAGTCAAATTGCTTGCCTTAAGGAATCACACGTCTAATTTGAACAATGAAGACCCTTTAGTCAATAGATTTTTGCTAAAAAATTAATATAAAATTATATATGATTGATAATTAATGCAATTAAATACCTCTTTATTATTAAATTTTATGGGCTACAGGCTAGACATACCGATTAATATTGATATAAATAGGAATGATTATCATCAAAATAAAGAATCTAACTAAATTATTAACTTCATCTATGTATAGATAGATAAAACTAGCCTATTCTGGCAATATTGGGTATGTAATTTTTTAATTCTTGCTCTGGAGTAGTGATGTCATTCAATAGTTTCCCAGATAAAAAACTTATAGCGTCCTTGAGCGCTAAAATGTTAATTGAGATTGGGGCAATCAATTTTAGGCCAAGTGACCCTTATATTCTGACATCTGGTAAAGCAAGTCCAGTCTATATCGACTGTAGAAAGATAATATCCTATCCTAGAGTTAGGTCGGCTCTTATGGATTTTGGAGCTTCCGTGGTGCTGAAAGATATTGGCTTTGAGTCTATAGATGCCATAGCTGGTGGAGAAACAGCTGGTATACCCTTTGCTGCTTGGCTTTCAGAAAGGCTTTCTTTGCCAATGCAGTATGTAAGAAAGAAACCAAAAGGATTTGGTAGAGATGCGCAAATAGAAGGTCATATTACAGAAGGGTCCAAAGTTCTCTTGGTGGAGGATCTAAGTACAGATGGAGGTAGTAAAATTAAGTTTTGTAACGCTCTTCGAGAGGCCGGTGCAGAAGTTACTGATACTTTTGTCCTCTTTTTCTACGATATTTTTCCTGATACACAAAAAATACTTGCTGAAAATGATATAAGGTTACATTTCCTTACGACATGGAAAGATGTTTTATCTGTATGTAGAGATACCAGTTATATAGATGAGTCATCGATCCTGACGATTGAAGAGTACTTAAATGATCCAAATGGATGGTCTACAATGAATGGAGGCAAATAAATACCTTAGGACACCTTGAGAAACCTTTATTTATATTATTAATTTTATTTACCCATCTTTTTCTACAAACATGCGTCAAACTAGTGCTAACTATGACAAAGCCTTTAACACCAGAGCAGATCGCTATTATTGATAAGAATCATATATGGCATCCCTACTCTTCTTTAACAAAACCAATACCAGCATATCAGGTCGTGAGTGCTTCTGGAGTCCGGTTAAAATTATCTGATGGTACAGAATTAATAGACGGTATGTCTTCTTGGTGGTCAGCTATCCATGGTTATAACCATCCTGCGTTAAATCAAGCTCTGATTGATCAGATAGGCAAGGTTTCTCATGTCATGTTTGGGGGTATTACGCATGAGCCTGCCGCTACTCTTTGTAAGACTTTAGTGGATATCACTCCTAATGGTCTTGAGAAGGTATTTCTTTCAGATTCTGGGTCAGTGAGTGTAGAGGTGGCTCTTAAAATGGCTCTTCAATTTTGGTCATCTCAAGGGCGTTTTGAGAAGTCTCAGTTTCTCAGTTTTAAAAAGGGGTATCACGGCGATACATTGGGAGCCATGTCTGTCTGTGATCCAGTAAATGGAATGCATTCCCTTTTTACCCACACTCTTGATAAGCAAATTTTTGCAGAAGCACCTATTTGTGGATTTCATGATGCCTGGGAAGATAAATATACATATGACGTTAAATCGAAACTTGAAGAAAGCTCCCAAAATATAGCAGCTGTAATTATTGAGCCAGTAATGCAGGGTGCCGGAGGGTTAAATTTTTATTCTCCATTTTATATGCAGGAAATTAGAAAATTATGTGACAGTTATGATGTTTTATTGATTGCAGATGAAATTGCTACAGGCTTTGGTCGCACAGGTAAGTTATTTGCATGCGAGTGGTCAGATACAAGCCCCGATATCCTATGTGTTGGCAAGGCATTGACAGGAGGCTATATGACGCTGGCAGCAACACTTTGCACTAGTAAGGTAAGTAACACTATATGTTCAGGAGGCTCAGGTGTTTTTATGCATGGACCTACTTATATGGGGAATCCTTTAGCTTGCTCTGTCGCCAATGCTAGCATCGACTTACTTTTAAATACTGATTGGCAAACAACTATTAAAAGAATCAACACACAGTTAAAAGATCAGCTTTCAAGGCTAGACGGGCATCGTAGTGTAAAAGATATCAGATGTTTAGGGGCGGTTGGTGTTGTTGAGATGTTTGAAAAAATCGATGTTGGTAAAATACAAAAAGAGTTTGTTTCCGAGGGTATATGGATAAGGCCTTTTGATAAAAGAATATACTTAATGCCTCCTTATAATATTTCGTCTGATGATCTAAAAAAGTTGACCGATGGGATTGTAAAAGTTGTCAACAGGCTCTACTAGCTAGTTCTTCAAATTTTAATACTGCTGATAATTCCTTTAATTCCTTTAATTCCTTTAATTCCTTTAATTCCTTTAATTTCTTATTTCAAGTGATTTTAGCCCCATGCTAATAGTGATTTTTTTTAAGAACGATGCACTATGATTTCTAGCTTTT
>Ga0222719_10001973_pt1 | contig 19299 bp, 28 predicted proteins | sample C33_34DmetaG_FD_165039 | JGI IMG/M metagenome (GOLD analysis project Ga0222719, IMG submission 165039) | Estuarine water microbial communities from San Francisco Bay, California, United States - C33_34D | ecosystem: Environmental > Aquatic > Marine > Unclassified | place: USA: California... | reverse complement strand
GTGTACAGTATACGTGTAGACACTGTTAAGCGACAAGCAGATCTCAGTGCTAATGCTGATGTGTTGCTTGTTCCTGCACAGCCAGTAATACATCTTGCTGTAGCACTGCTGGCACGTGAACGTGGTGAGACAGGCGGAACATCTACTGCTGAGTACTTCACTATTGCTAACCAGTACTTGTCTGACGCTATTGCTATTGACGCAGCAAAGCATCCTGAAGAGATGGTATTTAGGACTATCTGATATGGCTCAAGAACTTAAGAGTATCAATCTTGTAGCTCCGGCGTTTAAAGGTGTTAACACCGAAGATTCGCCGCTGGCTCAAGATCCGTCTTTTGCTGAGATTGCAGACAATGCTGTGATTGACAAGCGAGGACGTATTGCTGCACGTAAAGGTCACACTGTTGTTACTACAAACAAAACTGTTCTTGGTACTGACTCGTTACGATCTATCAAAGAGTTCAAGGACAACGCTGGTAACACCAAGATCTTTTCTGTAGGTAACAATAAGATCATTAGTGGTACAACTACACTAGTTGATGAGACTCCCGGTGGATACAGCATCACTGCAGACAACTGGAAGCTTGTAGACTTTAACGATAAGATTTACTTTTTTCAACGTGGTTTTCAACCCCTTGTGTATGACAACGCAGGAGGCTCTGTAATCACGCTCAGCAGCGTTTCTGGTGCAGCTGGTGTCACGTCTGCTATGTACGGTAACGAAGTCCTAGCGGCTTATGGAAGGCTCTGGACAGCAGACGTTACTGGAAACAAGTCTACTGTTTACTGGTCTGATTTGTTGATTGGTCATGACTGGTCAGGCGGTACAAGCGGTAGTATTGATATCTCAAAGGTCTGGCCTGATGGGTATGACGAGATTGTTGCGCTGGCGGCACACAACGGACTGTTGATTATCTTTGGTAAGCACAGCATTGTTGCATATCAAGGAGCAGAAGCACCAGCAACAATGGCATTGGCAGATACTGTAGCGGGTGTTGGTTGTGTTGATAGAGACACTGTGCAATACACGGGTACAGACGTGTTGTTCTTGTCGCATACTGGACTTAAAAGCTTTGGTCGGACAATACAAGAAAAGTCTCTACCAATTAGCAGTCTGTCCGGTAACATTACCAAGGACATTATTGCTGCATTGCAGAACGAGACTGAGTTCTTTAGGTCTGTGTACAGTCCTGAAGAAGGTTTCTACCTACTAACCTTTACAGGTCAGGACGTAACGTATTGTTTTGATGTACGAGGCACGTTAGAGAATGGATCATACCGTGTTACTCGATGGCCGTCTACTAAGTTTACAGCGTATACACGTTTAGATAACGGTACGTTATATATTGGTACTGTTAACGGTATTAGTACGTACACCGGCTACAGCGATAACGGAGAAGGCTACAGATTTAAGTACTACAGTCCTAGTCTTACGTTTGGTGACAGCGCACGTATTAAGATTTTGAAGAAGCTAAAGCCTACACTGGTTGGTGCAAACAACTCAGTCGTATTTATGAAATGGGCTTATGATTTTGATACAACATACGCGACAACAGAGTTTACGGTAGGTACTCAGATTACTGGGTTTTACGGTGAAAGTGAGTATACAACAGTAGAATTTACAGGTGGTCAGCTAACAAACCAACGTAGTCTTAATACCACCGGATATGGAACAAGTGTACAGGTAGGGTTAGAGTCAGAAATAGATGGCTCACCACTGTCACTTCAGGAGATTAACGTAATGGCTTTGATAGGTAAACTACTTTAACAGGAGTAAACAATGGCTACCATTGGCACAAACGAAATTATGGGAATGCTTGGTAATGCAACTATTGGCACTCCCAACGTAGACTATTCACGATATTCATCAGAAAGCATTGACGATCTTATTAATGCTGTTGCTGGTGGTGGAGGTATTTTTCAAAATATCCTTGGAGGGCTTGGTGAGATAGGCTCTGCTATTACACCAGCTATTCCTGCCATTGCAGGTACGTTGTTAACAGGTGAGGCTTATGATCGACTTAGTGATGTTGGTCGTGAAGCTCAACGTGAAGCATTGGCGCTTGCAGAGCGTGGTCAAGCTGAGTCACAGTTCAGACCGTTTACTGTAACGACTGCTACAGGTGGACAGCTTGGTACTCGCGTTACACCGACAGGTGCTGTTGAGACAACAATGGGTCTATCACCTCAAGAGCAAGCATTACAGCAACAATTGTTTGGTGGTGCAGGTGGCTTCTTTGGACAAGCACAAATGCCTACAGCGGCACGTGAGCAGGCTATCTTTGAGCGTATGCGAGCAGCACAGCGTCCTGAAGAGCAGCGTCAACGTCTAGCATTAGAAGAGCGCTTAGCAGCACAAGGTAGACTTGGTACAAGTTCTGCAGCCTATGGTGGTGCTACTCCTGAGCAACTAGCTATAGCAACTGCACAAGAAGAAGCACGTACACGATCAATGCTAGGTGCTATGCAGCAAGCTCAGGCAGAACAAATGCAGCAAGCAGGACTAGGACAGCAGTTCCTTGGTGCAAGCTATCTACCGCAGGCACAGTTGTTAGCAGCAACACAGCCAGCACAGCGCATGGCAGAGCTACAGCAACAGGCTCAGTTGTACGGTACAGGTCTGTTTGGTGAGACTGCAATGTCTGGTATTGAGTCTAGATTGTTGGCAGAGCAAGCACGTGCTAACTTGCTAGGCGGTATTGGATCTAACATCCTCGCTGGTCTATTTACACCACAAGTTAATCAGCGTACAGGTGATGTTATTGATCCCGGTGGCTTTGGCGACTTGGGTGGATTGTTCGGCGGCATCACTAGCGGTCTAGGCTCAATCGGTCGTGCTATTGGAATTATTGACTAACGGGGTTAATCATGGCTAAGTTTTCACAAACATTCTTACAGGGTCTGTTACAACCTTCTTATCAAGAGGGTTTGTTTACTGCTGCGCGTGGTATTGGCACAGCTCCGGGATTGCAAAGACAACAGCAACAGCAACAAGAAGAAATGCAAAAGCTACGTGGTATGGGTGCTGTTGAACGTGCTGAGTTTATGGCAGGCAAGGCAAAAACACCAGAAGAATTAATGCAAGCAGAAGCAGCTAAAGATACAGCTATGCGTCAAAGTGCATTAACAAGTCTTAAGGGTCTTGAAGCAGCACGACAAGCCGCAGGAACCACCGAAGAAAAACTTCGTATAGAAAACATAATGGCTCGTGTTGCTGTACAGGCTGGAGTAGATCCTTCTACAATTACAGGACGAACGCAAGCAGAACAAGACGATGAAATATCTAGAGAGTTAGCACAAGGACGTTTAAAAGATCAACAACGTCAAGAGCAAGAGGCCGCTATAAGTCAAGCATACTACAATGTTCCTGAAGGATCTTTAAAGAAGTTTGAAGAGAACGCGGCTAGGTCTGGTTTTGGTAATGTTATTGATGAGTTAAAAGAAGATAAAGCAAGAGATGATTTATTTCAACTAGAGTTTAAAAACGCCAAAACTAAAGCAGAAGAAAACGCAGCAATGAAAAAGGCGCCGTTGCCTGTTACTTTATTAAGAGACAGAATTACTAATGCTAATATCGATCCAACACTAAAAGAGCAATTTTTGTCAGAGCTTGATGACATTAAACAACCTAATTTTGAAGCTAAAGAAACTTGGAATCCCGGCGAAAGAAAGCAAGCAATGGATTCATTAGAGTCTCTTAACATAGCTGTTAGAGCAGAAGTATCTAGAGAGGTTACTAGAAAAAATGCTATACGTGCTGACATTCGTACGCTTGAAAAGCAAAAAACCAAACCGCCCACTAAGGCTCAAATTGATGAGCAAATGACGCAGGCGCAAGAAAACGTAGTTACTACAGGATTTTTTGGAAGGACTGTTGAAGACGATCCTGAAGCGGTTAGAAAAGAAGCTACACGTTTAGCCAGAATTACTAGAGATAGTCAGATTAACGACCTACTAGAACAGCGTCGTGCTGAATTAGGCGGAGAAGCTATAGCACAACCTGATGAAACTGAAGAGGAAGAGGAAGGTACAGAACTTACCACTAAGGCTGATGAAATAGTAGGACTTTAATAATGTCTGATAGGTTAAATAAATACGCTGCTTGGCTTGTTAAGAACGAAGACAAGAAAGGCACTGAAGAGTTTCAAACAGTTGCTGATGCTTATCGTGAGTTACGTGTACAACCAGAGCGTGAAGCGTTAGAAGAAGAGTTTGCACAAGCAGAACAAGAAAGAGCAAAAGCGGCTTATCAACTAGAAGCGGCTGAAGACACTGTGCTTGAGAACTTAGCGGAGGGTATTCAAGAAATGTCTTCTGCTGGTGTAGGTCTTGCTGTAGATACTATCGATGCTTTTACTTCTATTGGACGTGTTCCTTATGAAGCAATAACAGGTAAGGATGTTCGTACTCTTCGTGAAGCTATGTCAGGGACAGCCCTTGATCTAGATCGCCCTTTTATGGAAGAACGTACAGCAGCTATGTTTGGTCCTAGGTTGGCCGCTACTATTGCTACAGCAGGCGGTGCTGGTGCTGTTCAAGTTGCTCGCGATCCTGCAAAAATTTCGTCTGCTTTGAAAGACATTGCTGGTTTAGGAATGACTAAAACTCCTGAATCCGTTGCCGCATCTGCTTTGGTATCAGCCGCTCAAGAATCTCAAACAATCGGTAAAGTAGCTGATGATATTCAAAAGATGACTGATGAGTATCGTCCACAAATAGAGGCAAGATCCGTTACTCCAGATGGTAGTGGAGGATCAGTAAAGCGTGTTGAAGGCGGTTGGGAGTATGGTGGTGTTCGCGCTACCGGTAACGCTAAAGAAGGTTATGATATTCCGGGTATTGGAAAAGTAGATAGCAAAGCTGATATTAAACTGGCTATTGATGATCAGTTTACTGCCTTTCAAAAAGCTAGAGAGCAGATGCAGGTAGAGTACAACTTACGTAAGCAGTTACAGAAAACAGAAGACTTTTCTGAGTTGCGTGGCATGACAACAGCACCTAAGCGTATGACATTTACACTAGGAAGACAGGCTGAAAAAGACGTAGGCTTAACAACTCAAGCTATTGACACTGCTGAAGATGCGTTGTACTACAAAGTTAGTCCTGAAATAGCAGGAGCTGCTGCCATTGCTGCACAGGCGTCTGGCGTAAAAATGAACAGGGCTTATGATGAATACCTTCTTCCTGTTGTTCCTGTTATTCAACTATGGCGAACCAACAAAGAAGCTGCTAAAGCTATGTTGGATTATTCTCGTGGCTTGAAAGGGAACAATCGTTCTCAGTTTTTAAAAAGGTTGTCTGACTCTGGTGTTTCAAATCAAGAAATACGTGCGGTAAATAACTATCTTAATTTTAGAGGACAGCTTTTTAAAGAGCATCGTTTTAACATAGGTGAAGAAACCTCAGTTTTAACTGACAGATTACACATACAAATGCAGCCTATCGAAGAGCTAGGTGAAAAGTCTGCATATGCTAAACGCGGAAGAAAAAATTACTTAGAAGTTCAACAGGATCAATCTAGACGTGCTTTGCGTAATAGACAAGTTGCTACTGATGAAATGATTGAGCAGTATCAAAATCCTTTTTTGACTGACTTTAAATTGTTAAATCAAAATGATTTTTTAAATGAGATAACAAAGCGTATTGATGTAGGCTCTTTGGGTGTTAAAAGTCCTACAGGGCAAGAAGCGTTTCAAGCCGTGGCTCGACGTCTTGCTGAAGATCTTCCTGACAATGTTGCTGAAAGAGGAGCTAGAATTGTAGAAGATATGGTTATTGGTTCTCAACAACATGCCCCTGCTGTAGCTCAGTTAATATCTACTTTGTCTTATGGCGGAACACTAATGTCGTTGAAGTCTGCTGTGTTAAACCTTCACGATGTTTTTGTATCTCCTATGCTCAATGGCGTTGCTGCCACTATTCGTGGAACTAAACGTGCTTTTGATCGTAAACAAAAAAGTTTTGTAGATCCTAAGTTGACAGGTATTAACAGACAAACACAAGGAGAGTTTGCTAATAAGTTAGTTGATGAAGTAGGAAGAATGTCTGATGATCCTTCTGCATTAAGAGAGGCAACTAGATTAGCGTCTAAAGGTCTTGAAAAAGGAATGAGGTACACTTTATTTAGTGGCTTGGATGGAATAGGTAAACGTGCCATTATGAATAGTGTTATTGAGAACGGTTATGATTTAGCCAAGAAAGGACAATTCAACGACAAATGGGGACGTTACTTTTCTGAAGCAGAAAGGTTTACTATCATCAACGCTTTCCGCAGACACGGTAGAAACTTAGAGGCCATGTCAGAAAAAGAATTGAAGCTTATGTCTGAGCTTGCATATGCAGGACTGGGACAACAACAGCTTACTTCAGTAGCAGGAAGACCTTTGGCTTGGTCAACAAATCCTGTAATACGTCCTCTGTATACCTTGATGGGTTTTGCTATTGTACAAAGATCTTTGTTACGTAAAAAAGTAATCGATGAGTTAAGAGACGGTAACGAAGGACAGGCAGCTAAGAATGCTGCTTTGTATATCGCTAGTGCTGGTGTTGGCTATGCTGTTCTTGACGAGGCTCGCGACTTTGTTTTCTCTGGAGGAGAAGATGAGATAACAGGAGAAGAGTTGTTGTTTAAAGCGTTGGTAGATCAACCATTGTCTGTTATGACTTTAAACAAAGCACCAACATCGCAGTACCAGTACAACAGATTCAAAGCTAACCCTTATGAGTGGGCTGTTACTTCTATTGCGCCTGCGGGTGGTTTGATTGAACAAGGAACAGCGGCAGGTATTGATTTGATAACAGCGCCTATATCAGAAGACCCTGCAAAAAACGTAGAAAAAGCTTGGAAGCATATCATGCAGATACCTGCTTTAAACAACTCTATCGGCACCGCAATGGCGGTAATGGGTAGTCCTGTTGGTACAACAACTACTGTAGTAAGGGAAGAAGGGGCCGAAGCCCCGTAAATTAAATCTCGCAGTTGTTACCAGTACAGGCTAACGTCTGTGATCCTTCAGTCATGTCAGAGTTTTCAGAGATGTTCCAATCAATAGTCTCTGGGAACTCTGCCTTCAACGTCTCATAAGTTTCCTCATCAATAGGCTCATAAGGTGCTTGTTGATAAGTATGCTCTGAGTATGGCAAGAATGACACACCACTGATCTTATCAAACTTGTTATACAACCACTGACCTACCTCTAAGAACTCATCGTCCCTGTAGTAACAAGTCATTGACGGTTTGTGTTCACACCAAAAGTCCTGATAAATCTCCCATAGTTCTAACTGCTCCATAGCACCCATCTCAGAGGCCACCACAGCCCCTTCAGGCGACTGTATAGGGAAGCTGAATACCTTGGTACTGGGTGACATTACATCGTCCTCTACGGGGATTCCTGCGGCCTCAAGGACTGCACACAATGGGTCTCTTGCGTCTGCTCGTACTCGTCTAATGTACTGCTGTGCATATCTAGGGTGTATCCCACTAGCAGAATCCACCAGCTGACTAACAGTACCGCTAGGCTTAACGGCGGTGATAGCAGTAGAAGTATTAATAGATAGTCGGTCAGCCCACGATTTATTCGTAGCGATAGCTTCTTCACGCAACTCAGTAAGCCATGTCTTGAGTACACCTTTGTCTCTCCTTCCCGATAACGTCGGGTGATCCATGATGCCTGTAAGCGATACTCCTAGTAATGCTTCTTCCTCAGTGTTGTTCTTCCACACCTTACGTAGGTAACGGAAGTCTGTCAGGGTAGCCTGTAAAGTTCCAAGGATAGTCGCAACACGAACTTTTCGTTTGAGGTCTGACAACGTATCGGTTGCCCTGACAACAACTTCTGATAGATTGCAGAATTGGTAAGGTCGTAGGATGATCTCGCTACATGGATTAGTTCCAAAATCATAGGTAGCATCTCGTCGCTCGTTCTTTGCAGCTTGCTTTTGACTTGCGACTCTAGAGAACATACCTCGCTCTCCTGATCGGGACTCGTATAAACTTTTCCACTCATTAAGGAATGCCTCAAAGTCTGGCTTCTCTGTGTAACATGCACTGTTGTTGGCTAGGCCACGCTGAGGATTGTCTTGCCACCACTTGCCTGACTTGCATCGTCGGAGTCTATCGTCAGTGAGGTTAGATAAACTGATGAGAGCGGACCTGCGGACACCCCCGACAACGACGATCTGTGCAATCTTACAGCAGAGATCGTGACATTCGATGGAGCTAAGTTTACGTCCAGCAGCTTCCCGAAAGACACTAACTGTGAAGTTGAACAAATCGACAAGAGGTTCTGGACCAGATGCTCTACCCCCGAAAGTCTTAAGGGCTGCCCCTGCAAGTCGTACTCCAGACACGTCCCATTTTGGAAGTTGGCCTGAATACAACAAGCTAATAAGTTCTCTGTAGGCTTTAGCCCATCCAATTTTAGAGTCGGCGACGTGTATAACGGTATCGGTGTCATGAAATTCCTCCGCAACTTCAGGTAGCTTTGATACGTATTGACGTTCAACGCTGAAGCCTACGCCTGTACCGCACATCAGGACGTACATCATTTCGTCAAACGCTTTGGGGTGGTCGATAGGTAGGTAGCTACAGTTGAAGCCAGCTACATTGTCACGGTCAAGAGCCTCACCAGCGGTCATCAACGCTCGCATTGAAGGCATAACATTTAGATCGTGAATGTCTGCAAAGATACCGTTGGCTTCTTCTAGTGTTAGCTTACCCTTCTCAACCCAGAAGTTTAGGTACCTGTCTATTGTTTCTTCCCAAGTCTCACGTCGCTGTTCCTCTGGTAGGTAACGAGCGTACCGTGACTTGTGTATGTACTGTTGATATGCATCCATTAATTAAGTTCCTTAATCAGTCGTTCAATATACCAGCGACACTTGCGTAAGTCTTCCACTGGTTTCCCTTTGTAATCATAGCGCCACAGATACTTCAGTGCGTTGCCTTTCAGATAACCACGAAACTCGTGGTCAGGCATGGATGCCTTGATAGCTTCGATGGCTTCTACTGCGCCTTTGTTGTAGTGGTCAGGCTTCTCTACAGGATCAGCTTTCTTTCTGATAGACAAGTTGTTAAGTGCTGCAATTGTGTCCCACTCTTCAGGAGTAGCGTTATCAATACTCATCCGTATTTTCTCCTAAGATAGTTCATACTGATAGGTAGCTCATCAAAGGAACCGTTGTTTACCTCATTGAGCATCCAGATTCCAGACCAGCTACCGTTTGTTTGAGGGTTTAAGTAGTCTTCACTGTGGTTGTAATAGATACCAGCAAACAATCCAGTGATGTTACTACCGTCTGCTTTACGTGCGAAGGCTATGTCTCTGTCTTGCACGTGTCCCATGATGCACGACATGAACTTCTTTTGCAACATGAGTTTTGCACACGTGACGGGTCTGCCCATGACTCCACTCGTGAAGTAGTGACAGTATGCAATGCCGTCAATGATGATTGGTTGTAGAAAAGGCTCAACCTCCCATCCGGTTTCTTTCAATAAGAAATGATCATAGCTCATCAGTCCTTCTAGTTTAGGGTCAGCTTCAATAGCCCGTTCGATTCTCTGTTCATGGTTGCCTAACAAGAATACCATTCGTGGTGTCCATGTTTTCTTCTTGTTACTACGCAGTCGCTCCTGTTCTTCGCGGATAGGTAACATGAATTGATTCATAGCTTCGATGCCTGCTTCAATGTCAAGTGTATACCGCCGTCCCTCAAACGACTTCTTGCCTACGTCATAACTGCTGAGACTTGGCATGTCCCAGTGATCCCCCAGATGAACGATGACGTCAGGCTTAGTTGCGGCTGCGTAACGACCAGCCCAGTACAGATGGTCAGTAGGTAGACCGGGTTTGACTTGCGTATCAGGTATTACGAGATGTCTCTTCATTGCTTTTTACTCCATCCGACAGGACAGGTTTCTGGTGTGTACCATGTGAATCCCTGTTTGTCTGCCCATTCTTGCATGGTGTATCTTGTCCCGTCACTTCTACGTCTTGCTCCGGGCATAGCGGTTCTTGGGTTTTGGAAGACGAAGACCAACGTCTCCTTCTCGCCAAGGCATCTGCTAATATCAACATACTTCTTCGCTTCTGCTCTATCACGGAACCTCCCTTTAGCTTCAATATATATAGTAGAATGTGTACTGTAATATACAAAGTCTGGTTCGTAAGTTTTAACCTGCGTGTACGTTAGCTTGTTAACATGGTACTCGCACCTCTTGAACTTCTGGTGAAGATCATACTCGAACCAACTATCGTAGCCCTTTGGTATGTTACGTCTCGTTCTCTTCACTTGGTCTTTCCCATGTTTGATTAGGTTCACGACGTAGCCAGAGCAGCCTAGCGTTCTCAATGACACGCTCTTCAGACTCTAACAACTCAACGCACTTGTTGAACATCTCTATCTCTGACAGTCCTTCAAGGAGTTTCTGAGACTTCTTATCACCAATACCATACACACCGACAATGTTATCAGCTTTGTCACCCATGATGATTTGACGGTAGAAGAATAACAGACCTTCCTCTTCGTTAACAGAAGTCAGTTCACGTTTGTTGAAGTTGTAGTGCTTGCCCGGTACTTGTTGGAAGTCCTTGTCGAGACTGACGATGATGCTGTCAGGGATGGCGGTAGCGTCGATAGCAATCAAGTCATCAGCTTCCTCACCCTCAGTAACAACAGCGTTCCAATCCTCGATAAGGTAGTCACGTATTGCTTGCAAGTGTACAGGCTTTTCTTTGTCCTTACGATTACCCTTGTAAGGCGCAGTCACAGCTATGTCGTTTCGGAAGTTACCCTTCCCTGTCAGGTAAACACGGTAGTCTGGTTCGCTATCTATCTTGATGTATAGATCACTAAGCAGATCAGCTAAGAAACTGCCCGTAGTGTAACAGGCAGCCTTAACTGACTCATCATTGCATTTGAATGCGCAACGATAAGCTACAATGTCGCCGTCAATCAGGATCACAAAACTTCCTCGTCAGACGTATACTCTACAAGATCGGTGACTTTCATCTTGATCATGGAAGGCGATCGACCAACACCTTTTTTCCAATCATAGTAGCCTACCACTGCTACTGCTTTAGACCCGTTACCGATTAGTACCTCTTGAGGAATCTCGTTTCCTTCCTCGTCTGTCAGCTTCATAGGTCGCGTTGACTTCATCGTGATAAAGAAGCCACGCTCGTCACCTTTGTTGCTTGGTGCAATACCCATCTCTTCAATGGCTTCAACAGCTTTCTCGCTAAGGTTCGCAAGCTGTACTTGATACTTTTCACTGAACTTGTTGAGCTTGTTACGCTCACACCAGTAGACGGTACCGCTTACAGTGATGGGTGATGGTTTGTTTGCAGACATAAGATTCTCCTTAATGTGTCTCTGCCCAATTGTTGCCTACTCTATACTCGCCGTCTAGTGGACATCGTAGGCTCAATGTCTCTCCGGCGATTCTGATAGCACGTACACCCATACGTCCAACCGTATCTGCGTAGTGTGCTGGTGTTTCTAGCTGCCATTCGTCATGAACGTTAGCAACAAATCTATGTGGTATGTTTCGTAGCTTATCTGCCAAGTGTACCAAAGCTTGCTTCATAACAATAGCCCCTGCTCCCTGCAGTAACGTATTCAATGCGGCGTGTTCTGATCTGACTCTGAGCTTTCGTCCGTCAAGTGCAGTAAGGATGCCTGATGCAGCCTGCCTGTGAGTATCTCCTCTAACTCTTTCAAGAGACGGCGTGTTAGAAAGAAATGTTTCTTTAAGTCTGCGTCCAGTAACGCTATTTCCTCCAACGATAGCTCCGATCTTAGCATCTCCGGCTCCATACAAAAACGCATAAATGAATGTTTTTGCAAGAGGTCTTGTCTCAAGTCCAGCTGCTCGTTGATTAGCCGTATGAATATCGCCATTGAGGATTTCATTTGTATAGTCTTCATCGTCCATGTAATGAGCCAACATGCGTAGCTCTAAACCGCTGGCGTCGATGCCAACTAACTTGTTACCTTCGTCCACTGTCCAGCACGACCTGCACTCTGTGCCGAATGGTGCAGACACAGCCGGTACTTGTGCCATGTTAGGTGATTGGTGTGTCATACGTCCAGTGACTGCTCCGTTAGTGATGACTCTGCCGTGTACTCTACCATCGTCCTTCACAGCTTTCAACCATGAATCGATCTGAGCTACTCGCTTCTGCAACATCATATAACGTGCAACTGCTTTGGCTTCAGGTCTGTCGATACCTTCGAGTACCTTCTCGTCAACAATGATATTACCCTTCTCAGTCTTCTTGTCAAACTTAACGCCAAGACTTTGCAGTCGTTCTGCTATCTGCTTACGTGAGCCGGGATTGAACACAGTGACTTTGTCCTTCAGCTGCTTGCCTGTCTTCTCAGACCACCGCTCTTCAACGATAGGTGGGAAGATAGCCTGTAGCTCTGCTTCGATGTTGTTCATCTCAAACATAAGATCCATAATCAACTTCTCTGCAAAGGGTACGTCAAGCTTGAAGCCGTTACGTTCCTGCTCAGTCACGATCCAGCCCACACGATGTTCAAGATCAATACATTTCTCAGAGAAGCCTTCTTTGAATAGCTGCATATCCAACCATTTATGAACACGCTCAGTTAGTTCAACGTCAGCAATACAGTACTCAACCATCTCTTCAGTCAGTCCACCGTCGTAGTCTGTGAAGTCAAGCTTCCCTGTTCCTCCAAGGATGGTTCCCCAATTACGCAGTGAATGTCCACCTTCTTGGCTGGGGTTGTAAAGTCTGGAGAGGTAGAGAGTATCCACAACAAGATGCCTAGGGATATGTACGTTCCAAACACGATCAATAACACCCACATCGAATCCAATGAGGTTATGTCCAACGATTTTGTCTGCATTATTCAACACCTTCTGCAATGTGTCTGGTGAGGTGTGGACTTGTATATCGTTCTTCACCTTGGTAACTGCACACCAGATCGTTGAGTGATCCAAAGTGGTTTCTATATCCAAATAACAGGTAGTCATGGTAAGTCTCGTTAAGTTCGTTACGTTCAGCGTCGTGGTTAAACTTCTGATAAGTCTCCATCAACTGTTCCTGTTCCAATATCCAACTCCCAATCTTGCTCATGGTATAACATCTCCTCTAGGTCTGCGAGTGTACGTAAATCTTCTCTGTCTATCACAGCAACATCATAAAGACTAACAGCAGAGCAGTTGTTGCACAAGTCTACAAACTCTCTACTAGCAGCATACCGTCTTGTAGCTTCGTAGTCTGTTAGCTCTACGTCACACGCTATACATCTCACTTTTCCCGTTCCTTTTTCTTGTTGTCTCTGTAATCACACCAAGCGTTGATACCATCCCATATAGACTCAAGGCTGTCTGCTTTGTACCATCGCTCATTTGATCTATGTCTAGGAGCATACTTCTTTGTTTCATTGGACACAAACCAGTATACATTTCTGTGGTGAAAGCACACCTGCCCCTTACCATAAGGGTATACTTTAGATTTTCCTTTACCTCTGAAAAATTCCAAGGCTTCCTCTATTAAAATAGGGTCTGCGTCCTCTTCTGTTATTCGATAGTTTCTTACTCTCTGTGACATGTCGTCCTCCTACAAAGGTTGCTCTTGCTTTTCATCACGTTGTGTTAGTCGTCCTGTTGCTTCATTGTAGAATACCTCACACGCCTTGCCTGTCTTGCCAGTGTATCGGTTCTTCAACACACGCAGCACGGTCGTGTTTCTGACAATGGCGTCGTCACTCTGACTGTTACGCTCAGCACCGATGACCGCATCAGACAGCTGTGCAATCGACGCAGAGCCACGTAACATACCAAGGCTAGTGACAGCACCGTCCTCCAATTGCTTCCCCTCAGGGCGTCGTAGGTGGCTTACAAGGAACATACAAATCCCCATCTCCTGTACGAACGTCCGCAGCTTAGTCATGATCATGTCCAAGGCACGTCGCTCATCACCGTTGCTCTGGTCAGACACCAAGATAGACACGTGATCCAGTACGATATAACGTACACCTAGTACCTTAACAAAGTATCTCATCCTGCCCAGTACGTTTTCTATCTCGTTACTACCGAAGTGTTCCCAGAGATACACACGATTCTCATAGTCCATCGTATCGTACACTAGATCAATATCACTGTCGTCATACTCGCAATCAGGTAAGTGGATAGGCTTGTTCAGTTCAAGACCTACCAGTCCACGCATGGTGCGCTCAGGTGTCTCCTCAAGGAACATCAACCCAAGGTTATCTTCAGACTGTGCCATAATAGAACTGACTATCTCACGTAGAAGAGTAGACTTACCCAGTCCAGAGCCTGCACAAATAGTAACCAGTTCAGACGTGCGTATACCGTACAGGTGTTTGTTCAGTCCATCGAACGGGTACTGTACCTTCGCCTTGGTGAGTGGCTTCTTGATCAGATCGCGTAGCTCACCAGCACCAACGATACCTTCAGGTGTGTAAGGCTGAGCAGACCAGAACGCTTTGGTGTATAGCTCTGACTGATTGTTAACAAGGTAATCACACGCATCCTTGTAGCCGTTGACGTGCTTAACAATCCTTGCCTTGTTACCGAACAGATCAGCACACTCCTTTGCTGCCTTCTGTCCCGGCTCATCAGCATCGAAACAAATAACAATGTTCTCGAAGCTGTTCAGCCAATCATAAAAAAGGCGACAGTCCTTTGCCGCCGACGTTGCACCGTTACGGACACTGACAACGGGATACATACTACCTGTCATTTGATGAGCCGCTAACGCATCGTACTCACCTTCAACGATAGTCACATACTTACCACCTTCAGGAAACAAATGTTGACCATACAAGCCAGCCTGTTTCCAATCACCAATGATACTGAACCGCTTGTCTGGGTTACGTACCTTGGCGGCGATAGGCTTTGTTGGATCTTCAGGGTTGTAATAACCAAACGTTGTGATGTCACCCTGCTTTAATGCTGCGTACTTCTTCGCCGTCGTTCCTGTAATGAGACGGTCAGTTATAGATCTATACTCCGCTGTGATTAAACGGTGTTCTGTCTGGCTGAACGATGGCTTTGGTGCATCGCTGATAGATCCTAGCTCTCGCACGTTGTCTCTGCTGGCGGCTTTGGTGTACTTGCTACAGTTAAAACAATAACTAGAGCCGTCCTCGTTGTACGATAATGCATCACTGCTGCCGCAGTCTGAACAAGGCTGGTGTGTTTCAGTGAAGGCCATTACGTCCTGCTCCCATGTCGTTGTACAGTTCATCAATCTCACCGTCGTCCATTGACTCGAACAGATCGGTAAAGAATCCACCTACGATGTTCAACGCTTCCGTTATGGTTAACAAGTCCAACTGCCGTTCAACAAGTTCCGTTATCTTCTGCTCTTTAGAGATCCTCATAGGATAAATACCTTATAAGATAATAAATTTAATATAACTTTTATGCTCTTCTGCATAGATTATAAACACACATTAAATGTACTCGTCAACAATATGTTCAACAATCTTGTCATAAGTTTTGTCGTTAATGTGTTCCACTATTTCTGATCCGTACCACTTGACAGATGTCAACTCGACTATTTTTTCACGCCAATCATAGACATACTGGACTTGCACGTCAGCAGTCATATCAAGATCATACATGTTACATTCAAGTTTCATAAATTACCTCCGTTGTGTGCTTGACAATTCGATAACGCTTACCATTGCCACGTTTAGAATATACGTAGTCCTTTGCTTGATCAATACAATCTATCGACCACACCTGCGACCATACATCGTCGTATAGCTCTACTGTATACATAACATTCATTCCAATCATGCCTCTCTCCTAGATCATGTTAACATATTCATCATTGATAACTGTTTGCACGTGTATATAACCTTCAGGCCAGTACGTATACGACTCTTTGAGTGCCTTCGCTGCTCGATGTACTGCTGCCTCAAAGTGTTCAAACATTCCTAGCTCTTCTTTGTAGTACCAGAACGGTATGCGTAGCACTGGCTCCGCTGGTCCGTTGTATTCGTAGTACACGATTATCTCTGCGTCGTTACCAACGGGTCCATCGTTGCCAAACATCTTTGTGTGGTTGTTCTCTGGTTGTTTCATGCTTCCATCTCCATTCGTCCAGATACTTCTATGCGTAACCATCCAAGCCAAACAATATACGAAAACATACTGAAATCATCTGGCGGTGCATACATGGTTGAGACTTTAAATCGTTTTGTCAAGTACAAATCGACGGTATACCTACCAAACTCGATAATAATTCCATCGCTGCCGAAGTTTGTCTCGCATCCGTAATACTTTTTAGCTGTTGTGATTCTCATCGTAGTAACCTCCCTTGTCTTTCTAGTTGTCGTTTCAGTTCCTTACGTCGTGCCTTGCGCTGTCGCTTGCGTCTCGCTCGTGGGTCTGTCCAGTTCTCGTAAGCCCAGCAAAGGCCAGCCCAGACTGGCACAAAGCTAAACAGAATCGCTATGTCTAATAGTGTTGGGTTCATTAGAAACACTCCTCTTCTTCGATTACAAAGGTTACGAAAGCCCTGAAGCCGTAATTGTCAGTGTCAAGTACAAACTCTGCGTCAGGTATTGGGCAAGTCTTGAGCCACTCTTCAAAGCTATCGTCGTTGAATGTCTGCGTTTCTTCGTTGTTCATGCTACTGTTTCCTCCGCTAGTTCAATGTCTACAATCTTGTCTAGTATCCTTTCACAAAGCCGTCCAAACTCGCTGACAGTGAAAAAACCTATTTCGTAAATGTCTGTAAAGACTCGCTCTAATCTTTCCAACTCTTTAACGCTGTTGGCTTTGTTGATGCGTACCAGTGCTGAATGGTATTCCTTTGTCATGCTGCCACTCCTATTTGCGAAGTTCACGAAGTTCAATCTTGACCTGTTGACGTACCAAAAACTCTTCCTCTTCGGTAAGTCCCAGCCCGTTTGTAGGCCAAGACATGTCATCCAGTGCGGACTCTATTGAGCATCTAAATCTTGTGCATATAGACACGCAATCTTGAATTAGGTTTTGTAACTTGTCGTTCATGCTGTAGCCCTCGCGTTAATGCTGTCTTGTGTCAGTGTGTCGCAGTAGTCAGCACCTCTGGATTTTAACCACTGGTTTATGTGTTTCGATGTGGTGACGCTCCAGAAGTCCTCTGTCTTGAAGTAGTTCCCGTCTGCCGTCTGCAGTGCTACCGGTGTTTCGTAGCTGAAGAACACCGTAGTGCCGTCTGTGAATGTTACCTCTGTCTTGTTACTACCTAGCTGTCTTAGTTGCATTGTTGTTACTCCTTTAAATGTAACGGTGTGTCGGTTGAAGTTCTTCTAAGGCTATTTTAACGCCCATTTTCTTAATTAGATTTATCGAGTACTCGCTAAGAGTCTTTGTTCCTGCAAGCTCTGCTAGTAGCTTTGCGTGTTCGCACACTGGATAGATCTTGTCTTGTCCGAAAACGTTCTTCTTTGTTACCACTATTGCTTTCATGTTGTCTTGCTCCGTTGCGTTGTTTGTTGATACCTATTCTGAGGCTTGCAATATAAATATCAAGCCCAATGCTGGTACTATTTCACATTCTTTGGAAATACTGAAATGCAAAACCATTCACGGAATGAATACTGTTTAGGTTCTGGGTTGACCTATGGAGCACCTACCTAGACTCTCACCCTCGCCTATTTAGACATCTACATATGCATATATAAAGATATCTTTATGTTTATCTGCAAATATCTGGGGCGGGGGAGGGGCTGTGGCTGCGGCGACTACGGCGTGTCCTACCTAGACACAAAAAAGAGTCAAATTAGACCTTAAAACACCCCTAGTTGTCTAACAAGAAACGCCATATAAATCAATAACATAGTCGGTACAGAATCTGGACCGTGCTGGTACAGTTAAAAGGGCATTGTCAATAACTTTACAGAAAAATATCTTAACTTTTTTTCATCAAAAGGATTGACTTTTACTTCTTTTCATGCTATACTATTATTATAGACTTAGAAATTACTCTTTAAAGACTCTTTACCGCGCCGTATAAGATAAAGTTTATAAGATAATTATTTAATATATAAATTATAAGGCTTACAAGAATCTTATAAGAGTCTTATAAGAGGTGTATATGACTGACAACGCAGTTCCTCCTAAACGGAAACGTGGAAGACCACGTAAAACTGATGTTACAGCTGTTAAAAAAGGAAGTCGCAACGCTGTTGGTCGCCCGAAGGGTGACGCTGCGGTTATAAATGAATACAAAGCACGTATGTTGGCTTCACCGAAGTCCAGAAAAGTGCTTGATACTATCTTTGACGCTGCATTAGACCACGATCATAAGAATCAAGCGGCAGCGTGGAAGCTTGTTATGGACAGAATACTGCCCGTTGCAGCGTTTGAAAAGGATATTGTTAAGGATGGTGGTCGTAATGCCATTCAGATTAACATTAGCGGTGTTGGTGCTGTTGATGTGGGTGAACCTAAAATTATAGAAGGCGAAGTAGTAGATGAATCTTAAACATTTTGATCCTTCAGAGTTCAACTGTCAAGTCACTGGTCATAACAACATGGAAAAAGACTTCCTTGAGAAGTTAGACAAGTTGAGAGAGGCGTGCGGGTTTCCTTTCACGATCACCAGCGGGTATCGACACCCGACTGAGCATCCGATAGAGGCTAAGAAAGACGTACCCGGCACCCATGCTCAGGGCATCGCGGCGGATATAAAAATAACAAACGCCGTGTTTCGCCTTAAGATTGTGACTGAGGCTATTCGTCTAGGTTTTACAGGCATTGGTATTGCTAATGACTTCGTACACGTAGATACACGTGGTACAACACCTGTTATGTGGACATACTAAAATGAAGTTTTCTCATGGTGACGCACTGACTGCGGGTTCTTCTAATACCATCTTGGACGTGCCTAATGGTTACGACGCTATTGTTACGTATTTGTTCATATCGAACACTACGGGCAGCAGTAAAAGTCTAGACGCACGTTGGGTACACAACAGTGTTAACATTGATTTCTTATCAGGTAAGAATGTTAACTCTGGAGAGTTTTTAGAGTTCGGTGGACAGTTTGGTGAGTTTTTAGTAGCAAAAGAAGGAGACACCCTAACGCTTACTCCAGAAGCTGCTTCTACGTTTGTCAGTATTATTTCGTTTGAATTAGTACCAGCAACACCAAGGTTAAACTTTTAATGGATTTAAACATTGAGTTACTGCCTTGGCAGCAAGAAGTCTGGGCAGATGAAACAAGATTTAAAATAGTAGCTGCTGGGCGACGTACAGGTAAGTCTAGGTTAGCAGCATGGATGTTAATTGTTAACGCACTA
>Ga0222719_10001972_pt1 | contig 19306 bp, 18 predicted proteins | sample C33_34DmetaG_FD_165039 | JGI IMG/M metagenome (GOLD analysis project Ga0222719, IMG submission 165039) | Estuarine water microbial communities from San Francisco Bay, California, United States - C33_34D | ecosystem: Environmental > Aquatic > Marine > Unclassified | place: USA: California... | reverse complement strand
TATTTTTTTTGCTTGATATTCATGTATGTCCAAAATACATTCCCCTTTATAATTAATTTACTTTTTTGAATTTATCGCTTTATCTGTTTCAACAATATTTTCTGCCATTTTTGCTGAAGCAGCATCAATTAATCTACCGTCTAATGATGCAGCCCCTTGACCGGCTTTTGCAGCTTCATCTAAAGCTATCAAAATTCTTTTTGCTTTATCAACTTCTGCTGGCGGAGGTGTAAATACTTCGTTTGCCAGCTCAATTTGCGAAGGATGAATAGCCCATTTTCCCTCGTATCCTAGAGCAGCAGCTCTTTTTGCAGCTAAAGTATAACTTGCTGGATCTTTAAAATCTCCAAATGGACCATCTATTGCTCTTAAACCGTATGCTCTACATGCTACTAACATTTGTGATAGATCAGCATGCCATTGATCGCCAGGATAATCTGGATTTAAACCACCGATAACTGTTGTGCGCGCTCTGCAGCTTGCAGCATAATCAGCAACACCAAAATGCATTGCTTCCAGTCTTTCGTCACGACCAGATTTAGCTATATCCATTACATTAGCCATACCTAGAGTAGTTTCAATTAAAATTTCAATACCAATACGCTTTTTAAGACCTTTTGAAGTTTCAATTTGGTTAAGTAATGCTGAAAGCATGTAAATATCAGAAGCAGTCCCAGCCTTAGGAAGTAAGATAGTATCTAAATGCTCACCAGCCTGCTCTACCACTTCAACTACGTCGCGATACATATAATGTGTGTCAATACTATTAATTCGAACAGAAACAGTCTTACCATTGCCTTGCCAATCTAAATCTTGAAGAGCTTCTATGACATTTTTTCTTGCCGATACTTTATCATCAGGAGCTACAGCATCTTCTAAATCTAAAAAAACAAAATCAACGTCGCTATTTAATGCTTTTTCAAACATCTTTGGATTGGATCCAGGAACAGCCAGTTCACTTCTTTGAACTCTTCTAGAAGTTTGTTCGTATATTTTATGACTCATATATTTATCCTTTTTATATTGTTATTTTTTCTTCTTTTTCTTTAAAGCTTTGTTTGGATTACTTGTCCAATATTTAGCAGCTGCTCCAGTTCCACTTCCTGGTGTAAATTTAATTCCAGCATCAATCATAGCCATTTCAACAGCGCCAAGTGCAGCCATCATTCTTGTTTCGTTGTTATCACCAAGATGGCCAATTCTAAATACTTTTCCAGCAACTTGTGTAAGTCCAGCACCAAGCGAAATATTGTATGTGTGGTAGGCTATACTAATAACTTCCATAGCTTTTTTACCATCTGGGTTATTCTTCGAACCTGGTTCTAACCATATAGCACTAACTGTATCTGATTGCCATTTTGGAGAGGAGGCTGCTAATTTTAAACCCCAAGCCTTGATTGCGGCTCTAACACCATTAGCTAATCTTTTATGACGAGCAAATACATTTTCCATTCCTTCTTCTAGTAAAAGGTCTATTGCAACTCTTAAGCCTCTTAGAAGATTGACAGGTGGTGTATAAGGGAAGAAACCATCTTTATTTGTATTTATATGATCTTGTATATCGAGGAAACATCTTTTACATTTTGCTGTTTTTCGCATAGCTAATGCCTTTTTACTAAAGCATAAAATAGCTAAACCAGCTGGAAGCATGAAGCCTTTTTGAGACCCACTAACCGCTATATCCACTTTCCATTTATCAAATCTAAATTCAACACTTGCAATAGAACTTACACCATCAACCATTAAGAGAGCAGGGTGTTTAACTTGATCCATAGCTTTTCTTAATCCTGCAATATCACTTGTGACTCCAGTAGCAGTTTCATTGTGGCAAACAACAACAGCTTTTATTTTTTTGTCTTTATCGTTCGCCAAAGCTTTTTTAAATTTTTCTATTTCAATACCATTACCCCATTTTGTATCAATCAACTCGACTTCTAGCCCAATTCTTTTTGCTAAGTCATACCAAAGATGACTGAATTGACCGAATCTTGAAGTTAAAATTTTATCGCCTGGAGAAAGAGTGTTAGCCAACGCAATTTCCCATCCAGCTGTACCTGTAGCAGGAAATATAAAAGGTGTTCCGGTTTTTGTTAAGAACACTTTCTTTAGGTCTCTTAATATTGGTTTTACTAGTTCTGGGAAATCAGGAGCTCTATGGTCCTCCATAGGGACATTCATAGCATTTTGAACTACTGTTGGAATATGTGTTGGTCCAGGAGCAAATAAATAATTTCTTCCAGGGAATGATAGTTTTTGGCCAGGCATAATATTTTCCTATAAGTTGTTAAATTTGTTAAATTTTAATGAAATCTATATTTTATTAAAATGAAATAAGGCGTAAATAATGCCATAGCATCATGTGAGGCTCAACCTTTAATTATTGCCTATATAGATTTACTTAGATTTGGATTATACCCTGAAGTTGGGCAGCTTTCATCGTATTTTCTAGCAAGCTTGCTACGGTCATTGGACCTGTCCCTCCAGGCATAGGAGTAACTGCTTTTGCAACACCATCCACAGAATTAAAATCTACGTCGCCATGGATACCATTTTCATCACTACTAATACCCACATCAAGCAGGATTGAGTCTTTTCGCACATTATTAGCATTTATAATCCCAGGAACACCTATAGCTGGAACTACAATTTCAGACTCTGAGATCAATTCATCTAGATTTTTTGTTCTTGAATGAGCAAGTGTAACTGTACAATCTATACCTTTAGAGCCAAACATAATAACTTGCGGCATGCCAACTAATCTTGACCTTCCAATTACTAAAGCTTTTTTCCCAGCGGTTTCAAGTTTGTAATACTCTATTAGCTTCATAACACCAAGAGGCGTGCAAGGTCTCAAAACATCATTACCAACTATTAACTTCCCAAGATTTTGCTCTTTGAGACCATCAACATCTTTGTTTGTAGGAATCATTTCTATCACACTATCTTCATTCAAACCTTTTGGTAAAGGCATTTGAATGAGAATTCCATTAACAGAAGGATCGTTTCCAAGCTGAGCTATCTTATCCTCCAATTCAGTTTGGGATATATTTCCTGGAAGATTTACATGCATTGATTTAATAGATGATGCAGTAGCTTGTTTATGCTTATTGTTTACATAAAGCTGACTTGGTTTGTCATCACCCACTAAAACTGTTGCTAGTGTAATTACAACTCCAGAGTCATCAATTTTTTTCTTAATGGATTTTTGCATTTCTTGTGCCACAAACCTTCCATCCAATATCAAAGTTCCTTTTTCTGTATATTTCATATTCTCTTCTATATTGTTATTAAAATTTAAGACTTAGGCTGTTTATCAGGATGAAGATAAATAAAGCTTTTACCAAGTTTACCGTTATAGTTTCCAGCAGAGATCATTAATAAATCTTTGGTGTCTTTTGAGGCCTCAATGGCCGCTTGAGTTGCAGTAATTATAGAATCCATGTTTTTGCCATTCATTATAATTTCCATTACCGAATTAACTCCCTTAGGTAAAGCAGCTTCTATTTCAGGATCGTCTTGTAGCAATGGGCAAAATTTTTCATACGTGCTTGCTATTGTGAAATCATAATCACTTCCAGCTTTAGAGCCACTTCCAGCAATACCGCCTGGAAATGTAGTAATTACATCCGGAATGGGCAATATTGCATCAACACCTTTTTCAGCTGCTGCTAAAGCAGATTCTGTATCTTTTCCGAAATACCATAGATTACCACCCATAAGACCATCTGAATAACCCAATCTTCTATCCATAATAAATTCACCACCAAGTATTGGTATCCACCACATTTTTCTTCCAAATCTTTCAATTCGTTTCTGATGCTTATTCCCAAAAAAAGCTACTTTTTTTCCAAGTTTAAAATAAGATTCACTATCTTCCATAAGATTAAAGCATGATGCTGTTGGGCACGTAAGAATATTTTGACTTATTCTAACTAAGGCAGCTTTTTCTAATTTTTTTGGGTCTTTCCAAAATTTAGGGATATGTAATTGAATTATTGCACCCGGTCTACCGTCAGGAGTGGAAACGCTTTCATCTCCGCCAGGACCCACATATCTGTCTAGCCCAGCTTCACAGTCGCACAAAATACTGCTAGAAGCATTACCTGTTGCTGCATTTACAGCATGATCAAGCCATTTTCTATTGACTGCGGTAATAAGAACTTCTGAGTACATACTTTTAAAGGCTTCAGCATAAGTATCGTCTATAATCGCGCTCATAATTTAACCTCTTCCTTTTCCTTCGTATACATTAGACTCAGTAACTACTTTATCCATATATACATCATGTGGAGCAACAAGAATTTCATCAAACAGCTGTGATTCATAACATAACGCGATTAAAGAACATTCAGGCCTAACTTGTTCCATCGTTCTATCATAATATCCTTGTCCATTTCCCATTCTACCACCAGTTCTATCAAAACCAGTTCCAGGAACCATTATCATATCAAGCTCTTGGGGGGTAACTTCTTTTTCTGGGTTTCCCCATAGTTCTTTTGGTGGCTCTAAAATATCCCATTTACCAACAACCATTTCTTCCAAACTAGACATGTGCCACAGCCCAAGCTTATTCTCACCATTTTCATCTTCAGTACAATAAGGAACGATAATTTTCTTTTCGCCTTTTTCTACTTCTTTTATAAGGTGTGGTTTTGTTCTTGTTTCAGATCTGCAGTCTATGTACCACATAATAACCTGAGCGTTCTTATATTCTGGGAGCGCCATAAATCTCTCACAGGCACTTGCACTAACCTCATCTTTATTTTCTTGGGCAGCCCTTCTGTCATATGCTTCTCTTCGCATACCAGATTTTTTTTCCATTATTTTTTCTAATTCTTCTTTTGATATAGACATTTGTCATTCTCCTAGCTTTTAAAATTCAATTCTCAAGGTATTTATTATTCTATAGTTTTAGGCAAACAGCCATCTATTTTTTATTCGATTTCATAAAAATCTTTAATATTAAACAAAATAGTATATTTATGACAAATAAATACACCTACTTTGCAATATATCTTTTATTGCTATTAAGTGTAAGAATAAAAAACATAATTTATAATAAAAATAGTATTTTGAGTGGAGAAAAAGAATGAACTATTTGCCATTATTTATAGATACATCTGGCAAAAAATGTCTAATTGTAGGAGGTGGGAAAGTAGCAAGTAGAAAACTTATTCCGATCCTTGAATCAAATATGACTGTAAATATGATTTCTTCTGATATCGCTGATGAAATATTGGAAATAATTAAGAATAAGAAAAATTTCACCTATGAGCAAAGAAATTTTGAAGAAAAAGACATAAATAATCAATTCCTCATAATAGCTGCAACAAATGATAAAAGTATAAATTCCCTGATCGCAAAATTAGCTAAAGAAAAAAATATCCTTGTTAATATGGCTGAAGATTCTATTAAGGGTAATGTTTTAATACCTTCAGTTGTCGATAGGTCTCCAATTAAAATCGCAATTTCTTCTGGAGCAGCTTCGCCCATTCTAACAAGGTTAGTTAAAACAAAACTGGAAACAATTATACCTTATGCATTTAGCAAACTCGCTGATGTAATGATGGAATATAGGGCGAAGGTAAAAGAGAAATATTCAAGTATTAAAGAACGTAGAAACTTTTGGGAGACATTTTTGGATGGCCCGCTATCAGAGATGGTTTTATCAGGGCATATTGAAAAAGCAAAAAAAATATTAGATAAGTCCTTAAAAGAAAAAAATATACCTTCAAATGCTGGGGAAGTATATTTAGTTGGAGCAGGCCCCGGAGACCCTGAGTTACTTAGTTTTAAAGCTTTAAGGCTAATGCAAAAAGCAGATGTTGTGATTTATGACAGGCTTGTTTCTGAACCGATAATGAATTTAATAAGACAAGATGCTGAAAAGATTTATGTGGGGAAACAAAGAGCAGATCATGCTATGCCCCAAGAAAATATAAATCAATTGTTAGCACGACTTGCAATTGAAGGTAAAAAAGTTTTGAGACTAAAGGGTGGAGACCCTTTTATCTTTGGAAGAGGAGGCGAAGAAATCGAAAGTTTAATTAATGATGATATACCTTTCCAAATTGTTCCTGGAATAACTGCGGCTTCTGGTTGTGCAAGCTATGCTGGGATACCACTCACGCATAGAGATTACTCTCAAGCTTGTATTTTTGTGACTGGGCATTTAAGAGATGGAACTGTTAATTTAAATTGGAAGATGCTTGCACATGAAAAACAAACTCTAGTTTTTTATATGGGAATGCATGGATCAAAAGTTATATGCGAAGAATTAATAAAGCATGGGTTGAAAGCAACGACACCAGCAGCCTTAATAGTCAAGGGAACAACAGCTGATCAAGAAGTTATAATTGGAGATTTGTCAAACATGCCAAAAATAATTTTAGAAAATAAAATTATACCACCCACACTTTTAATTATTGGTGATGTTGTAAAATTACACAACAAGTTGAAGTGGTTTGAGCCAATGATGATGCAAGGTAAAAAAAATATTCGATTTTAGATTTCAAAAATCTCCTTTAATTGTTTATTAATACTCTTAGTTGATTTTTTTTCAATAGCATTTTTTCTAGCTTCCTTTCTAGCAAAATTATATTTCACTTTTTCTTTAATATCATTTTTATTCTGTTTAATATCAACAGTTTTTATGCAGTCAGTTGGACACTTAGGAATACATATTTTACATCCCGGACATTCATTGTAATTTATTCTATGTGAAAAATTTTGTGATCCGATAATAGCATCAAATGGACATGCGTCTATACAAATCGCGCAGCCAATACAATTTGTTTCATCTATTAAAGCTACAGACCTTAAATTCATTTTACTCTCGACCCATTTTTAATTTTACTACTTGCTTCTATAACAATAATATCACCATCAGAATCAGCAGCTAGTACCATTCCTGAAGAAGTTCCAAACTTCATTTTTTTTGGTTTTAAATTCTCAACCACAAGAGTTTTTAAACCTACTAGGTCATCTGCTTTATAAAATTTTTTTATTCCAGCAAAAATTTCCTTATTTCCAAGCTCACCAAGATTAACAGTGAGTTTTAAAAGTTTATCCGCACCATCAATATTGTCCGCGCTTATGATTTCTCCTACTCTGAGATTTATTTTGGAAAAATCTTCATACTCAATTTCATTACTCATATTTTTAACCTTTTTTTTATCTTCATTATTTTTCTCATTTAATTCATTATTAAGTCTTTGGATATCTTCTTTTTGAATTCTAGTTTTTAGTGGCGTAAATTTCTCTATTTTTTTATCAAGTAATGGAGATAAACAATTCTCCCAAGCCAAATTATTTTCATTTAACATATTTTCTGTTTTATTTAGAAGGTCCGGCATTACAGGGCCTAAAAGGATTATTATAGATCTAAAATAGTTAAGCCCTTGTGTTGAAATTTCTTGAACTTTGCTCAGATCTTTCATTGCCCAAGGTTTATTTTCATTAATATACTGGTTAGCTTTATCCGTCATAGACATTATCTTATTAACAGCGTTACTGTATTTTCTTTGAGAATAAAGTTTCTTTATTTCTCCAACATCATTCAAAAATTCTGTAAATTTTTCTTTGTTTTCTAATTTTTTAGAAAGCATTAAATCAGAATTTTTTTCCAAAAATGAAGAGCATCTACTGGCAAGATTTATAAGTTTTCCAACAAGATCACTATTGATTTTTTTTGTTAAGTCATCGAAGTTTAAATCTATATCTTCTATACTATCATTAAGCCTACTTGCAAAATAATATCTTAAAAACTCTGGGTCAAGGTGTTTTAAATAATCAGAAGCCTTTATAAAAGTTCCTCTTGATTTAGACATTTTTTTCCCATTAACTGTTAAAAAACCATGACAATAAACTGAATTTGGTGTTCTGTAACCAGCTCCATTTAAAATTGATGGCCAAAAAAGAGAATGGAAGTAAGCAATATCTTTCCCTATAAAATGGTAGATTTCACCATGATCTTCATTTTGCCAAATACCGTCAAATTTATTACCGTTATTTTTAGAATATTCTTCAAAGGCTGAAATATATCCAATTGGAGCATCCACCCAAACATAAAAATACTTATTTTCTTCGTTAGGAATTTTAAATCCAAAATAGGGGGCGTCTCTAGTAATATCCCAGTCATTAAGGTTATCATTTAACCATTCATTTAATTTATTTTTAATTGATGGTTGAAGATCATGTTCTTTTGTCCAATTTATTAAATAGTCTTTGAAATTTTTTAAGTTAAAAAAATAATGATTTGTATCTTTTGTCATAGGTTTTGTATTTGACAGTACAGATATTGGATTAATTAAATCGGTAGGGGAATACGTGGCGCCACATTGTTCACATGAGTCACCGTACTGATCTTCAGATTTACATTTTGGGCATGTGCCTTTTATATATCTATCTGGTAAAAAAATTTTTTCTTTCTCATCGTAAAATTGAGAAATTACTTTTTGAGATATATGACCAGATTCATGTAACTTTAAAAATATCTCTTTACACAATTCTTCATTTTTTTTTGAGTTTGTAGATGAGTAATGGTCAAACTGTATAAAAAATTCTCTAAAATCATTCTCATGCTCTTTTTTTGTTTTAGATATTAGTTCTTCAGGAGAAATACCTTGTTGTTTAGCCTTGAGCATTATAGGAGTGCCATGTGCATCATCTGCACAAATATATACAACATCATTACCAATAGACTTATTAAATCTAACCCAAATATCAGTTTGAATATATTCTACAAGGTGTCCTAAGTGAATTGGACCATTTGCATAAGGCAAAGCACTTGTTACTAATATATTATTTTTTGTTTTCATTTTTTCTCCAAAATATATGAACTAGTATATAATATTGTTAAACTTAAGTATTAAAGTATTTAAACCAATGGAGAAAAAAATGTCTTTAACTGAAAACATGGTTCTGGAATCTCTTAAAAAGTTGATTGATCCAAACACTGATAAAAATCTAGTTGATACAAAATCGGTAAAATCAATAGATATAGTAGATGATAAGCCAAATTTAAAAGTATGTTTAGGTTACCCAGCTAAAAACTTTGCTGAAACGCTAAATCATATGATAATTGATAGATTATCATCTGATGAAATACCATGTGGAACCGTGGAGGTGACATGGAAAATTGAGAGCCATTCAGTGCAAAAAAGTTTACAACCAATGCAAAATATTAAAAATGTTATTGCTGTGGCTTCAGGAAAAGGCGGGGTAGGAAAATCAACAACAGCTGTTAATTTAGCCTTAGCGTTAGCTGGCGAAGGTTCAAATGTTGGAATATTGGATGCGGATATTTATGGCCCAAGCCAACCAAGAATGTTAGGACTATCAGGGCAGCCTGATTCTCAAGATGGAAAATCACTTGAGCCAATGGAAAATTATGGTTTACAAGCCATGTCTATAGGGTTTTTAATTGACGAGGAGACTCCAATGATATGGAGAGGCCCAATGGTAACTCAAGCACTTGAACAACTTTTAACAGATACTCAATGGCGTGATTTAGATTATCTCATTATTGATTTACCACCAGGAACAGGAGATGTGCAATTAACTCTAGCGCAAAAAATACCAGTAAGTGGTGCGGTTATAGTTACAACACCTCAAGACATTGCTCTTTTAGACGCAAGAAAAGGTTTAAAAATGTTTGAGAAAGTTGAAGTGCCAGTTCTTGGGATTGTAGAAAATATGAGTTTACATATTTGTAGTAAATGCGGTAATGAAGAGTCAATATTTGGCGAGGGCGGAGGATCTTCTTTAGCTGAGGAAAGTAAAGTAGATTTATTAGGTAAATTACCATTAGATAAATCTATTAGAGAACAAACTGATGCAGGAAAACCAAGTGTAGCTTTTGAGCCAAGTGGAAGAATCGCTGAAATATATGGCGAAATAGCAAGAAAAGCGGCAGGAAAATTAGCTGCTCAGGCTAAAGACTATAGCGCTAAGTTCCCAAAAATTGTAATAGATAATAACTAAAATTATGTCGATAAAGTCTGATTCATGGATTAAAAAAATGGCAAAGGAGGAAAATATGATTTCTCCTTTTGAACCTGATCAGATTAAAACTTTAAGTGGCGGTAAAGTAATATCGTATGGTACATCTAGCTACGGTTATGATGTTCGCTGCTCAAGTATGTTTAAAGTTTTTACAAACATTAATTCAGCGATAGTCGATCCAAAACAATTTGATAAGAATAGTTTTGTAGATTTTGAAGGAGATACTTGTATTATCCCTCCAAATTCTTTTGCTTTAGCTTCAACTGTTGAATATTTTAAAATTCCGAGATCTGTTTTAACAATTTGTCTTGGCAAATCTACATACGCGAGATGCGGTATAATAGTTAATGTTACTCCATTAGAGCCAGAGTGGGAGGGGCACGTAACACTTGAATTCTCCAATACAACTCCACTCCCAGCAAAAATTTATGCAAATGAAGGTGTGGCACAAATGTTGTTTTTTGAATCTGACACTATTTGTGAAACCTCATATAAAGATAGGGGTGGAAAGTACCAAAAGCAAACGGGAGTAACATTACCAAAATAATATAAAAATATGAATCCAGATATGCTTTATAGACAAATAAAAAGACTAGCTATATTTTTAATAGGTATATCTATAGTTTTGATAGGATGTATATTAGTTTTTACACCAGGTCCAGCTATTATAGTTATTCCAGTTGGTTTAGCGATATTAGCAACAGAGTTTATATGGGCAAAAAAATTATTAAAAAAATTTAAAGAAACAACTTCTTCTCTTTCACAATCAGCTAAAAAAGCTATAAAAAATAAATTTTAATTAAAGAAGAAAAATTGTACCTAATGCCAGAAAAGAAAAGAATCCAATAACATCTGTAATCGTAGTTAATATTACGCTTCCACCAAGGGCTGGATCAACACCAATTTTTTTAAGTAGAATTGGTATTAGTACTCCAGACAAAGCTGCAAAAACAAGATTTGCGATCATTGCTATACCAATAACAACCCCAATTAAGTAGTTATTAAACCAATAAGAAGAAACTATTCCAATAACGCTTGCCCATAAAAAACTATTTAAAAGCCCAACAGAAATTTCTTTTATCAATAAAGATTTTGAATTTGTAGAACTTATATTTCCTAAAGCAATACCTCTGATTACTAAAGTTAAAGTTTGTGATCCAGCAATCCCACCCATACTTGCAACTATTGGCATTAATACAGCCAATGCTACTACTTTTTCTATTGTATCTTGAAATAAACTTATTACCCCTGAAGCTATTAAAGCTGTAATTAAATTTATACCGAGCCAAATTGCTCTTCTTCTGGTAGAAGGAATTATTGGGGCAAAAATATCTTCTTCACCTGTTAAGCCTGCCATATTTAAAACAGTACTTTTACTTTCCTCACGAATAACATCCACTACATCATCAATTGTAATTCTTCCAAGCAATATATTATTTTTATCAATAACAGGAGCTGAAACTAAATCTCTATCTTCAAATATATTTGCAACATCACTTGCTAATGTATTTGATTTAATTGATATATAATTTCTATTCATTGAATCGGAAACAGTTTTCTCTGGATCAGCGCATAGTAAATTTGTAACCGACAATATTCCTAGGTAATGATTATATCTGTCTACAACAATTATATTATCTGTATTTTGTGGTATCTTTTCTCGTAATCTTAGATATTTTAGCACTACGTCTAATGTAACATCTGGTCTTATAGTTACTGTGTCAGTATTCATTAACCCACCAGCCGTATCCTCGCCATAATTCATAACAGTTTCAAGACGAGTTCTGTATTGATAATCCATTCCCTGTAACGCCTGAGTAACAACAGTATCAGGAAGTTCATCGAGTAGGTCAGCAAGGTCATCTACATCTAAACCTTTTGTTGCTGCTAAAAGAGATTTTTCATCCATAGACTCCATTAAATTATTTCTTACCTCTTCTCCAACCTCCAAAAGAACTTCACCATCATTTGAGTGGTCAAGCATTTCCCAAATCAATCTTCTTTGCCTAGTAGGTGAACTCTCAAGTAAGCGAGCAATTTCTGCGGGATGCAGACCATTTAATATTAATTTTGCTTTAATCATTGCCCCAGAATTAAGAGACTCTGTAATAGCATCAAGTTTTAAAATTTGACTTTCTTTTGACATAGTTATTCTCTAATTCTAGTTTACATTCTTTTATTATATAGAAAAATCTAAAAAATTATGAAAAAATTATTTAGTTTTTCTTTTAGATGAAGATTCAAAATTAAGAGACTCTCTATATTTTGCAACAGTCCTTCTCGCTAATTTTATATTTTCTTTAAAAAGTATATCTTTAATTTTATTATCGCTATAAGGATTTTTTTTATTTTCAGAATTAATAATATTTTTTATTTTTTCTTTAATAGATTTTGAAGAAAAGTCACTACCATCAATATTTTGTATTGAACTTGAAAAAAAAAATTTCAATTCAAATACTCCATATGGTGTCTCCATATATTTACCATTTGATAATCTGGATATTGTAGACTCATGTACATCCATTAAGACTGCAATTTCTTTTAAATTCATAGGTACTAATTTTTCAATACCATATGAAAAAAATTCAATTTGTTTTTTAAAAATACACTTTGCAAGTCTTAACAGTGTATCATTCCTATAGTTAATATTTTTTATGAATAATTTAGCTTCTTGCAGACTATTTTTTATGAATATCTTGTCTTCTTCAGACATATTTTTTTCTGACATATTTACATAATTTTTATTAACTTTTATTTCTGGCGAAACTATCTTATTATTTCTTATAATCCATTCATCATTTTTTTTTGAAATTTTTATATCTGGAATTATATAGTCATAGTTATGTTTATTTAAGATTACGCTTCCTGGTCTTGCGTTTTGCTCTTTAATAATGATTTGAACTTTAGCCATATCATCTTGTGAAATTTTTAAGTTCTCTTGAATAGTTTTTATTTTGTTATTTGTTAGTTCTTCGAAAAATTCATTTATAATAGTGGATGCTTTATTCAGTAATTTTGGATCATACTTTCCGTTCTGAATCTGAACTAGCAGTGATTCTTGAATATTTTTTGTGCAAGTTCCAATTGGGTCAAGATTTTGTAAAAGGTGTTGTACTGCAATAAGTTCATCCAATGTTTTGTCTGTATTTTTATAAATATCGTCAAAAATCTCAAAAATATCTTTAACAAGATAACCGTCGTTATTTATATAATCTATTATTGTTTCCGCTAATGATTTATCACTGTTACTTATATTTAATAAGTTGATTTGCCAATATAAATAACTTTTCAAGGTATCCTCTTCAGAAGATGTTTTTTCAATAACCTCAGAAGTGGAAATAGTATTTTTTTCAGTAAATGTATAATCTTTATCATAGTGAGAATAGTGATCTACACAACTATCCTCTTGTAGTTCTTCACAGATATCTTCTTTTTCTATAAGTGGGTTTGATTCGAAAATATTTTGAATTTCTTGATTAATCTCAACTGCAGTAAACTGTAAAAGTTTTATTGCATTTTGTAACTGCGGAGTTATAGCTAGTTTTGAGGACTGCTTTGTAGAGAGGTTCAATTTCATAATATTTTTTACATTTTAAAGTTGTCTCCTAAATAAACTTTTTTAACATTTTCGTCAGCTAGTATTGTTTTTGAGCTTCCTTCTGCTATTACTTTGGTATTATTTAAGATGTAGGATCTGTCGCAAACATCTAAAGTTTCTCTTACGTTGTGATCAGTTATTAAAATACCTATATTATTTTGTTTTAATTTCTTGATTATTTCTTGAATATCTATGACTGATATTGGGTCAATTCCAGCAAATGGCTCGTCTAATAGAATAAATTTTGGATTAGAAGCAAGTGCTCTAGCAATCTCTGCTCTTCTTCTCTCTCCTCCAGATAAACTTATACCCATAGTATTTTTTATATGTTGAATATTGAATGTTTCCAGCAGATCAGATAATTTATCTTTTTTTTGTTTATTAGATATATCTTTTCTTTGTTCTAATATAGCTAGAATATTATCATTAACACTTAGACCTCGAAAAATTGATGGTTCTTGAGCAAGGTAGCCAATACCTAAATTTGCTCTTTCATCAATTGATAAATCAGTTATATTCTTTTTATTTATATATATCTTTCCTGATTCTGGAGAAATCAATCCTGTAATCATATAGAAGCATGTAGTTTTTCCAGCACCATTTGGCCCTAATAAGCCAATAACTTCTCCAGTATTAACTTCCATAGAGACATTAGAGACTATTTTTTTTGAATCATATGTTTTTGAAATATTTTTTATATCTAATTTATTCATTATCTTTTTTTGGCTCAAGAGTCATTTTTACTCTTGATTTACCTTTTTTATCTCCAGCAGTAATATTTTCAGTATCCGTTTTGTATACGATCCTATTGCTTCTAACAATATTGTTTGTTTGAGTTAAAATAGCTTTATCTAAAAAAATTATTTTCGCTTTATCTACATAATATTGAATTTTTTTGGCCTCTCCATTAATGATCTTACCGGTTATGGTTTTTTGCTTGTATCTAGCCTTTTCTCCAGTAATTACCATTCTGTTTATTTCATTATTTTTCGAAGTTACTATGAGTAATTCTCCTGTAAGAAGCATACTGCCTTGAGTGACAATAACGTTTCCACGATATGTACTCTTTTGTGATTCTTCATCCCATTTTGCAGAATCAGATTCTAAAAAAATTGGTTTATCGCTATCAGATTCATACGCATTTAATACAGTGCTTGCTGCAGTTATAAATATAATAAAAGTAAAAAATATAATATTAGTTCGCATGTTTTCCTCTAGTCTCTTCAAAAAGTATAAATTCACCTTTTGTTAAACTACTTTTCATTCCAATTCCGTTTAGATATGAATTATTTTTTTTTATAAATACTTGTAAATCAGTTACAGCAAGCTGCTCCTTTAAATATATATATATTTCTTCCGTATTTAATTTTAAAAAAGGGCTCTTTATCTCTTCTTGGAAATACATTTGCACATTTCCAGTCAGCTTTATATTCTGCCTTTTATATGCAATTGAGCCAAAATTCGAAATAATTTTTGTAGGTGGTTTATTTTTTCTAAAAAGAAGTATATTTGGGTTATTAGCTTCAATAACTTCATTATTAAAAAATTGTCTCATGTGCGGACTAGAAATAGTGTAAAGGGGATCACCGTCATTATTCATTGCTATATATTTAACTTTATTAAATATATTATCTGGCATAGTTTTAATATCATTTGAGTCTATATCTAAAATACTATCCGCTTTGTTATTAATAATTAATACAGATGTAAAACCAAAAATTATAATAACTAGATTAAATAAATTTTTTCTAATGTAACTCACGATTTAACTAATTCCTGAATCAATTAATATATGCATGTTTATAGCACCTACGATTTGTTCTTTATTATTCAATACGGGCAATGAGTTAATTTTTTTTTTATTCATAATTTCTAAAATGTCTAAAGCATAATCACTTTCTTTGCATGAAATAAATTTTTTTGTCATAGTATTTTTAATTACAGTTTCATGAATATCTAATAAATTATTAATACATCTTCTTAGATCGCCATCAGTAAAAAAACCTATAGCTTTATTTTTTTCATTTGCAATTATTACACATCCTAAATTTTTTTTAGTCATCTCTATTAACGCATCTTTAAGTTTTTTTTGTATTTTTACTATAGGGATATCTTTACCTTTTTTCATTATATCTTTAACTTTTAAATTAAGGTTTTTACCAAGACGACCACCCGGATGATTTTTACCAAAATCAGTAGAACTGAAATTTTTCATTTTAATTAAAATCGCGGCAATCACATCACCCATAACTAAAGTAGTTGTAGTGCTTGACGTTGGAGCTAAATTTATTGGACAGGCTTCTTTTTCAACACCTATATTTATTGAAATATGTGATTCTTCAAAAATTTTTGAATTATTGTTGCCGCAAAGACTTAAAATTTTACAGCCAGTTTTTTTAAAATTTGGCAAAAGAGGTAATATTTCTGATGTGCAACCAGAATTTGATATTATGAGAATTAAATCTTTTTTTGTAACAGCACCAACATCACCATGCAAAGCTTCACTTGGATGCATAAAAAAAGAGGGGCTTCCAGTACTAGAAAAAGTTGCTGACAATTTCCTTGCTATGTGTCCAGACTTTCCAACGCCAATAATAACTAATTTTCCCTTACACTTATGGATTTCTTTGCAAAAAAGAAATAAATCTTTACCAATAGATCTTTTTAGATTATTTATGGCTGTTACTTCGGAACTGATTACCTTTCGAGCTAATTTTAGAGCATCAATTTGATTGAATTTAGTCATAATTTTTATAAAAAAATATTTAATTTATTATATAAGATAATATAAGTTATATCTCTTAAATTCCACAAGAATGCTGGTATAAAAACAATATAATGATAATATTAATCTTATTTTAAGCAATTCAGCATTTAATTTATGAATATCATATCGAAAATTACAAGATTGTACGATTACTCAATTATTGAGAAACCTTACATATCTTTTTTCTTGGCATTATCAGTAATATTATTTTTTTCCCTAAGTATTCCAAATTTTAAAATGGACGCATCAGCTGACTCTTTGGTTTTAGAGAATGATGATGCTTTAAAATACTATAGAGCAACAAGTGCTCGTTATGGTACAGAAGATTTTGTTGTGGTAACTTTTAAGCCTAATAATGGAATTTATAATAAAGAATCATTAAGTAACTTAGATAATTTAGCAAAAGAAATTAAAATTAATGTTGATGGCGTAAGTGAAGTTTTAACTATTTTAGATGTACCGTTATTAAATAGCCCAAAAATAGGATTTTCAGATCTTGCAAACGAACAAAGAACTTTGAGATCTGATGACATAGATCTTAATATGGTAAAACAAGAATTTTTGTCTAGCCCGTTATATAAAAATTTATTAATGAGCCAAGATTCATCAACAACTGTTATTGTTGTGTATTTTTCCAAGGATAAGAAATATTTTGATTTGTTAAATAATAGAAACAGTCTAAGAGAGCTTGAATTAAATAGAGAATTAACTCAGCAAGAAGAAATTTCATTAGAAAATTTTGAATTAGATTTTAAAAACTATAGCTCAGAGTTTGCTGCAAAAGAAAAAGAAAATATAAAAAAAATGAGAGAAGTAATATCTAATTACAAAGAAGATGCTTCTATTTTTTTAGGAGGGGTTCCGATGATAACTTCAGATATGACTGATTTTATTGCCGAGGACATAAAAAAGTTTGGAGTCGGTGTATTTGTATTTTTAATTTTAATCCTATTTGCCATTTTTAGAAGTGTGCGATGGATTATGATCCCTCTATTTGGATGTATCATTTCAGTCATTTTTGTTAGTGGTCTTTCGGGCTTCATAGACTGGCGAATCACAGTTATATCTTCAAATTTTGCTGCAATTTTATTAATTATAACTATGTCTATGACAATACATTTAGCAGTAAGGTATAGAGAGATTAAATCTAAAAGTTTGGGTTTGAATAATAAAAAGATTGTCCAAGAGACTATTCATTATATGTTCGTTCCATGTGTTTATACTTCACTTACAACTATAGTGGCTTTTGCCTCCCTAGTTGTTAGTGGAATAAGGCCAGTTATTGATTTTGGGCACATGATGACTCTTGGAATAACTTCGGCATTTATTATAACTTTTATTGTATTTCCAACAATTCTAATTATTTTACCAAATGAAAATATTCAAGAGAGAAATGATATAACAAAAAATATAACAAATAAATTCGCATCATTTTCAATTAAAAATAATGGAAAAATAGTTTTAATTTCATTTTTCATTTTTCTTGTAAGTATTTTTGGTATTTCTGAAATTAAAGTTGAAAACAGATTTATTGATTATTTTCATTCCGACACAGAAATATACCAAGGAATGTTAGAAATTGATAAGAAACTTGGTGGTACTACACCACTCGATATTATTATTGATAAACCAATACAAGATGAAAAATATTCAGAAGAGTTTGAAAGAGAAGAAAGCTTTGATGATCTTTCAGAGCTTCTTGGTGATGAGGAGGAGGAAATACCGGGCTATTGGTTAAGTAATCCTAAATTTAAAGAAATAGAAAAAATACATAATTTTTTAGAGGCGCAACCAGAAACAGGCAAGGTGTTATCAATAGCTACTTTATATAAGTTAGCCATTAGTTTAAATGATAATGAACCTTTATCTGACCTACAAGTTGGTGCTATTAAAGATTCTTTGTCAAAAAAAGTAAGAGAGGTTTTATTAGATCCTTATTTATCTTCTGATGAAGAGCAAACTCGAATAACTTTAAGAGTTATTGATTCAGATAAAAAACTTAACAGAAAAGAGTTTATTGACAGAGTAGAAAATTTTTTATTAACAGAGATGAATTACCCTAAAGAAAGATTTAATACAACAAATATGTTGGTTTTATATAATAATATGTTGCAAAGTCTATTTTCATCACAAATCCAGACTATAGGCTTTGTTTTTATATCCATTATGTTTATGTTTGTGGTCCTATTTCGATCCTTTTATCTGGCAACAATTGCAATAATACCAAACATACTTCCCGCAACACTTGTACTAGGGTTTATGGGCCTTAAGTCAATACCATTAGATTTAATGACAATCACTATTGCCGCAATAAGTGTAGGAATTGCTGTTGATAATACAATTCATTATATAATTAGGTTTAAAAGAGAGTTTCATCAAAGTAAAAATTATTCACAATCAGTAAAAATCTGTCATGGCAGCATTGGAAAAGCAATGTATTACACTTCATGTATCATAGTTATTGGATTTTCTATATTATCTTTGTCTAATTTTATTCCTACAATATATTTTGGACTACTTACTGGATTGGCCATGTTGGCAGCTCTTTTTGCATCTTTGACCTTGTTACCGGCGTTATTGTTAATTTTTAAACCACTAGGAAAAGAAAAATAATGATGATGTTTCTTGATGATATACCTAATAATGTGAAATAATACGGCATGAAAAAATTTAAAAAATATGGTTTTTTAGCAGCAATACTTCCTATGATGATTTTAGGGAGTGTTAACTCATTCGCAGATAAAAAAACTCCAGAAGATATAATATTGAATGCTGCGAATAACCTATTCTCAGATGTTGAGAAAAACAAAAAAGTATATGAAAACGATATAACAGCTTTTTATGTAAGGGTTGACGAAATATTAACCCCAATAATCGATTTTGAAATTCTTATAAAAAGTATTATTGGAAAAAAAAATTATCAAGAAACATCAGCA
>Ga0222719_10001971_pt1 | contig 19308 bp, 17 predicted proteins | sample C33_34DmetaG_FD_165039 | JGI IMG/M metagenome (GOLD analysis project Ga0222719, IMG submission 165039) | Estuarine water microbial communities from San Francisco Bay, California, United States - C33_34D | ecosystem: Environmental > Aquatic > Marine > Unclassified | place: USA: California... | reverse complement strand
CATGTCGCGGCCCTGTCTGGCAAGCATGCTCTGTTTTCTTTAATAGGACATTACGTAATTTTGGTTATAAAATTTACTTGGTTCTGGTTTAGCCGGCCAGACCGGACCCCGCCGGTCTGAGGCGCGGGCGCAGCAGGATGTCGTTGTTGAGAATTGCGAGGAGCCGCTCCGTCTCTGCGAGGAAAAACGGTTCTCCTGTTTTGTCGTACAAGTGCTGCATGTGACGCATATCGTCACCTAGTAGAGAGCGTTCTTGGGGGCGCATTTCTGCATTGTGAACGACCTGTACTGTGGCAGCCATGAAATTCCCAGGTCTTTGCGGGAGGTGAGATTTTTTCAGGCTTCTTATTCATACCGGGTGACGTGGAATGTGTGACGTGGAATGTGTGACGTGGAATTATCTTTGAAAAAATCGAACCGATCGGAAACGGAGATTTCCCCATTCGTTGCACTGCGACGTGGAGGCGACAACACTAGTGCATGAAGATGGCGTGGTTGTACAAGTGGCCGTGCAAGCCATGCGAAGAGTGGCCAGATGAGCGCTTCGAAGACTTATACCACTGTCATGGGTGTGATAGGTGGTTGGCCCGATGGCATTTTGGGAAAGGATTTATGTTGCATCGCGCAAGAATGAGCCCCAACAAAAGCTCAGGAAAAATTTCAGAGGAGGTCTTGAAATTAGAAGGACTGCAGCGTTGTCTTGACGAGGGAGCGGTCCGATGGCAGTGCAACAACTGTTTCAGGTCCAAGGTTTTGTGTTAGTATCTTGATGCGTCAGAGGCCTTCGCTGCTAAACAATAATTACTTGTTCGCCTGTACGGGCCAAGTCGTTTAAAAGGTCCATTAATGTACCGAGTGACGTGGAATGTGTGACGTGGAATTACCTTTGAAAAAATCGAACCGATCGGAAACGGAGATTGCCCCATTCGCTTCACTGCGACGTGGAGGCGACAACACTATGCCCCGTTGCACATGGCTGTATGTATTGGGTAGTGATGAGAATTTAGAAGACAGCTTTGTGTACGTGGGGATGACGTATCGCTTAGTTACACGCTTGAACGAGCACCATGCCCAGGCCGGCAAAGGCGCACAGACGACGCAGAAATGGAAATACAATACTTTGTTGGCAGTCTATAAGATTGATGATTGCGAAGAGCATGATCATAGCAAGGAAACTTGGCTCACCGCGCAGATCATGTACTTCAAAGGAGGCGCTTGGTGGACGGTGCGTGGTGGTTCCTCTACAAGCATCGAGAGAGATCGACCAATGCCCAAACAACTACAAGAGATTCGAAAATCGGGTGGTGGTGTGATTGAAAGGACTTGCTACTGCAAGCTTCCATGTGAAAGCAAAGTATCAAAAGACGGGAAACGGTTTCTATGTTGCCCAGCAGGTCGAAACGCTGAATGGCTTGAAGGCAAAATCTCACAAGACATCTCGGGGGGGTGTAACTTCTTTGATTGGTATTGAAAGTAATAAATGTGTTCTTGTGTGGCATGAATGGTAGAAATTTGGTTTGAATTTGGTTCAATTTGGTTTGAATTTGGTCCAAGTTTGTTTGAATTTGATTTAATTAACTTCAACAGTTGACTAACACGAAAGGTCATGTCGTGTCTTTTCAGTTCACGAATTCGTTCGCCTTATTCCCACTCACCGATTGCAAAGAGCGGCATGCCTAAGCGGGTGCGGCAGGGCGCCGAGGCGGCGGCCGGCTTGGGGCTGGAGGCGCTGAGCAAGGCTGTGCTTGTGGCGAAGGCGAGAGAGCAGGGTTTGCAGGTGAGCGGGACCAAGAACGAGCTCATCAAACTCCTCGAAGCTGCGAGGGTGGCGGCAACCCTGTACGGTCGGATGCAGAGCGCCGTCCTTGCGCGCGACTCTTGGTGGAACTTCAATCAAGCTCTGGCGGCACGCGGCATTCCGCCGATTGTTCCGCAAAGAGCCAATGATTGGATGGGGGGCGTGAGGTTCGAGAGGATAGAGGACGAACTCGCGAGGTGCCGCGCCAACCTTTGGCGGGAGGCAGCTGCGATGGGTGCGCATAAAAGGCTTTCACAGAGAGACGGCGTTGGTGCGCGACCTTCGCCATTCGCGGAGCTCGAACGTGGCGTGCTTGACCTGGTGCTCAAGTCCGTCGAGGCACCGTACCTCCCCCCGGTGCCTCGGACTGTGGTGCCCATCATTTGAGCACTGCTGCGCGTGAGGTTGAGCAGGAGTGGTTCTGGTGCGCGTAGCGGGGTGCGTTTGTTGCAAGTAAATGCACACAGTCACTTACTTCTGCGAAAATGCAAGGATGCTGGTGATTTCACGATGTATTCAAAATCACCACTGTGTTTCCGGTATCACCCCGCTACACCCATTTGAACCCACCACCGTCCTCGCGCTGCTTGAGAACCTGTCCCCGATCAAGCGCGAGGATGCCGGCGATCTCCAAGGCAAATGTGTGCGGGTGCTCTGTAGTGATGACAGGGAAATTCGGCGTCCCGTCGTCCGGTGAACTGTAGAGCGTCTCCACGGTCTCGAGTTTGACCTGGAACAGGTGAAATCTCACTCCAGACTTTTGGGAATTCACCCTGTAGGGCATGTGGACGAAAATGGAGCGGATGTCTTGGAGTTGCTGTGGAGTAGTTCTCGGGTACCACAGCACGGCCTCGACAAATGTAGTGTAGCGGTCCAGGTTGGCGTGCGACGAGAACTTTGCAGCGACGTCGTCACTCTCATCCAGAGGTCGGCGCGTTTCAATAAACGAAGCCCGCGCCTTCTCGTTCGCTTCTGACAGTAGAAGGTCGTACAGGTCCATGCGGATGTATACTTTATCCGAAAGAGCGACGAGCAGTTCCTCAACTTGCAGTGGGTCCAGGCATGATTCGCTCCCGTCAATGAATGTCGCGTTGTACTTTCCCGACGTTTTGTCAAAGAAAATACTTGATTCCTCGTTACACGGGAGCAATACACCCAGAATCTTGGATTCTGGGTGTTGAACGACCGCATTTGGTCGCAGAATGTTTGGTAGCACGCAGAGATTCCTGCGCGCGAGCTCGTACTCCAGGTCCGTTGCTTCTACGATTTCAAAACTCCCCTCTTCTCCCTGCTGGTCTGTGAGGAAGATGCTGCAGGAAGTTGGCGAGTCAAGTATGAGGTTTCCGTTCTGCCAGTCACTGCTTCGAGCGTCGCCGCACGAGACGATTGGGTACGGCACTCCGTGGAGGAAGTTGTAGCGCGGCACGAGAAGCGGTGTCACTGTGTCGTTGGTCCACCGGAGGTCCTGAACGCGGCACTGGTACTTATTGGATACGGCGACAGACCACTCCATGTGGGCAACGTCTTCGATTATGTAGTTCGGACACGACTCGTAGGGGCCCTTGGGGAAGAACTTGCTTTCGTTGGTCGCCTTCAACTTGTTTGCGTCGTGGTCGAAACGCACAATGTACGCGGGGTTGTCGCACGACTCCTGTGTGCGGATGTCCTCCTCGGGGTCATCACCGTAAAAATGCTTTGCGAGGTACGTTGCGCCGTCGGACCCGAGGAACTGCTTGGGGAGGTCGGCGAGGAGGAACCACATGAAGGATTCGGAGAGCCGCGAGTCCATGTTGGAGTTGAGAGCGGCCTTCTTTCCGAGCATCGCGCGGTAACACAGTGCAGACAGACTGTGAAGCATAAAGGTATACTTTGTGACATCGCCGTCTTTCTTCTCGGTGTATGCGGCAATCTCGCTCCGACTTTCCCGTGTGTTGGGGAAGTCGGCGTAGGGAAGCGGTAGCCGTGGCGCGAACTCCTTGCAGATCTGAAAGATCTTCTTCGGCGTTGTGATGTCTGAACACTTGAAGATGTTGTGGAGGTTGAGGTTAGCGCAGTGGAGAAGCCGTACGAGGCAGTTCTCAAACATTTTGTCGGTGACGCGAAACTTTGTGGCGTCGGTGTATTGCTTGACAGCTTGTAGTTTCTGGAGTTTCTCGACAATCTTGGTGACCATCTCGGAGAAGGATGACGCGACGACCGTGAAGGGGCATTGTGCAGACTCCTTCCGGGTGAGATACGCGCGTCGGTCGATGGGACTTTCCTCGTTGACGGGGACAAAGTTGCCCTCTGTGTTCATGCTGTGCACCCAAGTAACAAACTTGTTCGTGTTGGGGTTCGAGGCTTCTCGCTCGGCTGCGCTGAGGCACCCCACGCCGCGGGAGAGCAGCTTGTACAGCCACGGGAGATCAAGCACCGGGACGTTGAAAAGATCGCACAAGATACTCATGACAAAGAGCATCTGCTGGTCCTGTATTTCTGTGATGACGTCGTCGATGTAGCCTGGCACGGCGTGGAGCGGGAGCGCGCAGAACTCGAGGCCGTACGCCGCGGAGGTGACCGCGCTTTCGAGCGTCGCATCTTTGGTCATGCACTCAAGAGCGAGCCGTGCGCACGCGTAGTCAGCAATGTGTCGGCCCGTGTGCCCCATGAAGGTGCGGGAGACGGAGGTTTCGTGCCGCTGGCCGACCCACGTGAGGAAGAGAAACTGGAACTTTTCCATGAGGTAGTCAATCATCTGACGCGCACCGAAGCCCATTTCCACGCGCGTAAACCCCATCTGGTTCTGGAGGCCGAGGAGAACACCCGTGAACAGTGGGAGCACGCAGAGAATGCCCCGCATCTTCTTCCGGTCCACCTCGGTCGGTTTTTGGGAGCGCCCCGAGCTCTTTGCGACGACGCGGTCGCCGTGGTGCTTGATGAAGCGCTTGTCGGTCCCGTCGTTTCCGGAGGTGCTCATTGCCTTGAGTACGAGCAGCCAGGTGTGGTAATGTTCAGCCTCCCATTCGTCCTTCAGCGCGACGTTGGTGGCAAAGAGCACGCTGTGATTCCCGGGCACGGGTATCATCGTAGTGAGTCTCCGCTGCTTGCCGTTGTCGGGGATTTCGGTGGTCTGGGTGATGCCGTCGTTGCGCGCCATTGCCTGGCGGCTCGTTTCGCGGACGAGTGCCGCGAGTACGTTTCGGTCCACGCTTCGCATTTCCACCTGCGCCTCTCCACGGTAGCGGGCTTCGTCATCGGGCATATCGATGACGCGGCCGTTTGAGATGGTCGCCTTGCCCTTCTTTTCGATGGCGTACGCAGTCTGGCGCGGGATCCTCCTCATCGACAGGTCGCAGAACTCCCCCTCGCGGTGGCTCTCGATGTTGTCGACCAAGCCGTCGATCAGTTTGGTAATATCCACGACAAAGTCGGCGCCGCTGGAGTTCGGCTTTGCCACCACAATTGCCTTCTCCTTGCCCTTCAACGGGCTGTAAAACCCTGCCTTTGCGGGGGCAATGTGGACTCCCATGCAAAAGTTCTCCCACGTTGAGTTCTTTTTCTTTGTGAAGAAAAACTGCATGCGCGAGGTGTTGATCTCAACGAGGAGGTTCACGTTCGCGTATGTCAGGTGTGAGTAGCGCTCGTTGAACTGCCGCAGCACGTTGTAGAAGAGCAAGCGCATTTGCGTGAGCGAGTCGAACTTCCGGAAGATCCCGTTCTCGTGATCCTGAACCTCCTTCTGCAGGAAGTGCTCCGTGAAATTGTCCTTGACTTCCTGCAATAGCACGTTCTTGAGCTCGGAGAATATTGTGAAGGCGTCGCGGATAATTCTGCCGCCGTACAGGTTCTCGTCCATGTTTGCAAGGTGCAAGTGAAGCGTCTTGCGCATCTGGCACACGTGCCGCGAGAGAAGCTCGGGTGCGTTCACAAACTTGGGCTCGTTTTCCTCCGACGCTTTGTGGCTGAGCTCTAACATGTACTTCTCAAACCCGACGTTCCATTCCCGGAACGTGTCCTGTCGGACGAGCGAATCTGAGACGTGCTCCGAGTTTCCAGAGTTCATCTTGAGAAAGTCCGAGAGAGAAAACTCTTTCTTTTCGCGGTCCGAAAGCAGTCGGATGGATATCTCGTTGTCCACGGTGTCGTGAAGGTAATCAAGCAGCCGGATGCGCACGAGGTGCGGGAGCGTAAGCGTCTGATCCTCATCCGTGCAGCGCATGTTGTGCACAGCCAGCAGGAGAGGGCCCTCAAATCGCCCGTAGTACTGCACGCTGTTCCCCGCCATGTTCGGAAGAACTTGCGGGAAGGGTAGGATGGGGAGGTGGAACTCAATCTTCTCTGGGATGATTTGATTGTCATCGTCCTCTTCATCGGGGGCCTTGCGCTTCTTGCACTTGTGTAGCACGAGGAAACTCACACACTCGTCAAAGGCCCGGCACCACTTGATGATATCGTCCTGTTCGCACAGGATCGCCTTCTTGAACTCTTCCGCAACTTCGTCCAGGTTGGAAAACAACACCATCGGGAGCCCGATGAATTGCAGGTGCTGGATGCACTCCTCCTTCACAATGCCCTTCTTCAGCGCAAGATAATACGCTTTCCGCACGATGTTCATCTCGGAGCAGACGTGCAGTGGGTAGTTCTTTGTCGTGCTAGGGTTCCTGAACTGGACCAAGATCTCGTCCAGTCGCTCCATGTCTCCGTTGCCGAGACTAACCATCTCGTTCCCAATAATCCGCTCCCAGTTCAGCGCCATTCTCTTGGCATCTTCGATAAAATGGTTATCTTCCTTCCACCCGTTGCTTTTCTGTGGATCGCACACGTTCTCGATGCACTTGACGGGGTGCACTCCCGGGGGCGAGAGTAGCGTAATCACCCGGAGAAGCGCAATCTGCGCCTCTTCGCCTTCGCCCTGGTAGTACACGGGAAAGAAACGAATGAACATCTTGAGAAAGGGCACCTCCTCGTATTGCTTCACCTCCTCCTCTGCACTTTCCTCCTCCCGGGAAGCGAAGAGCCGCGACAGAACCCTTGGTCGCGTGTCTTTCTTCTCGGTGACGGTCGTTGGGTTGGTCTGAATCATGACCCTCCTCACGTTCTTCCCGTCCGCGGTGTACTGGATCTTGGTGCCTGGTGTTGGAATGGCACACTCCAGTGGCAGCGTGCGAGAATTTACCGCGTTCACGATCTGCGCTAGCTGCTCCCCTGTCTGCCCGATCGTCGGCTGCTTCTCCATCTCGACGAACGACATCCCAGGAACCCAGGGCGCCCAGTTTTCCAGTTTGTTGTTCAGGTACTCTTTTGGAACAACGTGGGTTTTCTGCGGCGCGGTGGGGGCATGTTGTCAGGGACGGGGAAGCCTGGCACAGGCGAGTGTGCATGTGTGCACTGGGCGGGGTGTGCCTTGGTTGCAGCGGCCGTGATCTTTCTTTCGCTGTCGTCAATGACCAGCACGTTGTCCCCGTTTTCCTGGATCGGCCCAATATCCCCCCACTTCTCCGTAAGTGCAACCGAGCCGTCCAGAGTCTTCACGCGGAGTTCGTAGCGCTCGAGATTGGGGTCGTAGCGGTACTCGTACGGGGAGCGCAGGTACTGGTGCCCCGGGTGGTCCTCCATCGGGATCGGCGTCGTATCGTTCTTCCTGGGTCGCCCAACGGGCCGCTTGGCCGGAAGCGGCGGCTTTCCCTTGCCCGACCCACGAGGCCTTCCACGCTGCCGCTTGACCGGTTGGTCCAACATCTCGCTCGGTGTCGCGGATGCCTGGCGCGAAGCGATTGACGGGCTTGCTTCCCCGCCCCCCCCTGCACACGGAGTCACCAATGGGTTAGGATCCACGTTCTCCGAGCCCAGTTCCAGATGCATGCGGGAATCATCGTCAGAACTCGACCCGGAGTGCTCCGCCTCCATGCTCATGAACTGCGCCATGCCGTGCTTTGGAATCAAGTGGCCTTTGCGCGCGATTCTTTTCCGAAGGGCTATTTGAAGCCTGTCGACTATTTTTTTTGTCAACTTGTATGAAATGTTACAGAAATAGAAAAGTTTTAAAATGTGAAAAATCGAGCTGGGCTAAAATCCAAATCAATGGTTCCAGGGGCTTCTTTGGATTTGCTTGCAGCGGCCGTGGCCTCGAATCCGTGCCCACCCGTCCCGCTCATCGGGCTGCGCGGGGGGGGTCAGGAGCAGAAGCACGAGGCCTTCTGCAACTCGCACCATCTCTTTGGACAGGCCATGATGCATTCGATGCAGCGAGAGAATAACCAGCTCGATGAGCGCCGAAAAAACGCGCAACTCGCCGCGACGAGAGAACTTCTACGCAAATTCCGCCAGCCTTCGCAGGCAGTGGGTGGGAAGGATTGCAGCAACTTGTACGACGCAGCCCGCTCCTTCACGGTCGCTTACATGGAGTCGTTCTCGCCAGGAACCACGCTCGAGTTCCGCTTCGCGCACTGGGACCAGATTAAAGGCGAGATTGCGGAGAAGAACCCCATCGTGCGCGCCGCTGCCCAGCACCTCGCTGGAATGCTCTACTACGATGCGGATGGCGCACGGGAATTCAAGGACCTCGAGAGTGAGCTTGACAAACTCCCGTTCCATGCGCTCCTGGTAAGGTATGCAGAGGTACACAGGGCGCGCGGAGACAAGCAGGTGGAGTGTGTTTACTAGTAATTCCAGCTCCACCATTTTGTGGGGATTTTTATCCGGGATGCTGATGCATATTGCGTTTCTGTTCCTCAATCCACTGATCCTGGCGTTGGTCGAGCACATTCCTGTTGGCGCCCTTCGCGAGCAGGACTCGCACGACGTTATATTTATTTCTTTCTACAGCGATGACCAACGGCGTGCGATGATCATTGTTGACCGCATTCACGTTGGCGCCCTTCTCGAGCAGGACTCGCACGACTTTTGCGTAGCCTTGATTTGCAGCGAGATGCAGCGGTGTGTCACCTTGCTTGTCGACCGCATTCACGCTGGCGCGGTTATTGAGCAGCACCCGCGCGACGTCTGCGCGGCCTTTACCGGCAGCGACATGCAGCGGCGTGCCACCCCAATTGTTGCCCGCATCCACGCTGGCGCCCGCGTTGAGCAGCGCTCGCGCGACGACTGTGTCGCCTAGATCTGCAGCGTAATGCAGCGGCGTGTAACCCAGCTTGTCGACCGCATTCACGTTGGCGCCCTTCTTGAGCAGGACTCGCACGACTTTTGCGTAGCCTTTACTTGCAGCGACATGCAGCGGCGTGCCACCCCAATTGTTGACCTCATCCACGCTGGCGCCCGCCTCGAGCAGCGCCCGCGCACTGTCTGCGTCGCCTTTTCTTGCAGCGTCGTGCAGCGGCGTGTCACCCTCCTCGTAGACCACATTCACGCTGACGCCCGCCGCGAGCAGCGCCCGCGCGACGCGCTCCGCAATTTTTGAGGTGAGAGTCGTGTTTTCACAAATTGAATTCTCTGGTTCATATTGGTCGATATTACTGACCTTAACAGATGTAAGAATAGAGTCAGTCAGAGTGTTTACAAGCGTGCGTCTACCGGGCATGCTTTTCTCCGTGACACATGCATGTGTTTAAATATAGTTTAATGCAATTTTATTAGTGTAGCAATTAGGACGAGGCTTATAAGGCGCGCGGAGACAAGCAGGTGGAGTGTGTTTACTAGTAATACATGCCCTCTTTATGAAACATGTACCGGTGCTAAACATGCAACGACCAACATCTTGCACTTATTTAAGTGGTTTAAAGAGCAGACCTTCGAAGACCACCATGGAAGAAAAGCACGCTCCATCGGAGGGCTTGCGCCATGCAAAAGATTCCGAAAAGCCGCAGCAAACTGTGCCAAAGTCACGCTCGCAGCTTGCGGCCCTCTTTGACTCGATGCAGAAACCGCTGGAGGACCGGAAGCTTCTGGAGCACCTTCTCCCGCGGCTCGAGACGGATTTGAAGAGCGCGCCGAAGGAGCGGGCCCCGCTGCTGCAGGAGATGTTGGACTTTGTGGCGGAGAAGGTCGCGCAGCACGAGTCGTCGCCGTGCACGCTTGCGGAGCTTCACGCGATTGTGTACGCGCTCAACGGGAACGAGATTTTACTGGAAGACGCGGCTGAAGTGGAAGAGAATGACGACCAGTTCCTGCGGGAGCTTGCCGAGTGCGTTTCGCAGTTGGAAAAGGATAGGGGTGCGGCGGGTGGGGGGGCGTGAGTTCATAAAAAGCACACCGAGATCTTGCAGTAAGAGCCTATCCGTATAGCTGAGACCCGTCGAGGATGAGCACATCCTCTCCGTATTCGAGGTCACTGGAGAAGCCGTGCGAAAACACGACGGCGCCGGGGCCGTAGTTCTCGACGTAGCGGTTCATTTTCTTCCGGACTTCAAACATGGGCTGCTTTGCGAGCGCGCAGACGTCGACGTGCTGGTCGGGGTCTTCAAAGGGAAGGGTGTTTGTGATGTCACTGAATAGGCTTGAACCGTAAAAGTGCTTGCACTCAACCCAGTTCACCAATTTGCCGTTGATGAGGACGGGTTCGGGAAGGAGGAAGTCAGGGGTGGGGCGTTGGAAGGGGTAATTCGTTACGCAGTGCGGGGACAGGGAAGTGTTGTTAAGCTTTTGCTCTATCTCGGTGAAAAACCCTACGTCATGGGAACGGAGAAAGTCTTCGATGTTGTTCTCAAAAACGATCGGGGTGCGCCTGTGTTGTGGTGGGGGGTCGAAGTCCACCTTGTTGCCAAAGTGGAGTTCTTTGAACGTCCGCAGCCACGTCCGACGCAGGTTGTGTGTCTGCATCGTGCTAAATCCCCGCTGCCGGCCTTCGCGCACGATGCGCTTGTTTCGCAGCTTTGAAAGTTTACCTCTGCGCACAAAACCGTCATCTGGGTGATGCAAGTGTGGGACAAGGTCTCGCTCGTCTTGTAGCGTGGGTTGCGAACTTATGAGTTCCCAATCAAGACACCTCATGTGATTCTTCTGCTATGGAAGTTGGAGGATCGGGATCTTTAATAGGGGAGGAAGGAGTAACTCTCTCTCTGTTGAAAGTGCGTTATTTTGCGGAAAGTAAACGCGAACGGGTTAGTGCTTCTTCTTCACACAGTTGTTTACCATCCCGTGTGCGCCGTTTTTCATTCCAACTTTCCTGTACCCCTCCCAGCAGTGCTGCTTGGACGGGTGCGGTTTCTTCTTGTGGTGTGTCATCCTCTGTGCCACAGGTGGGCCGGTCATGCCGTGGCATTCTTTAATAGAGTATCGTATAAAAAGTATTTTTTTCCTCATACGTAGCAAGAAAAGGGGAGAATGTTGAGAGACTGTGCGATGCGGACACAAGACTGGGCGCTCGTATTTGACGAGCTCATCTACTGTATTGCACCGCATTTCCGCAGTCTGTCAAGCGTGAATGTTCTAGCTCGGTCCTGCAAACGTCTCCGGAAGAGCACACGCAGCGTCAGGGTCTTCGAGGAGATGCTGAAGCACTGGCCGCCGATCCTTGTCGACGCGGCCAAGAACACATTTGTGCTCCCGCGGACGCTGAAGGTTGTACCTGACGAGACAATGAGAGGGCGCTTTGGAGTCAAAAACCACTTCAAAACGCTGCGCTGGATTTCACCGCTTCAGGGGTTCCGGATGGGGATCGAGAAGCACAAGACGCTCTTAGGCATTGGCAACGCGTGGGTTGCGAGAGAAAAGCGCAGTGTTGCGATGCGGAGGGTGTGGGTGGCAAAGCGCAAACGCAATGCGGACCTATACGAGAAGCGTGTGCACACAATCCGCGTTCTCAAGGGGATGATAGGAATTCCCTCAGACGAACACGAGTGGCACATGCAAAGTAATGCCGAGAGAAATTACTTGCGGAGCGGGGTGCTTACGCTGCCTCCGCAAGTGATGATCTTCAAGATCCTCGCGATGATCGATTGCGGTGCGTACAAGGATGATGAATTCGTAAGAATCACGCGCAGGATTTTTGTCAATGAGCTCGGGGTGCTCGAAACGCGTTTAGGGGGGGTCGTAAACTTGTATAAACTTACAAACGAGGACAGGTTGCAGGTTCTGCGCTGGTCCATTGAGTATAACTTCTACTTACACCATTACACGAATTTTCTCGCCCTTCGTCGAAACTACCCCACGCTCGACTCCGCGATCATTGAGTCCGTGGTTCCTTTGATTCAGCCTTACCCGTGGAAACAGCTCATGGTGCACAAAGTCACCCAGACCAACACTTTCACCTTCACCGCCATGGTGACAAGATATCCCCGATGGGTTACTGACCATCACGACGCGGCGTGCAGGGTCTGGGGGGTCGTGCATTGAGGTTTAATAGTAAAAATACTGTGTCCGCAACCGCTCCTGCAAGCGCAGTTTCAAAATATACATGATGACTATTCTCAATGCTGTTTGGTTTTCTTGACTCGACATGTTAGTTGGTTTTCTTCACTCGACATCGCCGATACGCAGTCCCCGTGCTCGTCGCGCAATTTCGCAGCCCACGCCGCAATCTCCTTTCGCTCGTCCTGCGTGCGTACACAGCGTTGGTATCGCGATTGTCACGCGAGCGTAACGGTGTTTCGGGCGCACCTCTGTAAGCGGCTTTGTACCAAGCTTCGACCGCCTGAGCTTCATGAGCGACGCGTCCTTGACACCGAGCTTCTCGTTGAGCTTCGAGATGTCTATCCCCACGCGCTGAAGCGCGCTTGTCACTGTGGAGTACGCATTGTGAAACTCTTTGGGATCCTCGGAGAATATCTTTAGCATCTGGTTGTGGTTGTGCTGCTTCTGTGCACGTTGCGACAAGGGCAGCTCTACTTCCTCGCTGTGCCTTTTGAGGCCTGTGGCGAAGGCATCCAACTTGACATGCTCCTTTGCAATGCGCGCTGTGCAATCTTTCAGTTCTTGTAACTGCGCTTCGCGATTGCGTTTCTCTCTACATGCCTCTTGCAACTGCGCAGCACAATGTGGTTACTACAACCTCTCTGAACCCAGACCGTGGCCAAGTTTTTCTACATCTACGTGCCAAGCAGGTTGGACGCGTACCATCGCTAGCAACTTATCCTCCGCACCGCCCGTCGAAGCTTGCTTCCACATGGCGTGGCGTGTAACTTCCTCTGTCTGGATTCCACGGTGAAACTCCTCAACGCAGTGTTTTAAGGTAACCAATCTCTATTTCAGGCAAAAAAGGTTGAGTGATCTTTTTGCTGAAATTAAAAAGGTGTAATCACGTGACCGTTTTGAAATATTTTATAATATATTTAATTCATATACCCCACGTTTAAACGACTTAATTGATAAATATTGTGCCCGCAATCGCTTTTTGGGGACGGAGTGTCAGGGATATATAGCAGTGTATGGCATAGGTCTTTGGGTGCGTTGAAACAAAACCAAATATCACCGTTAGCTTCTCGTTAACGGTTTCGGTCCTCGGACCAACGCGCGGATTCTAAGCATGTGCTGAAGATGGAGCAAAGTGCTAAGTTGAAGCAAACCGCCAGACACAGACGTAAGCGGGTCAGTGAATGGCACCGAGTCCCCGTCACACGGGGCGCACCCTTTTTATTTTTGCGGGTTTTGATAAGTGCGTGCGCTACACTCCGCTATCGCGCAACTCTGCAAGCTCTTCGCGGAGCGTCTGCCTGATGTCTCGCTTGCACGAACCGCCGCCGGATTTGCGGTTTAACGTCTTTGTGGCGGCTTTCTGCCTTGCTGCAATGGCGGCTTGCCCGTGGCGGTGGGAAAAAGAACACTTTGCCGTGAAAGCGTCGTCTGGATCGCTTGTGTCCGGAAGAAGGCACGCGTCCAATTCTGAATTCTCGAGTATGTTTTGGGGTTGCGTGAAAGTGGCCGTGTGCTTCTCCTCTTCTTGCATCAAGGTGTGTTGCACCCAGTCCACGTCGGAGATAAACGAGCCGTGGTAGCGCTCCATTATTTCGCAGGCGAACTGCACATGTTGCCGGGAGGTCAGGGGCTGGAAGACGTTTGAGGTGAGCTCCAGGAAGAGAGGCTTGCTGTCAACGTTTAGCAACATATCGTACAGTTCTTCTTTACAGTAAAAACGGGTGGTGTGGAGGGGGAGTTGAGTTTTGTCCGGTCCGTAACATAAGTGCATTTTATCAGGCTAGGCGAAACGTGTTGCGCCCCGTGTGACAAAACTCTGAAAAAAAAACGTAGGAAGCGAGACGGGAATGAGCACAGAGTGGAGCGCGGTTGGGTCCTGCGTGCAGAACATGATGTTTCCGCGGCGCGTGTGCGTCGTGATGCTCCCGCGCAACGGGGATGTGAACATCAACGTGGTTGGGACGCCGATTGTTCTGACTCTGAAAGACGTTCAATTTACACCGCCTCTGCGGCACGAGGACCTCAAGGTCGGTGAAACGGTCATGGCTGAGAAGATTGGCAAGTGGAGCTATGCGAGCACGGCGCTTCATGGCGCGCAGCTTGCGAGGGACGACGAAGAGGGTGGCTCGTTGAGCGTGTTGGTCCGCGACGAGTGCGTGGTTCATCCTCCCACGGGCACTGCCTCACCGAGTAAGATCCCAAAGCCGAAGAAGCGGTTTTCCTCGATGCTGTGATACTAAAAAACCCTTCAAATCTTCACGCAAACTCCCCTGTGAAACGGGAGTGTGCATAACATGGAAGGACAGATCGTTTCAGTGGGAAACAATTTGGAGGCACTTGGGGTGCCTGAGGCGCCTCATCCAAAGAAGCGTCCTCGCAGACAAGCTGCCGTTGATGCGATCGAGAAGATCCACGACATATTGGACTGGGAGGGGTGCAAGGAGAACTCTGAGATGTTCAAGCTTGTAAAGGAGCGCATTAACATGGAGTTCGAGCAGGGTCGTCCTCTGGACGTCGAAGAAAAGGAGGAGGACGATGCGGAGGTTGAGGAGGTTGCCGACGACGAAGAAGAGGACGACGAGAGCGATGTTGGTTCGCTGGTGAACTTTGTCAAGGACGATGACAGTGACATTGAGTATGACACGGGCGCCAGTCAGAGCGATGAAGAGGGGGAGGAGGAAAATTTCTCGGACGACGAAGACACCGGCATCTGTACTGATGACCTGGTCTCCGAAGGGGACGATACCTGCACCCTCCATGATGAAGATGCATAGTGTATTGACTAATTACCTCATATGATCTTCCACCCTCTGACCGGCCCGACTGTTGAGCAAGAGAAACGCAACAACACATATGTATTCGAAAACTGCAGAAACGCTTTGCGAAATATTGTTTGGAATGATTGCAAGCACCAAGAAGAGCACTCCTGATACCGCACCCAGGTACATGACGGGGAGATACCAGCGCTGATGGTTGCAGTGTTCTGCTGTGTAGTTCACGAGCAAATGGACGATGCCGATGGAGACGACAAAGATGGTTGTGAAGATGTAGTGCAAGGATTCAAACCTTGTGATTGTAAAAAAGACAAGACCGAACCCTGTAGAAACAGGGAGCGCCATTATGTTCAGTAGAATAAAGTGCACCGTGTCTTGTGACAGCCCAAAGAGCTGCTTTACATTGTGCAGCGAGCACGCGAGGATTATCCATGTCGGGATAGTGCACCCCACAAGAATTGCCCCCAGCGCCTCCTTTTCTGCAAGGTTGTCTGAAACGTATCGGATACGGCCGTCCTGGAACACACCAGGGGGGCCAGTGAAAGGGAACATTATAAAGAGCGTGATAATTCCACTTGCCACAGCCGAGTACCACGCTGTGCTCTTAAAGAACGCAATGATATCGCTGAGGCTAACGGTTATTTGATTGTCTCCTTGTGTAGGCTGTGTCATTGGTTGGGCATTATCTCCTGCATTCATTTTTTATCGCTACGTTTCTATTATGAAGACAACACTGTTTTTATAGTGGTTTCTCGGTTTCATTCAAGCAGTAGACTACGCATTTTTCTAACGACGCTCACCAGTGCCCCCATCTCGTGTTGAATCGTGAAACCTTCTTTGCCACGGGTTTGCTACACTTTACCGATTTTGGGAGGCATGCCTTCGGCGTTTTTTCTGGCATATATGTGCCTTTTTGGATCTCGACCTTCATGTAATACTCATTTTTCCCCACAGGATGAATATCAAGAATGCTCACATTGCCCATTCTGCTGTTGAATGCTTTATTCCGCATTTCCAGCAATTTTAGCGCATCGCCCTGCGGCATATAGTCGGGCATACGGTATGTTATCGGGAAGAAGAACGCTTTCTCTGACGCCGTTGGCAACTTCGAAAACGTGGGTAGCGAGTTATTCAGAATCTGGGCTTGGCATACAGGAGGTACCTTAGGCGTAGATTTCGCGCCTTGATAGCTCCTGAGAGCGCTCTTTGTCCTTTCGTCCACTGTGCAGGATTTCACGGCTACCATACGGGTGACCTGTTTGTCTCTCGTCAATTCGGAAATGGGACGCTTCATCTCCTTTGTAGTGAGCACGTTGATAGCCGGTTTGTTGATCACGTCTTTCAGGGAAACTCCTGACTTCCAGTATGTAGGCTCGTCATTGTCGCCTACGTCCATAGTGAAAAAGCTGTACTCACCCGCACTAACGAGGGTATCGTAAAACGTCTCAATCGTGTGGTTGATGGAGGTGTCGGTGTTCATCACAATTGAGGATCTCATTTCTGTAGTTGGTATGATCAGGTTTTGCGTGACTGCATTTGCCGCTGACCCGATCAACGTTTTCATGTGCATTTCTGCAATTTCGACAGAGTGTAGTGGTTGTCCTAGTGCTCCTAGTTCCTCCGCGGAACGAGGGCTTAAGTTTTGGCCCAGAGCCATCCGTGAGACAATCTCCACAGGTTTGTTATCTGCCACCGGGATCAAGTAAGCGGTGCTCTCAGCAAAAAACACTCTCATAAATTCTCCATTGGTGTGCATATAGATCGTTGTACTATGCCCCCCCGGCATTCTGGTATCCTTCGTTGTTTTGTTATCCTTTTCCTTGCCCAGGGATGGTCCCAGCATTTTAAGGCGCGACGCCATGTCGCCTCTGTACAAACGCTTACATTTCAGTGCAGCCGTATGCTTCGACATGGAAGACGTCACGGAAGCTTTTGAATCTTCTTTTCGATGATCGCTCTCTGCTTTAGCGCCTTGTGTGACCAGAAAGCCAGACTCGATGAGGAGATATGGTTTGTTATTGTTCTTTGACCTCGTGAGCTCATACAACGTGTTTGCAAAGTGCAGCAACGCGCGCTGATCGACCTTTGACATCTTGTCAATTCCCATTTTCTCAAGTATGGCCCTATGTTCTGAGGGTGTTTCAGCGTTGTCGAAGTAGGCTGCGGGAACTGAGCGATCTGGATCCCCCAAAACCGCAAGACTGTCGCTCAGTTGGTTTTGAAACGACGCCAGGCTCTCACAGTCGTCGCTACGTGCGACAGTGCGAACTCCAAGAAATTCGTCTTTCTCACCAAGTGACCATAGGTATGAGTTTACTGCACTCCACGGCTGTTGCGTGTTTTCCGTCGACACGAGGACGCGCTTGCCCGTGTTCCTGTCCTTCCCAAGGCACACCATGTCAAACGAATAATGTCCACCAGTAATCGAGAGGTTCAACGCGGTGGAGGAAGCGCGGAGGTACTGTAGAAACGTGCGCATAGCCGTGATACACAACTTTTTCCCAGATGACGAGATAGCAAAGGACTTGCACGATTCCATGTCTTCGCTTGTGCAAATACATCTTAGATGGGAGTGGTCACACCGGCAATCTTCCGGGCACCGGTCCCCCGTAATACTTGCGTAGGGAGAGGTTGGGTGTAGTGCATTGCACACCTTAGAGAGGGCTTCGCGTGATATATTCTCTCCGTAAAACCCCATGACAGCCGCCCTCATCGCAGGGTAGTTCGCGCGCTCTTCCTGTGGCTGCAGGAAGGCCGCGGAGAATGCAGGTGGGAGAATGCTGTCGAGGCATGTGTTTTTGGATGGAATGCCAGCAATAGAAGCCACTGTGTCTTGCGATCCGTTCAACATCGCAAAACTCATGCTCAAAAACCTTTTCTGACTGCCATAAGAGAGATTGTCGAAATCCTGACTGACCTTTTCCGACATCCACTCATTTTCAAAATTATCTTCCTCAGTCTTTAAAATATTCTTTTGTAGATTCCTACGAAAAGACATGCACTGCTGTTGCAGCGGGTTGTTCACGCGAAGGTACTTTTCGTCTTCAGTAAAGCTGCTATCGAGGATGTCTGAAGTGAGTGTGAGACACTTGTTTCCCGTTCCTAATTTATTTTTATGCATATCTTCAGATATTGGAGTCTCGAGAGCATTGAGATCTTTAGAAAACTCGACCGCGTTGAAGTTTTCTGCCTTTACTTGGAACGAATACTTGTGTTCTTGTCCTGTATTGGTCCCATTGTGAACTGTTTTAACCTCCATTTTCACGTATCCCTTATCGTCTAATAACGTTTTTTGTAGTGCAAAGGACAGGGGAATTGAGAGTAAAATCGGGAGCGAACTGGCATGCGAAAGGGAGTCGTACTCCCCCGGTTTCGTGTTTTTGAACGAGTATGCGTGCAATGTAAGCAGCGGCGCGAGCTTCTTCCCACCTTCGGGGGGCTTCTGCAGTGGAAAAGATATGATATCGTCTTTTCCGGCAAGGGGTACGCCAATGTACGGAATCTTATCCTTGGGAACTTGCTCTGGCACGATGAACGCGGAACAGTGGTCACCCATTGAGACAGCGTAAGCGTCCGCCGGGCAGTTGTCAAGTTGCACGTCTGTGGGGATATTGTCGTCTGGCCCCGTCGTGTTCTCCGGGAGCGTCTTGGTTTGTGTAATCTCCATTTTTACATTTTTGATAAGAAGTTGCATTGAATTTTTCAGTGTTTCCGAATCTTGCTGCTTGTACATGTGACCGGCAAATACTGTCGTCATTATTTTTACGGTTCAGTATCTGCGCAATTCAAGGTCATCACAAAGTCTTTAAATATGCCTTGGAATGTTGAGGCGATTCTATCGAATCGATTTTGGGCTCTAAAAAATGAGCTACACAAAAAGGCATGAAAACGTGACGTGGCAAGTACTATTCGCTCAGAAGTTAAAGATTCAATCTCAAATTCCAACGAAACGCTCGAGAGCGAGGCTTGTGGAGCATGCTCATCCGGATTATCGCCGCCTCACTATGGCTCTGGCTCCTCGTAGTTGCGATCTTTCTGTACGCCATATCCACGGAGGAGGTGCAGCATGGCCGGAGTTTCTTCCGGTGGGGGCCAACTGAGGAGCTCTCGTTTCTCTCAGTGAAAATCAACACGTGGACGAGGTGGAGCATGCTCATGGCGTTCGTCTTTGTCACATCTGTGCAAAAACTACTCGGCGACGAGATTATTTCGCCCTGGATCTTGAACAGCCTCATGGACCCGAAGGAACACGACTTCCGTACGTCCTGGACCGAAACCCAAGTTACAACACAGGGCTACTACGCGTTCTCCGTGCTCACGCGCTTCGTCCAGATATCCGTCAGCATCACCCAGTTCGATTTCGTCTGCGTGCTACTCGCAACCGACCTCGTCGTCTCATTCTGCACCACACACATGTTCTGGACAGCAGCATCGGCTAGAAACGCAAAGATC
>Ga0222719_10001969_pt1 | contig 19314 bp, 16 predicted proteins | sample C33_34DmetaG_FD_165039 | JGI IMG/M metagenome (GOLD analysis project Ga0222719, IMG submission 165039) | Estuarine water microbial communities from San Francisco Bay, California, United States - C33_34D | ecosystem: Environmental > Aquatic > Marine > Unclassified | place: USA: California... | reverse complement strand
AACTCCTGTTCCGCCAATTCCAGTAAGCATAATATTAGTTATGCCATCAGACTCTTGGTATTTTGGTTCAGGTAAATCTGATATTTCATAAAATTTACCTTTAGGTTTTAGTTCAGCATCGACTGTAATAAAGGATGGGCAAAACCCATTCAAACATGAATAATCTTTGTTGCATGTTGATTGATTTATTTTTCTCTTTCTTCCAAGCTTAGTTTCCAAGGGCTCGATAGAGACGCAGTTTGATTGTATTGAACAATCACCACACCCCTCACAAACATCCGGATTAATCATGACTCTTTTTATAGGATCGTGCATTAAACCTCTTTTTCTTCTTCGGCGTTTCTCCGCAGCACATGTTTGATCAAATACTAGAGCACTAACACCTTTGTATTTACTTAACTCTTCTTGCTCAACAATAATGGCATCTCTGTGCAGACTTTTAACGTATTTTGAAGTTAGTTTGTTATATTTTTGAGGCTGTTGAGAGAGTATTGATATCTTTTTAACGCCCTCAGCAAGAAGCTGTTTTACAATTCCATCGACGTTCCAATTGTCTCCAATTTCTTGACCTCCCGTCATAGCTACAGCGTCGTTATAAAGTATTTTATATGTGATATTTACATTAGCGTCTAGTGCTGCTCGAATTGCTAAGATCCCCGAATGCTTATACGTGCCATCACCTAAATTGGCAAAAACGTGTTCCTCTTTTGAAAATGGTGCCAAACCTATCCAAGGCGTTCCTTCTCCACCCATTTGTGTGAAAAATTCAGTTCCCTTTACAGTGTTTACTGCCATGTAATGGCAACCAATTCCAGCAAGTGCTCTTTTACCCTCAGGTAATGCTAGAGATGTATTGTGTGGACAGCCTGAGCAGAAAAAAGGCTTTCTAACAACTGGGGAATTGATTTTTTCTTGTTCTGCATTTCTCTTTTTAAACCATTCAAGCCTTTCTAATAGTTCTGGATCTCCACTTAGAATGTGTAACCTTTTGGCTATTGTTTCTAAAATGGTTTGCAGAGGTAGGTCGTTTTCAGCCGGCAATAACCATGATCCTGATTCATCTTGCTTACCAATAACCACTGGCCTAACATTCTCTTTCCAGTTATATAGTTGCCATTTAACCTGATGTTCAATTAATTCTCTTTTCTCTTCAATAATAAGAACATGTTCAAGCCCCTCGCAGAACTCTCTTATTCCTTCAGGCTCAAGTGGCCATGGCATGCCGACTTTATACAAACAAAGTCCAAGACTTTCAGCTTTTGCTTCATCAATATTCAGCCATCTTAGAGCTTCTCTAACGTCGTTGTATGATTTACCTGTTGTAATAATCCCCAGCTTTGCACCTTTATTTCCCCATACAACTTTATCTATGCCATTAGCTCTGGCAAACCCTTGAGCAGCAAAGCCTTTAATTCTCTGCAATCGATAATCTTGTTCTCTAGGAGTATCTGAATAAAGAATATTTCTATTTATCTCTGAGTATTCACCAAGAAAATCTGCACCAGGAATAATGATGGGTAAATTCTCAATAGCAGTGTCGTAAGTCTTACCTGAATCTGCAATATCAGAAACCACCTTGAAACCAGTCCAACAACCACTGTACCTACTCATTGCAAAACCCAGCAATCCATACCTAATTATTTCATCTATGCCTGCAGGATATAGATATGGCATGAATGCACTCATAAAGTTGTGATCAGATTGGTGAGGAAGTGTTGAAGACTTTGCACCATGATCATCTCCAGCTACAGCAAGCACACCACCATATTTTGAAACACCAGCAGCGTTGGCATGTTTAAAGACGTCCATGGTTCTATCCATCCCTGGACCCTTGCCGTACCAGATACCAAAAACTCCATCTTTCTTGCCTCTGTCATGAAACTCACCTTGTTGTGAACCCCAAACCGCAGTAGCACCAAGCTCCTCATTTAAACCTGGCTGATGATGAACAGAGAATTCCTTTAAGTATTGCTCTGCTCTGCTAAGCTCTAGATCGTACCCACCAAGAGGTGAACCTTTATAACCTGATATAAATCCTGCGGTATTCAGGTTATTTTTTTGATCTAATTGGCTTTGTATTAAGGGCAATCTAACTAGAGCTTGTATGCCTGTGAGGAATACTCTGCCCTCTCGCTTTGTATATTTATCTTGTAATGAAATTTTTTCGGCCACTGTTTACCCCAGACTGATTATTATAACTTTTCCTGATTTTTATTGCTGAAATTAATCTGTTTATAGATCGCCGTCTTTCCTAACTTCGCTTCTTTGAACTTCAAATTGTTCGCCATAGCGGGCTTCAAGTTTTTTTTGATTTTCACTTATGACCTCAAAAGGATCAAGATCAAGGGCAGAACATGCGGTAACCCAATACCAGATAATATCTCCAAGTTCTCTCTTCATATGAAAGATGTTGTCTTCTGTTGGTGGCTTACCTTGTAAAAACATCTTTTTAACTATTTCCACAAATTCACCTGTTTCACTGCCAAGACCTAATGCAGCTGTCATTAATCTTGCTGACTCTATAGGGGATTTATCTTCTATGTCCTGCATGCTCTTTTTTAAAGCATCTAGGTCTAGACTAGGCTCGCTAGTAACTTTCTTTACAAAATCACCGTACGTAGAAAAAAACTCTTTTACTTCTTTGCTCATAGCTATCTTATTGAAATGCAATTACTGCATCACCTATCAATTTTACATCATTGTTTTGATCGGTAGCTGATAATTCTATTGTCATTAGTCTCTCAGCACTAGTGTCTGTAATTTCTTTTACTTTTCCAATGCATTTTAACTTAGCGCCTACCTGTGTTATCGAACTAAATCTTACAGAGTAAGATCGAATATTTCTTTGATCTGCAATTGATGTCAAAAACCGACCTAGATAAGCCATACCCAGCATGCCGTGAGCAAAAACATCATCCAGGCCTACAGATTTGGCAAAGTCTATATCAATGTGAATAGGGTTATGGTCACCAGACGCCCCAGCGAAAAGAGCTAGGGTTGTTCGTGAAATAGGATTATGAGTCATTGGTTCTAACATATCTCCAACGTGCAATTTAGCAATTTCTGAACTACTCATTTAATGTCTCATTATGAAAGTCTGTGTTAGAACCGCCAAAGTTTCTCCTTCGACATTCTTGACTACCATTTCCTCGATACAAAAATCTAAAGCTCCACTTTTCTTTTGAAAAATATCCACTATCTTCGAGTCAATAATGACCGTGTCACCTGCACATATCTCACCAAAGAATTCAAAGCTTTGTGCTCCATGCAATAACTTTCCTAGTTCTAGACCAATCGGCTCATACTTATCTCTAAGTGATTCTCCTTCTAAGGTTAAGCTAAATGAGTATGTAGGAGGTGCCAAGATAGATCTATACCCTTGATCTTTTGCAGCATCTTTATCAAGGTAGATAGGATTAGTTTCTCCGATAGTTTGAGAAAAGAATTTTAGTTTGCCTTCCTCGACATTAACTGTTTTTGTTGGAAAAGAATGTCCTATGAATTCAGGATTAAACATCTTAATTTATCGATTGGTAAAGAGTCACCACACATGCTCCCCCAAGACCTAGGTTGTGTTGCAAGCCTAACTTAACATTGGGAACTTGACGCTCACCTGCATTACCTCTTAGCTGATTAACTAACTCATAACACTGCGCCAAACCGGTAGCACCAAGAGGGTGCCCTTTTGAAAGCAATCCCCCACTTGGGTTGGTTACACATTGCCCACCGTAGGTATTTTGTTCATCGATGACAAATTTTTCTGCTTCACCTTCCTCGGCAAGCCCAAGAGCTTCGTATGAGATAAGTTCATTTGTTGTGAAGCAATCATGCAGTTCGCACACCTTAATATCTTTTGGTGAAATGCCTGCTGCCTCATAAACCTCTTGAGCAGCTTCTTTCGCCATATCATAACCAACAACTTTTCTCATATCATGATCTTCAAATGTTGTGCTGTAATCAGTTGTCATGCTTTGTGCAACGATAGCAATATCAGCATTAAGGTTGTTAGCTTTAGCAAAATCTTCAGTGCAGATTATTGCAGCTGCAGCCCCACAAGAAGGCGGGCAGCATTGCAGTCGAGTTAGAGGATTGAAAATCATTGGAGAATTCATAACCTCTTCTTCGGTTACTTCTTTGTTGAAAATAGCAAATGGGTTTTTAGCAGCGTGCTTGCTCGCCTTAACCTTAATTTTTGCCAATGTATTTGCTGATGTTCCATATTCCTTAATATGCTCAAGCCCTGCACCACCAAAAAATTGAGCAGCCCAAGGGGAAGATTCATCAAACCCTTGCAGGCTTTCCATCTCCTCATAAAAACGCATTAAAGGATTAGGCCTATCTTCAAAGATGATACCCAAAGCACCCGGGGTCATTTGCTCAAAACCCAAAGCTAATGCACAGTCAACTGAACCTGACTGTACAGCTTGTCTTGCAAGAAATAAAGCCGATGATCCGGTCGAGCAGTAATTATTGACGTTGAAAATAGGAACACCACTCAAACCAACACCATAGAGAGCTGCTTGACCTGCAGTTGAATCACCATAGACATAACCAACATAAGCTTGTTGAACTTTTTGATAATCCAAGCCAGCATCTTCAAGTGCTGCACGGGCTGCTTTCTCACCCATAAGATGATAAGGATCGCTCGCTCCTGGTTTTGTGAAGGGAATCATTCCGACTCCAGCTACTATAACTCTCTCTCCCATACTTACAACTTTTGTTATTGCTCTATTATAAATATAATAAACACACAGGGCTACGCAATGAATTATTCTCTAAATCCAGATCGTGAAGACTTAACTCTCCTTCAAACAACCATTGCAAAATTTTGTGAAAACGAGATTGCTCCCCATTACGAAGAGTGGGAAGAAAATGGTATTTTTCCCAGAGATTTATGGAATAAGTTAGGCACTGCAGGCTTGCTTTGCATTGATATTCCAGAGAAGTATGGGGGTCATGAAGCCGATGCTGAAATGGCTCTTACCATCCCTTGTGGCATCACTTATGCAAACTTTGGTTCTGTTGCCGTTGGGTTAAGTGTGCACTCAGACATAGTTGCGCACTACATTTTAAACATAGGGTCAGAAGATCAAAAATTACATTACTTGCCAAAAATGGTTGCTGGCGAGCTAGTTGGAGCAATAGCTATGACCGAACCTGGAGCTGGCAGTGATTTACAAGGCATCGAAACAAGAGCTAAGAAAAATAAAGATGGCTGGGTTATAAGTGGTGCTAAAACGTTTATAACTAATGGTCAGCATGCTGACTTTGTCATTACTGCTGCCAAAACTAACCCAGATGTAAAAGGCTCATCTGGTGTATCGCTTTTTCTGGTTGACACATCAATAGATGGATTTTCACGTGGCAGAAACCTAGAAAAGTTAGGCCTACATTCATCCGATACCTCTGAATTATTTTTTGATGAAGTGCAAGTTCCTCATTCTGCCATCCTAGGAGAAGTAGACCAAGGCTTTATAGCATTGATGACAGAATTGCCTCGAGAGAGACTAGCTTTGGCAATGAATGCAGTTGCTGCCATGGATTTTATGATGGGCATAACAAAAGAATATGTCTCAGAAAGAAGAGCCTTCGGTCAACAGATTGCTCAATTTCAAAATACCAGGTTCAAAATGGCTAAACTCCAAACACAACTTAGGTTAAATAGAGCATTTATGAAAGAGTGTTTAAAGCTCTTTGCTGAAGGAAAGTTGGATGCTGCAACCGCCTCAATGGCAAAATTCTCAACCAGTGAAGCACAGTGCCACATGGCTGATGAGTGTCTGCAATTATTTGGTGGCTATGGTTACATGAAAGAATACCCAATTGCTAGAGCGTACGCCGATGCAAGGATACAAAAGATTTATGGTGGCACATCAGAAATAATGCTCGAGCTAGTTGCCCGCGACCTTTTTAACTAAAAGTTGGTAGGGATGGAGGGAGTCGAACCCCCACGCCTTACGGCACTGGAACCTAAATCCAGCGTGTCTGCCAGTTCCACCACATCCCCGACTGAATTGTGTATTTTATATAACAAATGCCAGGATTAAAGCAATAATTGCAAAAATCACCCACATTATTGTTTCACTCTCACTGCCTTTCTTATGGGCCATGTAACCAAGAACCCAAAAGATTACAGGTGAAAACAATAGGAAAGCTTTTCCAATAAAAATTACGCTTGGAATTAGACAGATAATTAAAAAGAATTTAAAAAAAGTTTCATTAAGAAAATTACCCATTGGTAGCTCCAGTTTGCATACCCAAAGATTCTTGTATGTCATCAAGCTCTCTAGATAAATTATTTAGCCTGGTAAGTATTTCTGTGACTTTTTGGTTGTTTTGTATGCGATACCTATCTATGGCATCTAGGTTTTCGCCATTTTCATCTAAGATTTGCTTTTGCTTATTGAGTTCATTAGTAAGCATTGTTATTTTAAGCTGCAGATCCTCAGCTAATTCAATCTTATTATTAACACTGTCAATCTTGTCTTCTAGGTTAGTTGATTTTGAGCTCAGCTGCTTAATCGATCTATCGTTGGCAGCTGACTTATTTTCTTGTTTCTTAATGCTGTCTAAATAACCTTTTCGATGGCTCCATAGCTTTCTAACTTCGGTGTCAATGAATTTAATTTGTTCCAAAACCGTTTGCATATTTTGTTCAGAATCTTCATTAGTTATTGATAATTTATCCTCAATAACTCTTACCTTTTCTGCAATTGAATTAAGCACTTCTTCGTTGGCTTTTCTTTGACCTTCTAGATAAAAATACATGCCTGCTAGTGATGCAAAGACAATCACCAAAATTAAGGCACTGAAAAGTGTTTGGCTGTCGCCACGGGATTTTCTTCTGGGTGGTATTCTGGTTGGTTGGCTCATTTATTCTTGAAAGTTGCTTAGCAGTTCTAAAAACCCTCTTTTATTTGGGCCTTTGGCATTATTATTCGTTAATAATATGCCAGTTATTGGATTAATTGTACCTGTAACAAGGCTTTTAAAGGTTAAAGATGACATTTCAATGTCATGTTCAACCGTTGGGCTAACTTGCTCATAAGTGAAAACACTGTTTTCCAATCTTAGTTTCCACACCTCATCTAAGTCTGTAAATTTTACATACTTAGCATCTGCAATCCCAGCTACTTTTAATGGATCAAGTCTAATGGCCATAGTTTCTAAAAACATTAAAACATCAAGTTGGCCTAGGAGGTTAGGTTCTATTTGGCTGTCACCAGTTATAAAAACTTTATCACTAGTGCTATTAGTTAATTCTGCGTAAGTGCTTCTATAAAAGCTTACCGCATTTGGGTTGTAAGCAGAATCTCCAAGGTTTTTGAGAGCTGCAGCTTTTTTTGCAAGAATTTGTTCGTTACCTTTTCCTGAATTAATTAAAAGGTCAGAGATGTAAAGCGCCCATTGTGAATCCTCCTCTGCGAGGGCATTATCAAGTTCGGAAATTAGTTGCTCTTCAGGAATAAGTGTTAGCAGCTTTTCGCTGTATTCTTCTTTTGTAAATGGATATAAATTGGTAGGGTTGCCATCAAACCATCCGAAGTATCCGTTAAATAAATTACGGGCACTCCACTCAATGGTGCCATAAAGTTCAAATAAGTGAGGGTCTTGCGCCAGGTTTTCTGGTAATTTAATTTTTCTTGCAGCTTCTATTGGACTAGAGCCTGAATTTAAGTTTCGCATCATTTGATCATGAACATACTTAATAGCATCACGGTAATTTGATAACACTCTTAAAATTTCCTCTTTTCCATTTATAGGTGTGCCGTGACTAGGTATTAATATTTCGGGCTTCAGCGCCATCATTTTTTCTAGGCTGGTGTACCATGACTTAAAACTTCTGTATGTCGTGCCTCTTATTGTGTAAATGTTAGGGAATGCTTTGTAGATATTGTCTCCTGGCATCAAAGCTTTGTATTCAGGTATCCAAACAAAGAGCTGATCATCGGTTTCACCTGGAGCATGAAAAAACTGAACTTCTAAACCATCAAGATCGTGACTATAGAAATCGCTAAATGTTATGGTTGGTTTAATGTATCCAGGAGTATCTATTCCTGTTTCAAGCTTAATACCAATGCCACTTGATGATGTTTTGTCTTTTTCTTGGAGAATTGATCCAAACATTTTTAGTGATCTTTCACTGATCAAGTCTCGTTTTATTCCAAAAAAATCTCTTATCTCAGCAACAGTTGTTTCATGGGATATAACGTTTTCAATTGAGAATTGATCAACAAATGCTTGAGCTCCTAAAGTATGGTCTGCATGAAAATGTGTATAGGCCAATGAGGTCACAGGCTTATCTGAAGGAATATTTAAATCAGTAATTACTCTGCTTGCAGTCTCAATTCCTCCCATGGTATCGACAACCAGACTCTGAGAATTGCCCAAAACCAAAATTGAATTGGCAAGACCATAACCAACTGCCACTTTGATGTTTTCATGCGGTGTGTAAATTTTTTCTCTAAAGTCTTGTGCAAGGTATTTTAAGTCCTTGTTTTGATTGGGTACGCTAACCTCTTCTTTATTTTGTTCTGAATTATTTGTGTTGTCAGCACAGGATGAAAGCAGGATTATTAAAAGTAGTGAATATTTTTTAAGCATAGTTTTATTTTAATCAAAGTTATCAAGCAAAGATATTTTGAATTAGACTTATTTTATGAACTTTAATTCAAAGAGTGTCATTGAAAAATATGCCTATGACCTTCTGAAAGATGGGATTAAAAACCGAGATTCTTTGTTCCACACACTTATTTTCAGTAATTTTGATGGAAAAAATATTTCTAATAAAGTGATGGTGCTTAGAGATTTTAATGCAGCAAAGAGAACCCTTCGTTTTCATTCAGATTACAGATCGGATAAAGCCAAATTAATACAAGCCAATAACAAAGCATCTGTGATTGGGTATGACCCTGATAAAAAAATTCAGTTGCGACTGACAGGGGTTGCAAACATAAATTATAAAAATAAAAAAACAAAAGAAGCTTGGAATGACTCTCAGGCAATATCAAAAAAATGCTATTCGGTTCTTGATGGATCAAGTCACAAGATTTCTAATCCCAAAAAATACGATTTTCATATGAAAGAAATTTCAATTGAAGAAGGTTATGAAAACTTCTGTACTATCGAATTTAATTTCAAGACACTTGAATTTTTATATCTTCAAAGAACAGGTCATCGCAGATGTAAATTTTCTTGGAATGCCAAGGGGAAAAAGGAAAGTTATTGGCTAGTGCCCTAGCCGGTTAGCTGGACTAGAAAGCCTTTGACCAGTGCGCTTATCTCTTCTTGATCAAGCCTCAACTCTCTATCAACGTATCTTACTGGCCTAAACCCTGTCCACAGAGGTGAACCTTCTTGATCGGAGATGGTGACTCTCAAATAAGCTCGATCATAATCATCGTAGTCATCGTAGAGTACTGGGCCTGTCCACCAAGGACCATACTTTGAACGGTATGTAACACCTCTCCTATTCTCCTCATCAAGCGACAAGCTTACTTTAAATTTTAATGCTCCATTATCTTGATCTAACACTAGGCCTAAGTTTTGCAGTTCTTCTTTGAACTCATTATTGAGATTGGAAACAGTAAAGGGACTAACTCTTACTTCATCCGATGAATCAGATGTTTCAACCGAGAAAGAACTGTAATCAGCCAAGTTGAAATTATTGACTTGTTCTGTGCTGACCATTGTTGCACAAGATGATAAAACCGTTAACGCAAAGATAATTTTAAAAAAGTTCTTGAACATACTTTATTTATGACTTTAATTCTATATATTAGTTCCCATTAATAAAACAAGATGAATAGCTACAAATTAATAGATAAAAAGCAAAACCCATCCCTTGGTTTTGAGGCAGAGAGATATCAATTGGATGAATACGGTTCCGAGCACATACACCTAAAGAATGACTCCAAGGAATTGGTCTTCATGGTGATGTTCAGAACGATACCAGAAAACTCATCGGGTGTAGCGCACATACTTGAACACACAACACTATGCGGCTCAGAAAATTACAAAGTCAGAGATCCTTTTTTCATGATGTTGCGAAGGTCAATGAGCACATTTATGAATGCTTTTACAGCAAGTGATTGGACAGCGTATCCTTTTGCTACACAAAACAAGAAAGATTTTTTTAATTTGCTAGATGTTTATCTCGACGCAGTATATTTCCCTATACTGGCCGAAGAAGATTTCAAGCAAGAAGGTCACAGACTAGAATTTTCAAAGTTTGATAAGAGCAGCTCCCCTCTCGAATACAAAGGTGTGGTATTCAATGAAATGAAGGGGTCAATGAGCAATATTTCAAGCATCACTTGGCAAGCTCTCACCAAAAACCTTTTTCCAGATTTGACCTATAAGCACAACAGTGGAGGTGATCCAGAAACAATCATTGAACTGACTCACGACTACCTCAAAGGTTTTCATAAAAAGTTTTACCATCCGTCAAATGCGACCTATTTCACATGGGGCGATGTCAGCGCCAAAGAAATACAAAACTTCATTGACAAAAAATTGGCACAGAAATTCAAAAAAATCGATGAAGCGAAATTAGAAATTGTAAAAAACCAAAAACCCTTCAATAAAAGCGTAAGCGCAGAAGAACCCTTTACCCCAGTATCGCAAGAGCAAAGTGGCTATCAAAACTATACAGCCTGGGTTCTTGGTGAAAGCTTTGATATTGAACAACTGCTTGAAGCACACTTGATATCATTACTGCTGCTTGGTAATTCTGCTTCTCCGCTCTATAAAGCACTTGAATCTAATGATATTGGAAAATCTCCTGCTCAAATTTTAGGACTTGAAGATAGTATGCGTCACTTAATGTTCATTTGTGGTATTGAAGGTTCAGAAAAAGACTCTCAGGACAAATTTAAAAAACTACTAGATACAACTTTTGGTGATATTGTCAAAAATGGTTTCTCACAAGACCAAATTGATGCAGCATTCTACCAGCTTGAACTTAATAGAAGGGAAATCTCATCAGGGTCAATGCCATATGGTTTGCAAATACTTCTTTCTATGGCTCCTGGAGCACTCTATAAAGCTGATCCAATTGCATTATCGAATGTTGATGAAGCTTTGAAATCTCTTAAAGAAAAAATTAAAGATAGTAGCTACCTGCAAGATTTGGTAAAAAGGTTTTTTGTAGATAATCAACACAGAGTTGATCTAGAAATGGTTCCAGATATGGAACTAATCAACAGCAGAGAATCTAACTTTACAAAAACATTGGAGAAAATTAAATCCTCAATGAGCAGTCGAGAAAAACTTGAATTAGTGAACTCTGCTAAGGCGTTAGCGGAAAGACAAGAAGCTGCACCTGATAAGAATTTACTTCCAAAACTTGAACTATCAGATGTGCCAGGTGAAGTTGTGTACCCAGCCACAAAAAAACTATCAACGTTTGGTTATAGCCCAATATTTTATGATCAAGCTACCAATGGTTTAACCTACAATTCAATATCCAGAAAAGTTAATGTCAGTTCAATTGATGAAGTTGGTGATTTAATGCTGCTGACAACGCTTATGGGCAAAGTAGGTGCTGGAGATATGGACCACATCAAACTACAAGAGTCAGTAGCAAAAGTATCTGGAGGCATATCTGCATCAACCCATTTCTATTTTGATAAAACCATGCAACTCAAAGGGAGGGTTGCTCTGTCATCAAAATACTTGCCAGAAAACAACGATGAAGTCTTGGATTTAATGTTCAAAATACTTGATTCCTCTAAGTTTGATGATGAAAAGAGAATCAAGGAACTTATGTTTCAAAATTTTATGGGCATACAGCAGTCTATTGTAGAAAATGGCCATAGGTTTGCGATGCTTTCAGCATCAGCAATGCATAACCAACTTGGTGCTCTCCATGAAATAAGTGGTGGTCTGTCCTCATTGTTTAAATTTGCTCCTTTTATTTCCAACAATGAAGAAGATGCTAAAAAACAAATCCAAAAAATTGCAGATCTTAGTGTAAGTCTTAAAGATAATGCGAATGAGCTCGCAATTATTTCAAATATAAAACCTAGCAAAGAACAACTGAATTTTATAAAGAATATAAATTTCAAAAAGGACGGGGATTCAGCCATTAATTTTGATTTTAAGCCTGCTTTTTTAAAAGTTGCAATGCCAATTAATACTCAAGTCAATTTTTCAGCAATGTCGCTTGATGCACCCTCTTACTCTCCGGAAGAGTCACCAAAATACCTCCTTCTTGCAAGTCTCTTAAGGAATGAATTTTTGCACAGAAGAGTGCGCGAACAAGGTGGAGCATATGGTGGCGGAGCTATTTATGATCCTTTTGCAGGAGCATTCAAATTCTTTTCATACAGAGATCCAAGATTTATTGAAACTTTTGAAGACTTTACTGAGTCATTTAAATGGGCAACCAAAGGTGATTTTGATGATGAAATGATTCTTGAAGCTAAGCTATCTGTATTATCGGATATCGATAAACCAGCGTCCCCTGCAGGAGAAGCATTCAAGGATTACAGATTTAATGTTGAGGAAAAATCACAGAAAATTAGATCTCAATACCGAAAGAAAATTATTAATACTACCAGAGAAGAGATTATCGAAGCGGCGGAGCAACTAAAAGGGCAACCCAATAGCTGTTTTTCTATCATTAATCCAAATCTTGAGAAAAAAGCATCTGATGAAGGATTCCAGATCAGAAGAATCTAGAGGGTCTAAATTCTTTTAACAGAGTATTGCTTACGCCATCTAAAATTTCTTGAGAAGCTACCTTAGCAACAATTGCAGCCAAACTCACACCACTATGCATTGTTGCCACATATGAATTAGGCCGATTAGGTAGCCAACCAATAATTGGCATTCCATCTTTAGGCAATGGACGCCAACCAATTGAGATTTGATCCAGATCTAAGTTCAATTTTTCTTGAAAAAATAAATTTGTTTGTTGCAGCATTCGTTCAGAGTGCTGTTTTCCAATTATTTCAGGGAATTTGTTTGGTTTTTGTTTGAGCCTTTCTTTGTGATTTTCTGGTGCTCCAGTTTGCTCACCAATGACAACAACACCATTATTTTGTTGATGCACATGAATTCCCGGTCCAATTAGCATGCGATTCATTATATCTTTAGATGGCTTGGATTTTATAATAATGCCCGGTGTTGCTTCTTTTAAAAATGATTGTCCTGTCAAAGTATTGGTGTCGATACCAGAAGTGAAAATTACTTTATCCGCTTCAATCTCTCCTTGGTTGGTTTTGACTGACAGCAATTTTCCATTTTTGTAGTTCGAAGAGAGGTACTTGCAAGGGTAAATAACCTTGCCACCATATTGCTTTATGTGATTTGTAAATTTATTTATTGCATCCCCAGCATCGATGGCGCCATCGGCTTTTGAAAAAATTACTTTCGTATTCTTTTTGAAGATAACTTTTGGTTCCAATTGATTTGCAGCTGACGCAGAAATTATTTCAACAGGAGTGTATTGCTTATACTCCATAATATTTGCAAGCTGTTTGAATGAATCTGTTTCTATCTTCTTATCTGCAAACCACTCTAAGGACCCAGACCATTTAACATTTAAATCCAATTCAGGAGTCAAGCTCTTATAAGCATCGATGCCCAATTGTGAAAAGAAGTTATAGACATAGGGCTGTTTGGGATAAGTTGCATTAATCCATGAGAAAGAATTACCACTTGCTTGTGAGCCTGGTTGAGATTTATCAATTAAAGTTACGTTGGCTCCAGCCTTAGCCAACTCATATCCTAATGCGCAACCAATTATCCCAGCTCCCACAATGACTATTCGGTCTTTTTTTGTTGATGTGGACGAACCCAGATAAGTTGATACTGCAAGCAGTGCAAGAAGTTTTAGAAAATCTCTTCTATTCAATTAATTAATCAAAAATGTTCCACCATTTTTTTGGCTTTTCAATTGGGCAGTTATTTAGCTGTCGCTTGTACCTGATTGAATCAAATTTTACTTTTTTTGCTACCTCAAGTAGCCAAACTTTTTGCTTGTATGAACCTCTTTGAAAGCCGCCATAACCTTCGTGATATGCCACATATAATTTATCAACTTCATTTAATCTGATCCCAGATCTTGGTGCTTTGGAAAGATACCACCCGACAAAATCTACAGAACTTTCAAAACTACTTCTACTAGCGCGATAGTTTCCCGTTTCTTTCTTATACTGATCCCAAGTTGCATCAACTGCTTGGGAATAACCTCTGGCACTTGATGGTCTTTTCCAAGGTATAATGCCCAATATTTTTTCCCTATCTGGTGCTGCATTTGGGTCAAAAGAGGACTCCTGTCTCATGATTGCCATAAGTGTGCTTGGCTCACTGCCCCATTTTTTACTGGAGTTATAGAGCATGTTTCTCCATCTTGGGTTCTCGTCAAGAATCTTACAGATATCATCTTGATTGGATGGAATGCTTACAGCACAACCAGAAATAAAAATTAAAATTATAAGGATAGATTGTCTCATCATAGTTTTAAGAAATCGCTTAACTTATCTTCAGTAATTAATTCTATGCCAAATTCAGTTGCTTTTTTAAGTTTTGACCCAGCATTTTCACCAATAATTAAATAATCTGTCTTTGAGCTTACCGCAGATGAGGGAATGCCACCTCTTTGTTTAATTAATTGCTTAAGCTCATCTCGACTAAAATTTTTAAATGAACCTGTAATAACAATTTTTAGATTATCTAAATGACTATCTTCGCTTACCACGAAATCTTGAATACTTAACTCCTCTAACAAACTATCAATGCCAATAGGGTCTTGTTCGAAAAAAGTAACTATATGTCTTGCTACAACTTCTCCAATATTATCCATTTGCATCAGTGCATCAAAATCTGCCAACCTTAGCTTTTCAAATGTCTTAAAATATCTAGCTAAAGAAGATGCAGTAGTTTCTCCCACTTCTGGTATGCCTAATGAGTTAATGAACATCTCCAAGGTTGGTGATCTAGAAGCCTCAATACTATCAAAAAGATTATCAATAGATTTTTCACCAAATCCTTCAAGGCTTTTCAGCTCACTTTCATATTTTTTTAGCTTAAAAAGGTCGGCTACTTCTTTTACATATCCTAAGTTAATAAGGTGTTTATTTATCTTGTACCCTAAGCCCTCAATATTCATAGCTTTTCGTGACACAAAATGTTCAAAAAATCCAAATAACTGTTTCTTGCATGACATGCCATTGATGCATCTAAGAAAGGGCCCATCCAGATGCAATTTGGTATTACATGATGGACACACATCAGGGATGTTTACAGGTTTTGAACTTGCATCCCGGACATCGTGATTAACTTTTACAATTTGTGGGATCACATCTCCAGCACGTTTTACTAAAACTGTGTCGTTAACCATGATGTCAAGTCTCTTTAGTTCGTCCATGTTATGCAATGAAACGTTTGAAATATTTGCGCCTGATAAAAGCACAGGCTCAATTTGAGCAAATGGAGTCACCACCCCAGTTCTGCCAACAGAAAAAAGCACATCATTCACTTTGGTAAATTTTTCTGAAGCAGGAAACTTCCAAGCAACAGCCCATCTTGGTGCTTTAGACACAAAGCCTAACTTTTCTTGCAGTTGAAAATCATTGACCTTAACTACAGCACCATCAATTTCATATTCAAGGTTATCTCTTGAACTTAAAATTGCCTTAACACTACTAGCCACATGATTTATGTCGCCGTAACTGGTTAGTTCATTGGTAGGAAAACTATTTTTGCTTAGGAAGCAAAAGAATTCTTTTTGTGATGAAAAAGTTAAGTCGCCAGAGCAGCCCCCTAAAGCATAAAAGAAAATATCAAGTGGTCGAGATTTTACAACTTCACTGTCCAAGTTTCTGAGAGTTCCTGCTGCAGCATTTCTTGGGCTTATAAATTTTTTTCCGTTCTCTTTTTCCAGCTTTTGATTTAAACGATTGAAATCCTTAAGACGAAAAAAAATCTCCCCTCTTAGCTCAACTATATCGGGTACATCATATTTTATTTCATGAGGAATCTTACTGATTTGTCGCACATTTTCAGTAACCATTTCCCCTACTGCACCATCTCCTCTGGTTACAGCTTTTGTAAGCTTTCCTTTTTCATATGTAATTGAAATACCGATGCCATCAAATTTTGGCTCTATTGAATATTCAATATCATGCTGACCGGTCCATTTAGTAACTCTTTCCTCAAATTTACTAAACTCTTCATCGTTAAATACATTACTTAAGGAAAGCATGGGCTTTAGGTGTGTATGCTTTTCAAAGCCTCTTTTAGGTTTAGCACCAACTGTTGCTGTTGGTGATGAGTTATCTGAGGATTTGGTTAAAACTTCTAGTTCCTTTAGCCTTGCATATAAGGCGTCATATTCAGCATCGCTTATTTCAGGACTGTCTTCCTGATGATAAAGCTTACTATGTCGTTCAACTTCAGCTTTTAATTTAATTAATTCTTCTTCTAGCGACATTGTTTCCAAAGTTTATGTCTATTTCAGCTGCTCTTTCTTTGTAGTCATTTATTGTTTGATCAGACATACTATTGTAATCATCATCCAGCAATTTCATCTCAAATGAGGAGGCTAGATTACGTGCTAAAGTAATCATATCTTCAAAAATTTTTAAGATATTTTTTTGACCTTGAAGCGGCAATACAAAAGTTACTAATGAAATTTTTGATCCTTGACTCAATTGACCATCGCCCTCTCCATTAACAATGTAAAAATGAACTTTATTATTTGAGTCAGTTTTTAGGAAAACTTTTTTGCTGTCTTGATAAGTTAAGCCATTTGCAATTACCTTGGTTTGCAGTAATTCAAATTCTGGTTGCTTCTCTTGCTTTGCTAGCAAGTGAATGCTCAGGTATTTAAGCTCATTTGGATCATCAAGATTAAACTCACCTTGGGTTGGCTGCCTAATCTCGTTTCTGCTTTCTAATTCTGTATTTTCATTCTCAGGGTCGGTAGAGCTATTCTCTAGGCCTTTGGAAAATTTTAATTTGTTTGAATTGGAAAGATTTTTTCTTATGAGATAAGCTGCTACTCCTATCAGCACAAAGCCTAAAAGGGCATACAGAATATACCAATAAATAGGATTCAAGATTGTGCCATCTCCATTGCTTGCTCCACATCCACAGACACAACCTTAGAGACACCTAAATCTCTCATAGTTACTCCCAGAAGGTGTGAGCTTTTTTCCATGGAAATTTTATTATGAGTTACAAAAATAAACTGTACTTTCTCAGACATCTCAGATACCAAATTTATAAATCTAGCGGTGTTATCATCATCAAGTGGTGCATCAACCTCATCCAGCAAACAGAATGGCGCTGGATTGATAGAAAAAAGTGAAAAAACTAAAGCTAAGGCAGTCAATGCTTTTTCACCTCCAGATAGCTGAGATAACTTGGTGTTTTTCTTACCGGGCAGTCTAGCCATCAGCACAAGGCCAGAGTCTTCCGAATCGTCTTGTAAATTAAGTTTGGCAAAACCTCCACCAAACAGCTTTGGAAACATCTCTTCAAGATATTTATTGACTGAATTTAGGCATTCATGAAATGACTTATTTGATTCACGGTCGATCTTTTTAATTGCTTCATCAAGTTTACTTAACGAGGTTTCTAGTTCCTCAATCTGGCTCGTCAGTGTCTCTTTCCTTTTTTTCTCAGCCTCAAGAGTTTCGGGAGCAGCAAAGTTTATGGGTCCCAGATTCATGATTCTTTTTTGAAGCTTTTCTAAAGATACAAGAACCTCATCGTATTCTCCTTCAATATCTTTTACTTCATTAAAAACCTTAATCCTGTCTTCTTTTTCCTTAATTTCTATCTCGATACTTCGTTTGTTAAGCTCTTTTTCATTCCTGTCTCGAATGACTACGTCCTTTTCAGTTTCAAGTCTTGAAATCTCATGCTCAAAAGACCTTAGCTCTTCACTTGATTTGTCCTGATTGCCTCTCAGCTCAATTACAGTTAGCTCTTGAGTCTTTCTAAGCTCAATTAAGTCCGATAGATTGGCTTTCTCTGTTGTTGCATCTTTCTCCAATGCTTTAATTTCATTATCAATTGCCACTATTCTTTCTTCAAAATCCTTTTTTAGGCTGTTGATGGTCAAAATGTTGTCATTGGCTTCGCCCACACCAGTTTTATAGCCATCTATCCAAAAATTAGATAAGGATTGTGTAACTTTTTTTTCAGTTGAATCATCTAGGTCTAATGATCCTGCTTCTTTACTAGCATTTATCTGCAATTTTTTTTCTAGTTCAGGGCTAAGATTTTCCTCAGCTGTAGCAGAATTTTCAGAACTGTTAAGTTCGGCAATATTATTCTTAATTTTTTCTTTTTCTTTGGTTAAGTCTTCAACTCTCTGCTTGCTAGATTTTTCCTTTTCTTCTACCAATGAAATTTTAGCTCCAGTTTCAAAGAATTTTCTTTGCTCATCTTCAAGCTTCTTTAACCCCTCCATCAATGTAGTCTTAACTACATCTCTTTTGGAAACGAATGAAAGTTTTTGGGCTTCTAAACCTTCAATGTCTGTATCAATTGATTTGTTTTCTTTTTCGGAACTTTTTTTCTTGGCAATCAACTCATCAAGCTCATTCTTAATAAGGAATTTTTGAAATTGCTGCTCTTGATCACGCAACTTTTTGTATTTAGTTGTTAGATTAGCTTCAGCATTCAATCTTCTAATTGATCTTTTAACCTCGTCTTCTAAGTCTTTTAATCTAGATATATTCTCAGAAGTTCTTCGAATCCTCGATTCTGTCTCCCTCTTTCTCTCTTTATATTTTGTTATACCAGCAGCTTCTTCAACGTAGCTTCTTAACTCCTCTGGCTTAGCTCCAACCAGGCTTGAAACTATTCCCTGTTCAATAATTGCATAACTATTTGATCCTAAACCCGTGCCCAAAAACAAGTCTTGGACGTCTCTTCTTCTGGCAACGGCGTTGTTGATAAAATAAGTTGACTGGCCATCTCTTGCCATTTCTCTCTTAACACTGACTTCGTTAAATTTTAAATATTCACCACCTAAGAAATTCTCTGAATTATCGAAAGTTAACTCTACCGAGCAGTGACTGACAGGTTTACGATTATCCGATCCGTTGAATATAACATCTTGCAAACTTTCACTTCGAAGACTCTTGGGTGAAAGCTCACCCTTGACCCACTTAATGGCATCTATGATATTTGATTTGCCACATCCATTTGGGCCAACGATGCCACACATTATTCCAGGGAAGTCGACAGTTATTGGATCAACAAAACTTTTAAATCCTGCTAATTTTAAGCTTTTTAGTCTCATTTAGATTTTTTAATAGTATAAATTGTAACCACCGATATGGATATAAT
>Ga0222719_10001968_pt1 | contig 19315 bp, 16 predicted proteins | sample C33_34DmetaG_FD_165039 | JGI IMG/M metagenome (GOLD analysis project Ga0222719, IMG submission 165039) | Estuarine water microbial communities from San Francisco Bay, California, United States - C33_34D | ecosystem: Environmental > Aquatic > Marine > Unclassified | place: USA: California... | reverse complement strand
ACCTTAAAAAAGGTTCCATTGTTCAGGAATAACATATTTGTAGTGAAAAAGAATTACATACCAGTTTGCCTGATGACAATAGCAGTTTGGTACCACCTGATCCCATCTCGAACTCAGAAGTGAAACGAACTCACGCCAATGGTAGTGCAAGGTCTCCTTGTGTGAGAGTAGGTAATCGTCAGGCTTTTTTCTTTGAAAGGCTCTCAGTTTTTTCTGAGAGCCTTTTTTTTGTATTAAAATAAGTATATGGACATCGCAGAAATCTCAGATCGCATGGAACTTGAAAAACTTGTAACCGATTATGCAACTGCTGTGGATACAAAAAATTTTCAAGAGTTTAATAATTTATTTACAACAGATGCTCACATTGATTACACCGCAGTAGGAGGTATAGCTGGCAACCTCCAAGAAATAATAAAGTATTTAGAAACAGCATTAGATCATTTTCCAAATTATCAACATTTAATTTCAAATATTTCATTAACCTTAAATGGAAATTCTGCTTCTGGAAAAGTAATGTGTTTCAACCCCATGCAAACAGAGGATGAACAAGTCTTCTTTCTTGGGATGTGGTATCAAGACACCTATAAGAAGATTAATGATAAATGGCTTATTGCATCTAGAATTGAAGAAAGCTCTTGGGCCCATAACGTTCCAAGTTTCATCAATACCAAACCTCAAAAATGATAGTTGGTCTCACTGGCGGCATAGGATCTGGTAAATCAGCTGCAGCAAATTTTTTTAAAAACGAAGGCATTAATGTTATAGATGCAGACAGTTTATCTAGAGATGTCATCGAAAAAGGCACCCCTGGTTTTGCTAGTATAGTTCAATGCTTTGGATCTAAAATTATTGACTCTGATGGATCAATTGATAGAGCATATTTAAGACAAGAAGTTTTTGTCGACGATAAGAAAAAAAAGACATTAGAATCAATCATTCATCCATTAGTTGGAGATTTGATGTTAAAAAAAATTGCTGCCTCAAAATCTCCATATTCAATTATTATGGTGCCACTAATTTTTGAGACCAAAAGTATGAGTAACTATAATAGAATTTTGGTTATTGATTGCGACCCAAAACTTCAACTCGAAAGAGCTTCATTGCGAGATGATAATTCTCAAGAACAGATACAGAAAATTATGGATTCTCAATGCTCAAGAGAAGAAAGAATAAGCATAGCTAATGATATTATTCCCAACAATGATTCGTTAGAAAATTTGAAAATTCGATCCATCGCTATGCATAAATTTTATTTAAACCTTTGCTTAAAATGACGAAGTCTTGTCCCCGCTGCAATAAAGAGGCTGATCTTAGCCAAACTAATATTTATAGACCATTTTGCTCTAAAAAATGCAAATTGCTTGATTTGGGTAGTTGGGCCAATGAAGAAAAGCTGATCAGTAGGCCTATTGAATCAGAAGATTTTTATCAAGACTAAATGATCTTCCACTCTCCGGCTTCTATTAAAGGTTGAGCTTTTTTATACTTTAATTCTTTTGTCTCTTTGCCATTAGTAATTTTTACTATCTCATTTCTTTGTAGCTTTGGCTCATCCGTTTTAACAGTTTCCACCATGGCTAATTGCTCAGGTTCCGGACTTGGATCACTCCCTATGACTGGTTGTAATTGCTCTTGTTGTAGTTTCATTTCTCTATTTTGTTGAGCTTCACGAGATCTTTCCTCTAACTCTTGGATCTCCTCTTCGCTGGCAAGCTCAATCCTGAACAGAACTTTGATCGCCTCAGCATTAATTTCGTCTAACATCACTTCAAACATTTCAAATGCTTCACGCTTATATTCATTTTTTGGATTCTTTTGAGCATAGGCTCTTAAACCTACGCTTTGTCTCAAGTGATCCATTTCAGACAAATGATCTTTCCAATGCACATCTAATATTTGCAACATTACCTGCTTTTCAAGTTGAGCAAGGTTATCTTCAATTTTTAGGTATTTTTGTTTATATTTTTTTGCTGCGCTGTCAGCGATCAATGTAGCAATTAGATCTGGAGTTAATTTTTGATCATTACTAACTTTAGCTGCTATGTTTTCTTCGATTAAGTAATGATCAAACAAATATTTATCTAATTCCTCCAGTCTCCACTGACTCTCTACAGAATCCAAAGGCACAAAATCATTTGAAACTGCGCGCATCTCATCATTTATTAAGTCATTTATTGCCTCCGAAATGTTATCTTCATTGAGGAGCTGATTTCTTAATGAATAGATTGCTTGTCGCTGATCATTTGCAACATCATCATATTCTAATAAGTTTTTTCTTATGTCAAAATTCCTACTTTCAATTCTTTTTTGTGCATTTTCTATTCCACGAGAGAGCATTTTGTGTTCAATATGATCATCACCCATACCAATTCTTTCAAAGAGAGCTCTTCGACTATCAGATATAAACAATCTTAATAAGTCATCTTCTAGAGATAAAAAGAACTTAGAATAGCCAGGGTCTCCCTGTCTTCCTGATCTACCTCTTAATTGATTATCTATTCTTCTTGATTCATGCCTCTCAGTTCCAAGAATGTGCAATCCACCTGCCTCTAAAACTACTTTATGCCTTTTTTCCCACTCACCATCACCAATATTTTCTTTTCCTCCCAATACAATATCGGTTCCTCGTCCAGCCATATTTGTTGCTATAGTAACTACGCCAGGACGACCAGCATTTGCGATAACTTCTGCTTCTTTTTCATGCTGCTTTGCATTCAGCACCTGATGAGAGATATTTTTTTTATTCAACAATGCAGAAACTATTTCTGATGATTCTACGGACGCAGTTCCAACTAGTATTGGCGCATCTTTTTTTCGCAAAAGCTCTATTTCCTCAATTAAAGCTTTGAATTTTGCTTCTTGTGTAAGAAAAACTAAATCATCATTATCTTCTCTTGCCATCGGTTTATTGGTTGGGATGATTGAAACATTTAGCCCGTATATTTCAGCAAATTCAGCTGCTTCAGTATCAGCGGTTCCAGTCATGCCAGAAAGCTGGTCAAATAACCGAAAAAAGTTTTGGTAGGTTGTAGACGCAAGAGTTTGAGACTCGCGCTGTATAGGCGTATTTTCTTTACATTCCAGCGCTTGATGAATACCTTCACTCATTCTTCTTCCAGGCATTGTTCTGCCAGTATGCTCGTCAATTAGTAGCACCTCTTGACCTCTTACTAAATAGTGAACATTTTTTTTGAACAAAAATGCAGCTTTTAAAGTCGCATTTACATAGCGCATAATCTTTAAATTGCTGACGGAATATAAGCTATCCTCAGATTGAAGTAATCCTAAATCCTCTAGATACCTTTCAACAACTACATACCCATCATCAGTGAGCTCAATGGATCGATTTTTTTCATCAATAATATAGTGCCCTTGCTCTTCTTCAGTCAGTGGCTCATCTTCAGTTCCCTCTCTTAATTGCTCTTTTAGATTAGGTATGATTTTTTTTATTTGTACATAATAATCAGCACTTTCATTTGAGGGGCCAGAAATAATTAAAGGCGTTCTAGCTTCATCAATTAAAATTGAATCTACCTCATCTACAATTGCAAAATCTAATGAGCACTGGACTTTGTCTTCTGCACGAAGAGCCATATTATCTCTTAAATAATCAAAGCCTAATTCACCATTTGTTGCATAGATCACATCACATTGATACGCAGATTTTTTTTCTTCAAATGATTGATTTGAATAAATTACCCCGACTGAAAGCCCAAGATATTCATAAATTGGTCTCATCCAATCAGCATCTCTTTGAGCTAAATAATCATTCACTGTCACAAGTATTACTTTGTTATCTTGAACGGCATTTAGGTATGCTGGGAGGGTGGCAACTAAAGTTTTTCCCTCTCCAGTTTTCATCTCAGCTATGTTTCCTTCTGAGAGAGCAATGCCGCCAAGCATTTGCGCATCAAAATGTCTAAGACCTGTTGTTCGGATGCTTGCTTCACGAGTTGCTGCAAATGCATGCGCTAACAAATTAAAGTTAGGATCTTCTTTAGATTTTTTTAATTCACTCTTTAGATCACTTAACTCTTGGTCACTTAAATTTTTATAATGTGATTCTAGATTATTAATTTCATCAACAGATACTTGCATCCGCTTTAAAGCGCGTTGATTACTACTTCCAAAAATTTTGGTTAAAAATGACATGAAATTAATCGCTAATAGTTATCTTCTTTTACTCAGAGCTCTACAGCATCCCCAAATGGAGCTCTAGCATATGATATGGGGGCAATTGATGAATCTTCAAATGTAACTACCTCCCAGGCATCTTCAGATGCCAAAATTTTTCTTAATAATTCATTATTAAGCGAGTGACCAGATTTATAACCAGAAAATTGACCAATAAGATTATGACCAAGTAGGTATAAATCACCAATTGCATCAAGCATTTTATGCTTCACAAATTCATCATCAAATCTTAGACCTTCTTCATTGAGAATGCCGTCTTCGCCAACAGCAATAGCGTTAGCTACACTGGCTCCTAATGCTAATCCTTGAGATTGAAGGGCGTCCATATCTTTTACTGATCCAAAAGTCCTGGCCCTACACACTTCTTTAACAAATGATGTAGAAGAAAAATCAATAGATGATTTTTGAGCATGTTTTTGAATGGTTGGATCGTCAAAATCAATTTCAAATGAGACCTTGAAACCATCAAAAGGTTTGATGGCCGCGTATGTATCCCCACGTTCGACCCTGACTTCTTTCTTAACTTTAATAAAATTTTTTAATTTATCTTGAACTTCCAACCCAGCCGATTGAATCAAAAATACAAATGGGCTTGCACTGCCATCCATAATAGGTATTTCAGGGCCGTCTACCTTAATAATACAGTTATCAATCCCAAGCCCTGCTATTGCTGAAAGCAGATGCTCGATAGTGCCAATTTTATAACCCTCTTTAAAAAGAGCGGTTGAAAGGGTGGTATCACCAACATACTCAAATTTTGCAGGAATGCATATTTCAGGGTCTAAATCAGTTCTAATAAAAGTAATACCAGCATCTATAGGTGCGGGCAAAAGCTCCAATGTCATATCTCTGCCACTATGGAGACCAACGCCAACTGCTTTGATAGGATTTTTTATAGTTCTTTGATTAAGCATTTAAAAAATTCAAGGGTTTCATTCATTCATTGCATTGTAAATGAAATTTATATTAACTTCTGCCTCGCAATCTCAAAAAGTATTACTCCAGTAGCCACTGAAACATTTAGGCTATTGATAATTTGATTCTTTGACAGAGTGCAAACTTGCGAGCATTTTTCCAGTGTTTTTTCTCTGATACCATCTTCTTCAGAACCCATAATTGTCAAAATAGGTTTGTTTAAATCTAATTCTGTATGCATTGAATCAGCATGCTCACTTGTTCCTAGAATAAGATAGCCCAGCTTTTCGAAGTGCTTTAAAGTATTAATTAAATTGGTCACTGTAAAAATTTGAATTGCTTCAGTGCCTCCGGCTGAAACTTGTCTTACTAATGGAGTGATGGGTGAGCAGTGATGTTTGTTAATAATTACTCCTGCAATATTGCTTGCAGCTGCAGATCTGATGCAAGCACCTAGATTACGAGGGTCAATCACATTATCGATAACCAAAAATGTAGGATTACTATGTTGAATGCTTTCCTCATAGTTTTTTAGGTCACCTAGTCCAAGGTTTATTGCAGTTTTAAGAATTGCCTTGGGGTGCTGCGTTAAACTTTTTTTTCTTTCAATAGAAACTGATAATTTTTCAGCCATAGAAATTAAACGAAGAGCTCTATCATCATTGCGATTGGCTGGTATAAAGATCTGTTTTATGTTTTCAGGAGAAAGTTTTAATAGCATCTCAATACTATGAAATCCAACTCGCAAATTTTCAGAATTATTATTTTCCATTTGAAATTATGAGATTAATCTTTCTTTCAAGAGGAAAGATAGCAGCAATTTTAACCTTAATTTTTTGGCCAAGCTTATATATACCTCCTCTTCTTTTTCCTTTCAGTGCATTGCGATCTTGTAAAAATTGATATCGGTCGTCAGGAAGATCAGATACATGCAACAGACCTGAAATGAAATAGGGCTCTAAATTAACAAACAAGCCAAAATCTGTCACACCAGTAACAACTCCATCCATTGAAGAGCCTATTTTTGTTTTTAGGTATGAGCAAATTAGGACTTGCTCTACTTGCCTGGATGCTTTTTCTGCTCGCCTTTCAAGCATAGAAGAATTCTCACATTCATCTTGAAGCTCATTTTGTCTCATGCCTAGTTTTTTATGAGCCAGGGAAGCATTAATTAGTCTATGAACTAATAAATCAGGATATCTTCTAATGGGTGATGTGAAATGGGAGTATTGTTTAAGCTGTAGACCAAAATGACCCAAGTTATTTGTCGAATACTCTGCCCTTGCAAGAGTTTGAAGGACTAGAATTTGACCAGTATCATCTTTCTTCTCGTGAGCTTCATGCAAACATCTGTTAATTATCTCTAGAGGCGATGATTTTTTTGCAATTTGGGTTGGGATTTTAAAATGTTTCTTTAGTATCTCAAGCTTGCTTGGATCTGGATCTTCATGAATCCTATAAACTCCCAAATCTAATCTATCATGCATAAATTCAGCAGCTGATTCATTCGCAAGCAACATCGATTCTTCAACAAGTTTATGAGCAAAAAGAGATTTTTTGATGATTATATTTTTTACTTCTTTGTTTTTGCTTAACTCCAAAATTGCTTCTTTAGGGTTGATTTCAAGTGCTTTCCTCTTATTGCGAAGCTTTAATCTTAGATTGGTAAGATCATAAAGGTGCTTTATTGATTCGTGCACTATCGATTGTTTGATGTGAGATAATTTTTTAAGATGTTTTTCAACTTGGTTATATGTAAGTCGAGCCTTGGAGTTTATTAAGCCGCTATAAAATTTATATTTTTTTCTTTTACCATCAAGATCAATAGACATTTCACATATCATTGAGCACCTATCTTCATTAGGTCTCAGCGAGCATATTCCATTTGATAGATTTTCTGGAAGCATTGGGATGACCGTTTCTGGAAAGTAGATAGAGGTACCACGTTTTTTTGCTTCTTTGTCTAATTTTGAGCCAGGCTCCACATAAAAGGAGACATCTGCAATGGCGACATAGAGTTTAAAACCATTGCTACTTCTCACACAATAAACAGCATCATCAAAATCTTTAGCATCCTCGCCATCAATTGTTGCAAATGGGAGTTTTCTTAAATCTTTTCTGTATTTTGCTGTTTTTTTCTTTTTAGCCACATATTCTGCCTCATTTAAGAGGTCTGATCGCCACTGTGATGGAAGCTCATGCATTGAGATCGCGTCTTGGATTGCTTCTTTGTACATTCTATTTTGTAGCTATTGTAATTTTAATGTGATGCTATACTATCGCTCTATGAATTTTGGACTAAAAAGCAAAACTATCTCATTTATTGGGTTATTTTTTCTTGCAAGTATATCACTGCATTCGTTTGCACACATCGATGAGGCCCCATTAAATGAGGGCCCGCAGCTAGAATGTCTTACTTGTCACTATGAAGCATCTTCAGATGTAGAAGTTTTTGTTTTTATTCCTAATGAAATTTTTCCACAACTTGTAGACCAGAAGTCCCCTCAAGACTTTTCTCTTCAAGTCAACAAGCCTTTTAATTCACAAGCACCTCCAAAAATTAATATTTAACTTTTTTTAAATTTTAATTTTTCTTTTTAGGAGGTTCTAATGAAAATTAATAAATTTTCCTTTTTACTGCTAGTTACTTTCTCAATTAACACCTTGTTTGCTGATGAAATGGATATGGATGAGGTTGTTGTATCTTCAGCTTTAATTGATAAAGCTGCAAGCGAGTTGGCTGATCCAATTCATATTTTAAGCGGTGATGATATTGCAACTGAAGCCACTCAAAGTCTAGGCGAATCCATAGATGATTTATTAGGCGTTTCTTCAGCAGACTATGGCTCTGCCGTCGGCCAGCCAATAATTAGAGGAATGTCAGGTACAAGGGTTAAAGTTCTAGATAATGGAATGGTCAATCGTGATGTTTCAGGTCTTGGTGCTGACCATCTTAATGATGTTGACATGAGCAATGTACAGCAAATTGAGGTTGTTAGAGGCCCATCATCTTTACTCTACACGAACGGAACAATTGGAGGCATCGTCAACATTGTTGATAACTCTATTGCCATGAAAGATGTAGAGCGATTATTTAAAGTTGGGGCTGAGTCACAATCGGTTAATGATGGGGACAGCCAAAGCTTCTTTTATCAAGATAATGTTGGCGGTGATATAAACATAAGCCTTGCATATAAAAATACTTCTCTTGGAAATTTTGATGTTCCTAACGGCGCAATTATGCATGAAGAAGAAGAGCATCACGATGAAGATGAAGATCATGATGATCATGAAGAAGAGCATGAGGAGCATGAAGAAAACCTAGGCTTCTTGGCAAATTCTGATTTTGAATCAGAGTCATTTAAATTTGGAGCATCCACCACAGGCGACTGGGGTTATCTTGGAGTTTCATTGGCAAGCATTGAAAGTATGTATGGAATTCCATATCATGGCGAGGGTCATGGCGGTCATGGCGATGAGCATGGTGAGGAAGAAGAGGGCCATGATGAGCATGAGGGTGAAAGAATTTTTACTAATACTGATTCTGAGAAGTTTAATATCAGAGGATCTTTCAATCTGGCTGGTAATTTAGTAAAAAAAGTTGATTTTTTTATGCGAGATACTGATTACTCTTTCACTGAGCAACACGCTGAAGAAGACCATGAGGAAGAAGAGCATCATGATGAAGACGAGCATCATGATGAAGATGAGGATCATGGCGAGCATGAAGGTCATTCTGAAGGACCAACTACATTTACAAATGATGCGATAGAGGCAGGAGCTATCTTTGATTTTTCAAACTCTATAGTCTCTCAAAAATTTGCTATTAACTTTGTAAATGAGGATACATCAGTGATTGGAGCAGAGGCATTCATGACTCCTGCATCAAGAGATGAGCTTACATTTGGTTATTACTTGAGCCGAAGTTTTGATTCTTTTGATTTAGATTTTGGTGTTAGATATGACATGATTGATAACGAAGGGTCCATAGTATCAATGCACGAAGAAGAGCATCATGATGAAGATCATGATGAAGATCATGATGAGCATGAAGAAAGTGAGGTTGCTTATTACGACAAAGCTTTTAACAATTCGAGTATTGCCTTAAATATTGGAAGAGAGCTTAACGATTTTCTCAGCGTTGATTTTGGTTTTTCTTCAGTAGAAAGAGCCCCTTCAACCACTGAAATGTTCATGAATGGAGCGCATTTAGCAACCGCTAGATTTGAGGTTGGTAATGTAAATTTAAATTCAGAAACATCTAACAATATAGATTTAACACTTAATATGAAAAATGGTAGTTTTTTTGCTAAAGCTACTGTATTTATGAATGATGTTGATAACTATATTTATCTTCAAGATGAAACTGAAGAAGAGCATGAAGAAGAGCATGAAGAGGGTCATGATGATCATGGAGGTTTAATTCTTACAAACTATCTTCAACAAGATGCTGAATTAGATGGTTACGAGATTGAATTTGGTAACTCCATGGATGTAGGTTCTGGTGAGCTAACTTTATCATTTGGAAGAGATGAAATTTCTGGAGAGTTCTCTGGTGGCGGCAATATTCCAAGATTAAACCCAGCTAGAAATATCTTTAAATTGAAATATTCGCAAGATAATACAATCTTTGGGTTGATGTTCAAAGATGTAGAAAAACAAAATGATATAGGCCTTGCTGAGACCATTACAGACGGCTATCAAATGCTGAATGCTAAATTATCTAAACGGTTTGATCTTGGCGGTCAGGGAGACTTAACCGTTTCATTGTTTGGTAACAACTTGCTTGATGAGGTTGCTAGAAATCATTCCTCATATGTAAAAACTCAGGTTCCTTTACCTGGAAAAAATTATGGTATTAGGTTTAATCTAACATTCTAATTATTTCATATAAATAGGCGTTAATGACCGGAGACCATTATCAAATGGTTTCCGGTTTTTTTAGGTTTAAAATACGTATAATCTTTAAAAAAATTATTAATTTTTAGCCAAATGACTTCTAGAATTTTATGTACATTCTTCATTTTTTCTTTTGTAGTTAACTTTCTTTTTGCTCAAGAAACTGAAGAGATTATTTCAGTAGCTTCATACATAGAATCTAGTGAATTAAATGCATCGCCTGTAGATATTATTTCTGGCGAGGAGTTCAAAAATTTAAGAGTATCCACTGTAGCCGAGCTTAGTAAATACCTCACCATTGCCTCTGGCTCTAATTTTCAAACGAATGCTTTGGATGGTGTTGATCAGGGAATGGCAAACATCACTTTGCGTGGAATGGATCATGCATCAACCCTTGTATTGATTAACAAAAAACGCCAGACCCATTCTGGTACACCCTCAGACGAAGGCGAAGGTTATATTGACATTAACATTATTCCTGAAATAGCTCTTAGCAGAATTGAGATCCTAAAAGATGGGGCTACTTCACTTTATGGCTCTGATGCAGTGGCAGGAGTGATTAATTTTCAAACATATCAACAATTTAATGGCATACGGATTGCTCTTGGTAGTCAGAAAACCAGTAACTATGATCAAAGGGATAATTCTTTAGGTGCACTTTTTGGAGGCGAGGCTTTTGGAGGAAACTATGTTTTTGCCTTAAGCACTTTGAACAAATCCCCTCTGAATGCCTCAAGAATCCCTAAGTTTGCTGAATTGGGTCTAAGCGGTCTGGGAAATAGTTTTAAAGTTACTCAAAATGATTCAGTGGTTTCCGGTCCATATGCTGGAGATTATAATAAAAATCAAACAGTCCCTGACCCAAATTGTGTTGACAATGGAGGGGTATTGGCTGGACCAAGATGTAAATTTTTATATGGCGAAAGGTTCAACATAGTCAATGATGAGGATCACCTTAAAGGGTACCTGCACTATACAAGACCTAACTCAAAGTTTGATTATTCAGCCACTGTGCTGATGGCCAAAATTGATGTTAATGACAATCCGCAATCTCCATCTTATCCAGCTCTATCGTATTTATCTAAGAAAATTTTTCCAGGACAAGGAGGAAGTCCATTCAACGTTCCAGTGATTTGGTATGGAAGACCCTTAGGTTCTGCATTCCCATCACCCAATTCACCTAAGGCCATTTTTCAATATCATTTTAGTAATAGATTGATCTTTGATATTTCTCAAAATTTAGATTTTGAATTGTCTTTAACTGCAAGTGAACATGAGAACAAGCACAATCGACCAGATACCATTGAATCAAGATTCGAGGCTGCAATCTTGGGCCAAGGTGGTCCAAATGGAAATGAGCAGTGGAATATATTTTCACCTTTAGAAAATTCAGCAACCTTGATTGATTACATAAAAGGTTCTGAGACTTCAACAAAGACTGGCAGTCTTATATCCCTCGATGGAATTTTGAGAGGCCAAAAAAATGGAGCGAACTTTGCTTTGGGTTTTCAATTTAATTCTGAGGACTTGCAAATTAATTATTCTGAAATGAGTAGAGTTGCATTTGATTCCGCTGGAAAATTAACAAAAGGCGCAGATTTGTTATTTCTGGGTGGCGGGACAAACGTTGGCACCAGCAGAAACAAGCAAGCTGTTTTCTTTGAAGCAAATAAAAATTTTGATGGTGCATTGGACTTAATTTTGTCTGGTCGTTATGAAAGGCTGGATAATGAATCGTCATTTGATCCAAAATTTTCATTTAAGCACTCATTCTCAAGTGATTTTTTATTAAGGGGTTCTATCGGCACTTCTTTTACAGCCCCTTCCATGGCTCAAATGTTTTCCTCTGAGATTCGTCTTGGAAGTGTCAGAGATATAGATGATTCACCATTTGTTCGGTTAGCAGTTTTAGGAAATCCAAACTTAAAACCTGCAACTTCAGAAAATATTAGTTTGGGATTTGTGTGGAATGTTAATAAAGAACTTAATCTAACCATTGATTATTGGGCTATTAATTACAAAGATCGAATTGAAGCAGAGAGCGCTCAGGTATTATTAAATACAAATCCGTATGCAACCAGCGTAACGAGAAATCAATTTGGAGAGTTGATAGCAGTAAGCACTTCATATTTCAATGAGGAAAAAACTGAAATTAATGGCATAGATGCAGAGATGAATTTTTATAAAGTTACTAGGTATGGTGACTTTAATTATTCGATTAAGGCAACTCAATTTTCTGAATTTTTAACGCCCGAGGATCATGATGCAGGGGCTCATGGAGAGCAATCAATAATGGTAAACAGAGTGGGTAAGTTTAATTACGATGCCCATACTCATTCACTACCAAAAATGCGTTTGAACACATTTTTAAGCTGGACTATAAACGACTGGGTGATTGGCATGAATACACGGTATGTCGAAGGATATTCAAATGAGCGTCAGATCCCTGCATCTGCATTCAGTCTTGGCTACACCAATTATGTTAAATCATTTTTAGTCCACGACTTTTCGATAAAAAAATCTTATCAGTTTTCATTGGGTCAAATGGAGATTGGCTTAGGAATTATCAATGCTTTTGATAAGAAAGCTCCCCTACTATACGATGCTCCTGACTTTAGTTTTGATACCAGGGTACATGATCCTAGGGGCCAATTAATAAACCTTACTGCAGAATTCAATCTATAGAAATATGAAGGGTCTAATTAAAGACCCTTCACCATTCTTAGGGGGAAAAGTACGCTAAGCATTGTATGAATTTGTATTCAACTTCTATTAGGGGGAAAAGAATGAATACTCAGCGTACATAAACATATATGCAATTCTTGTGCCAAAAAGCATATTTACCTTTTTTTTAACTCATATTGTTATTTGAAATGTTTTTAAGTAAATCACTATGAGTAAATCTATTGCAAAGATCCTAATGTACATTACTGGTATTATGGGTTATTTGGCTACTGACTACTTTTGTTATAGTTTATTTATAGCCATCATGCTGAACTTAGTTTTGGGTGAAATATCTTTTTACCCTTCACTTCTTAAAAATATAATCTCTAATTTAATTATGAAATAAGGAATGGCTTCGCAGGCTTAATTATTACTTTAATTAACGTGTATAATTGAGTGATGTTGAGCACAGATAGTAGGACGCAATTAGTTATATTTCTTCTTGATTCAAGGTCTAGAATTATCATAACTACTGCAAAGCTTAAAAAGTGAAAGTCTTAATTATCGGTCAATTTGGCATTGAAAGATTTGCATCGCATATTTCACAGAATTTAGATGATATGGGCCACCAAACTTGTAACTTGGAAGTGAGCCCGCTTTCTAACAACAGCCAAAAATTTCTTCAAAGGCTCAACTACATATATGAAAATCTGGAATATTCACAGAGATTTTTTGCCAAAAGACTCAGCGCTGCTATAGAAAGATTTAGTCCTGACATGATCATTTCTACATATGACTACCTTACACCATCGCATGTAAAAAATATTAAAAATCAGACCTCTGCTCCAATAGTGCTTTGGTATCCAGATAGCATAGCTGGCTTCTCAAAATCATATTTTATGAATGCTGATTATGACTTTATATTTTTTAAAGACCCATTCATTGTTATGCGATTTAAAGATATTCTTTCTTCAAGAGTTTATTATATGCCTGAATGCTTTAATCCTATTGTTCACAAGCAAGAAAATAAATTTGATATAAAAAAATATTGCTGTGATATTACTACAGCTGGAAATTTACACCCTTACCGTATTCAGTTTTTTAAAAATTTGCTGGATTTGGGTCTAGATATTAAGATTTGGGGATTCCCACCTGCAAAATGGTCAAAATGGAAAACAATTCAACCATTATTTCAAAATAAGCCAGTATTTGATTCTGAAAAAGTTTTTGCATTTCAGTCATCTAAAATTGTTCTTAACAATTTACTCTATAGTGAGGTTTATGGTTTAAATGTTAGGGCATTTGAAATTGCAGGATCGAAAGCCTTTCAATTAATAGATTATAGAGAGGGTCTCAGAGATCTTTTCCAAGAAGGAAAAGAGATCATCTCATTTTCAGGTTTAGAAGATTTAAAAGATAAAATCAAATTTTATTTAAATGAACCTGGTTTAAGAAAAAAAATTTCAGAAGCAGCATATGAAGCAGCAATCTCTAAACATACATACAAACATAGACTAGAATTAATTGAGTCAACTGTTTTTGGTAATTCTCAAGGTTATCCAAGTCACATATTAGAAAGAAAATGTTAGCTATTTCTTTTAATTTTACTCGCTTTGATTTCAACAAGAACATTCCTTGTTAATGAAAATGCTCTTGATAATTGCCTGCGCATAATATAGCTAAAAATTTAGGACTTTCAGACATTAAAACAAGTATTAGAGTTAGCCTTGCATTGATGCTGCTAACGCGTTTTGTATTTGCTGAAGATCATGATGAATTTACTATAAGATGCATTGATAGCAGTAAAAACAACTATCAAATTATTTTAGACATTCATAAAAAGAGATTTAGCATCAAAGAAAAAGAAAGCACTGTTAGCGAGGGTTTGATTGCCAAGATTAATAATTCAAAAAATGAAATCAATTTCCAGCTACTAGAAATTAATACCAAAGATAAAAAAAAGATATTTAAAGGTAAAAATATACTTGGGGAATTAGTTTGTGATGTTAAAAATCATAGTGAACTATGAATACACTAACAACCCAGTTACTTCCATTACTCGTGGGATTATTTATTAGGATTAATGTATGCCAAAACTAATCGCACTAATTTGTAAAAAACCTTCAATCTCTGCTGGAGACTTTAAAACTTACTATGAAACTAACCATGTTCCTCTCATTGAGAGCCTCTTCCCAACTTTAAGAGACTATAAAAGAACCTATTTGCTTGAGTCCAATATGCTAAATGATGCATTGCCGTTAGAGTCAGAAGGTGGGCAAACTCCATTTGATGTAATTACCGAGCTGATATTTGATGATGAAGATGGATTAAATCAATTCTTTGCCAAAGGAGCGGATCAAGGAGTGATAGAAGCTATCAGGCAAGATGAATCTAACTTCCTCAATGGTAAAAAAACTATTATGTATCGCGTTGAGTAGTATTATGAAGACATTAATTCTCATCACAAAATCTAGTAAACATTCATATTTAGCTCAAAATATTCGACCACTATATCTATATAGGTGGGGGTGGAGTGTTAGTCCTACATACCCACCTCATAGAAAAGAAGACATAAATGAAGAAGATTCTCTAACGGTGCGAATTTAAAACACTATATATAGAGAACAGTTGATGGTTGGGTTTAAACTCTTATACAAGACATTATTTAATAAACTATATATGGTAGATATTCTGAAACTTAATAAGATTGAGCTACTATAGGACTACTTTTTAGAAGTAAGGCTAATAAAGAATTGGTTAAGATTCTCTGAAAGCCTTGCTATGTATGGTGCCGGCACCAAGAGTTGAACTCGGGACCTGATGATTACAAATCAACTGCTCTACCAACTGAGCTATACCGGCTTAGAAAGATCAGAATTTTACATCAATAATTTCAATGTTGGAAGTTGGTCCATTGAGCGAAAATATTTTTTTATAGAACGTGTATAGTTAAAACATTATTTATTCATCGGAGAAAACTATGAAAAAACCATTCTTACTTTTTACTTTAATTTTTAGTTTTGATATGAGTGCAAATAATTTGCCAGAAAACTTTTCTATGTATCAAACTAATTTTCTATTTAACTGCCCAGAACCAGAAAAATGTTTTGCAGCTTTTGATCAATACATGTCCTCACCAGAAGTGGCGGCTGAAAAATTTGAGGTAGATTTTTTTGCTATCAATCAAAATGGGTGGGACGATTCTACGCATGGTATTAGCTGGTATTTTTTAGATGAAGATCAGTACGTGAAATCTGGACAAATCTATACAACCTCAGAGGCTGGAAGAGAGTTTAGGAAAGCCATGAATGACATTGGGGCTGAAATAATTTCAGATACATTGACCGTTCATACAGTTGGAGTAGTTCTTGCCGAAGATACAACCTCAAATGTTGTAACACTTCGTTGGAGTCATGAAGTCACAAATCCTGAAAAATTTCTTCCTTTATGGTTGAAGTTTTCTAAAAGCATTGAAAACTATGATTGGTCTGCAAATGCATATGGCCTTCAATCTCATTTATTAGGCAATAACGGCAATGGAATAACTCATGAAATATGGGCAGGCTTTAGCTCACCTCAAGGTGCCTTAAAATTTCTTAGCGGCATGTACGGTTCAGAGGAATTTGCTAAGTTTTCACCTCAAGCAAGTAAATACTCTAAATTTAAAAGATCCTACATGGAAGTTAGCATGAAGCAATACAACCCAGACTAACTTATTAATAAAATAAAAATGGCCTCTATGAGGCCATTTTTTCATATCTTAAACTCGCAGCCTGTTCCGCCAATCCCGCAATAACCATTTGGATTCTTGTCTAAATATTGTTGATGATATTCTTCCGCTAAATAATATTTTTGGTTAATCTTTAATTCAGTTGTAATTGAACCTAGGCTTGATTCGGAAAGTGCATTTTGATAATTATCTAAACTGGCTTTGACTAGAGCTAATTCTTCTTCGTCATTACAATAACAAACTGATCGATATTGACTTCCAATATCATTCCCTTGCCTCATGCCTTGGGTTGGATCATGGCATTCCCAGAACACTTTAAGTAAATCAATCAAAGAAACCTCAGCAGGATCATAGTCAATTCTCACAACTTCAGCGTGACCAGTAATTCCTGCGCAAACCTGCTCATAGGTTGGGCTCTCATGATCACCTCCAGAATATCCAACCGATGTCATCACAACGCCTGGTAATGACCAAAACTTTCTTTCTACACCCCAGAAGCAACCAGCGCCAAATATTATTGAGTTGATTTCAGCTATCTTATTATGCGCAATCTCTGTATTAAAAATTGTATGAAGCATTTATTTAATATATTCCTTTTATTGAACATTCACCTGAACTAATAATTTTAAGCCCGTGATTTGTTTGTAATAGCATTTTACCATCCTCATTAATTCCATTAAATATTCCAATTTCATTATCTTTTTGTTTATTTGAGATGGCCTCTAATTCAATTCCCATGTGCATGCATCTTTCTTCCCACGCATCTTTCCACTTAACATAACCATTTTTTGAATAATTAATAATCCTATGCAATATGCTATTGATTAATTTGTCTCGAGGCAGGATATCTGAAAGTTCACCAATTTCTCCCCACCATGATTCTTTTTTGGGCAAGGAATAGTTAATTCCGATTCCTACTATAAATTCCGTATTATTTTTTTTCACTTCAGATTCAATTAAAATTCCACATATTTTCTTTTTATTTATCAATAAATCATTTGGCCATTTAAGACCTGTATTAATTTTTTTGCCTGAGACTTTATCCATAGCCTCAGAGATTAAAAGTCCAATAATTAGGCTCAGCGGAGCAGGGTTTCTATCTATGAATTTTATGGTCATGTAAATATTCCCTGCACTTGGGCTATACCACTCTTTTCCTTGCCTTCCTCTTCCAGCAGTTTGCTGCTCAGATATTACAACAACATAATCTTTCTTTAATAATTTTTCTTTTGCAAAGGTGTTTGTTGAATCAACTGTATCAAGTAGATAAAAGTCAATATTTTCTAGATTTAACCCTTTTAAAACTTCTTTTTGTGTTAATTTGTGCAAGTTATTAATAATCTAGTTGACTTCAGCTCATTCTAGAACAAAAATAGCACCCTTGAAATGGAGGAGTGGCCGAGTGGTTAAAGGCGGCAGACTGTAAATCTGTTCTCTACGAGTACGTTGGTTCGAATCCAGCCTCCTCCACCATTTTTAATAGAATATTTACTGTAAAAAAGGTTGAGTTTATCGATTTTTAAGGGGATAATACGCCACCTTAAATTTGGATACTGTAATTCGGGCTCATATAGCTCAGCGGTAGAGCACTTGCTTGGTAAGTAAGAGGTCACCGGTTCAAGTCCGGTTATGAGCTCCATTTTATAGGTAGATTTTAGAGTTAATTTCAAAAAAGAGAGGCAAGAAATGGCTAGAGAAAAATACGAAAGAACGTTACCCCATGTCAATGTTGGAACAATTGGCCACGTTGATCATGGTAAAACTACATTAACTGCTGCTTTAACGAAAGTTGCTGCAGAAGTATTTGGTGGCGAAGTTGTAGACTTTGCAAATATTGATAATGCTCCCGAGGAAAGAGAGCGTGGTATTACTATTGCTACCTCACACGTTGAGTATGTTTCAACTACAAGGCATTATGCTCACGTAGATTGCCCAGGACATGCTGACTATGTAAAAAATATGATTACTGGTGCCGCCCAAATGGATGGAGCTATTTTAGTAGTAAGCGCAGCAGATGGCCCTATGCCTCAAACAAGAGAGCATATTCTTCTTGCTAAGCAAGTTGGTGTTCCAAAAATTGTTGTTTTCTTAAACAAAGCTGACCAAGTTGATGATGCTGAGTTGCAAGAATTAGTAGAAATGGAAATTAGAGAATTGCTAGATCAATATGATTTCCCTGGCGACGATACTCCAATCGTGGTTGGAAGTGCATTAAAAGCATTAGAAGGGGATTCATCTGATATTGGTGTACCTGCTGTAACAAAATTAATTGAAGCATTGGATTCATTTGTAGAAGAGCCTGCTAGAGAAATCGAAAAGCCATTCTTAATGCCTGTTGAAGACGTCTTTACAATTTCCGGAAGAGGAACTGTTGTTACTGGAAGAATCGAACAGGGAATCGTCAAGACTGGTGATCCATTAGAAATTGTTGGTATTTCAGATACAACAACAACAACATGTACCGGTGTAGAGATGTTCAGAAAATCTCTTGACGAAGGCAGAGCTGGTGAAAACTGTGGAGTTTTATTAAGAGGTATCGAAAGAGATGCTGTCGAGCGTGGTCAAGTATTAAGTGCACCAGGATCTATTAATCCTCACACAGAATTTGAAGCTGAAATCTATGTTCTTAGCAAGGAAGAGGGTGGAAGACACACTCCTTTCTTTAGTAATTACAGGCCTCAATTTTACTTTAGAACTACTGACGTAACTGGTGCTTGTGCACTACCAGAAGGCACTGAGATGGTTATGCCTGGTGATAATATCAAGATGACAGTTAGTCTAATTGCTCCTATTGCAATGGAAGAAGGTTTAAAATTTGCAATTAGAGAAGGCGGAAGAACCGTTGGAGCTGGCGTAGTCGCGAAGATTATTAAGTAATTTAACAATTTTACAATTTTGCCGAGTTTAAAG
>Ga0222719_10001964_pt1 | contig 19317 bp, 21 predicted proteins | sample C33_34DmetaG_FD_165039 | JGI IMG/M metagenome (GOLD analysis project Ga0222719, IMG submission 165039) | Estuarine water microbial communities from San Francisco Bay, California, United States - C33_34D | ecosystem: Environmental > Aquatic > Marine > Unclassified | place: USA: California... | reverse complement strand
AAAGAAAGTTACTTTGGACAAAAATCTGAAACATCTAACGATTTAGATGATGTAGCGGCAGGCGAAGATACACACAACGTGGATTTGAGCGATGCTATGGCTGCTTATACCGCCGCTATTAGTAAAGCTAAAGACATTAAGTTGTCAAAATAATAGTAAAGAGGAGAGATAAAAGATATGTACTTATCTGAAACTTACGAAAAAAAATGGCAGCCAGTCTTAGAACACGGTGATTTACCAAAAATTACTGATTCATATAGACGTGCCGTTACAAGTGTTATCTTGGAAAACCAAGAAAGAGCACAAAAAGAAGACGCTGCTTTTATGACAGAAGCTGCGCCTACAAACGCAACTGGCTCTGGTGTTAACAATTGGGATCCAATTTTGATCTCATTAGTTAGAAGAGCTATGCCTAATCTTATCGCTTACGACATTGCTGGCGTTCAGCCAATGACAGGTCCAACAGGACTTATCTTCGCAATGAGAAGTAGATACTCAACACAGTCTGGTACTGAAGCATTATTTGACGCAGCTGATACTGATTTCTCTGGTAGAAATGCAGCTGGTTCAAGTGTAGATGGTTATTCATCAACTGCTGACTCAGGTACTAACCCAGCTGTACTTAACGATGGTTCTCCAGGAACATACACAAGTGGTACTGGTATGACTACAGCCGCTGCTGAAGCACTAGGTGACGCAGCTGGTAACGCTTTTGCTGAAATGGCATTCTCAATTGAGAAGTCAACAGTAACAGCTAAGTCAAGAGCTCTAAAAGCTGAGTACACAATGGAACTTGCACAAGACTTAAAAGCAATCCATGGTTTAGACGCTGAAACAGAATTGGCGAACATCCTTTCTGCTGAGATCCTTGCAGAGATCAACAGAGAAGTTGTAAGAACAATCTACATCAACGCTGAAAAAGGTGCTAGTGCAAATACTGGTACTGTGAACACAACAACTGAAGGAATCTTTGACTTAGATACTGACTCAAACGGTAGATGGTCTGTTGAAAGATTTAAAGGTTTAATGTTCCAAGTTGAGAGAGAAGCAAATGCTATCGCACAAAGAACACGAAGAGGAAAAGGTAACATCATTATCTGTTCTTCAGATGTTGCAAGTGCTTTACAAATGGCAGGTGTTTTAGATTACGCTCCAGCGTTAAACAACAATCTAAACGTAGATGACACAGGTAATACTTTTGCAGGTGTTCTAAATGGTAGATTTAAAGTGTACATTGATCCATATTCAGCAAACAACACTTCGAAGCAATACTTCGTAGTTGGTTATAAAGGTACTTCACCTTATGACGCTGGTATGTTCTATTGCCCATATGTTCCACTACAAATGGTGAGAGCAGTTGGACAAGACACTTTCCAACCGAAGATCGGTTTCAAAACTAGATACGGCTTACAAGCAAACCCATTTGCTGAAGCAGGTACTGGTGACGCAGCTGTAATCAACGGTTCAGGTTCTGCTAACTCAAACAGATACTACAGAAGAGTTCAAGTTGCGAACTTAATGTAATATAAGTTTGGTATTACAACCAATTTTAAGAAGGGGAGGGTTGAAAAATCTTCCCCTTTTTTTATGCCTATTTGATGGATAAATATAAGTATGACAACTACAAATAGTTTTTCACGTCAACCAACAAATTTGGACTATGCAAGTCCAACGCAGTTTAAATTTAATATATTAAAACTGCCTAAAGTTGAGTATTTTTGCACGGCCATAAACATACCTGGTATTACATTAGGTACTGCTGAAATGGCAACACCATTAAAAAATATACCTCTACCAGGAGATAAACTTTCATATGACCCATTAAACATGACGTTTATGGTAGATGAAAATTTAGAAAACTGGCAAGAGATACATGGTTGGATTAGAGGTCTAGGATTTTCAGATAGTTATGCCGATTACAGAGGTGTATTAGCTTCTGGTGCAGATAGATTTCCTGGTTCAGACGTGCCTAGTTTAGAAACTATTGGTAAAACAAAATATGGTACTGCTAAAGATGGTGGTACTTTTTCAGACGCAACGTTAACCGTATTGACAAGTAAAAACAATTCTATATTGGAAGTAAGATTTTCAGACTTATATCCAATTAGTATTACTGGTCTTAATTACGATCAACAACCTACAGACGTGGATTATTTAACAGCTAGTGTGGTATTTGGCTATAAAATTTACAACTTTGCGAGTGTAAATGCCTCAACAACTAGTTTAACTACATCATAATAACCTTTACATTTTAAGGGTTTTGTGATATAATGAGGATATTATGGATATAGAACAATTACAGGAATTGGCTGATAAAGATTTAAAAATCAATGATTCAGAGTTGGATATTGAAGCTTTAAAAACACCCCAATTACACAACAAATATTTAAAGCACCTAAACAAATTTAAATTACTTCTTACAAAATCTCAAGCAGAATTAAATACTTTAAGACGTGATAAGTGGGAATATTATACAGGTAAAGCTGATGCTTCTGTGTATGCACAAAAACCATTTGATCTAAAAATATTAAAAACAGATATTGACAAATATTTAAATGCTGATGAAGAAATACAAAGACTAACTCAAAAAGTAGAATACTTAACAACAGTAATAGATTTCTTAGATAGAACTTTACGTCAAATTACCAATAGAACATTTGCTATAAAAAATGCAATTGATTGGCGAAAGTTTACTAGTGGTGCGATCTAATGTATACCAAGTACGATTACTGGATATTTCGTGGCTCTATTGACGAAAAGGTATGTTCGGATATTATTGAAATAGGCAGATCACAAATAGAACAAGAAAAGAATATTGGTGTAGATGTAACAGGTCTTACTGGTGGTAATTCAGAAAAAACAGATGATGATGTACGTTTAGCTCTAGGTGATAGAACTTTACAACAAGCTAAAAAAGAGTTTGGTTTAACCGAAGAAAACATTTACAAAAAAACTTATATACGAGATAGTGAAATTACATGGTTAAACAGAAACAAATATGATTGGATATATTCTACAATTATTGACCATGTAAATCAAGCAAACTTTGACGCAGGTTGGAGATACGATATTGATAGTTATGATGATATACAATTTACAACGTATCGACCTGGTGGTTTTTATGGTTGGCATCCAGATGGTGGTTCAGATCACTTTGCTAAATTAAAAAGAGATATTCCTGGTGTAATACCGAATGAAGAAAAGCGTAGATTTACACATACTAAATCAGCTGATAGAGTTGGTAAAATAAGAAAACTATCTGTTACAGTAAACTTAAATAGTGGTGATGAATATATGGGTGGTGATCTTAAATTTTCTTTAGACGAACACCAAACAAAATACGATAGTAAAGAATTAATAATAGAAGAAGCAAAACAACCTGGAACAGTTATTGTTTTCCCAAGTTATAAGTATCATTGTGTAACACCAATTACACATGGTATTAGATATTCACTTGTATTGTGGATGTATGGAAGGCCGTTTAAATAATGAGATCAGTAGAATTTTTTAAAGCATATAGTTATTTACCTATTGAAGGTATCATATCGCCAAAGATGGCACACTTTCTATATCAATATGTTAAACAAAATGCATATAGATTATCTGTATTAGAAAACATGGATAAAGATATGAACGACCCTATATTAAGGGAGTTTCATGGAATATTTGATGACTCACAAGCTCCTGGTGATTTTAGTAAGTATGGTGATCCTACTTTTGATACTTTAATGTGTTATATCAAACCACAATTAGAAGTAATGACAGAATTAAAACTAACAGAAACATATTCTTATCATAGATTATATACAACTGGTACAGAATTAGTTAGACATAAAGATAGACCAAGTTGTGAAATAAGTATGACACTATGTTTAGGATACGATATAATGAATTTACCTAAAGATCAACAAGAATGGAACTGGCCTATGTGGGTGCATACACATGGAGAAGATAAAGAAGTCTTTATGAAACCTGGAGACGGTATCATTTATAGAGGTTGTGATATAGAACATTGGCGTTTACCATATATTGGTAACAATCATGCTCAAGTATTTTTACACTATAATAGTGAATTGGAAAACAAATTTGATAATAGACCATACGTAGGATTGCCTGGTTCGTATCGTTCTAAATAATTTTATGACGACAACAAGATATTTAATCATAGATAAAAAAGACGAAGTATATCTTAAAATAGAAGCTGACGCTGATATTAGAAGAGAACTTGGCGAGTACTTTACATTTGAAGTACCTGGTTTTAAGTTTATGCCTCAATATAGAAATAGAGTATGGGACGGAAAGATAAGATTATTTTCTTATGCAACTGGTCAAATATATGTGGGTTTATATCCTTATATTGTTAATTGGTGTAATGAAAACAAAGTACAAATTGTAGATGGTACTAAAATAAAAGATAATGATATAGATGAAAAGTATATTGATAAGTTTCTAAAAGCATTAAAAATACCAAAGATAGAAATAAGAGATTATCAACGAGAAGCGTTTATACACGCAGTAAAAAAAGATAGAACTTTATTACTATCGCCAACAGCTTCAGGTAAATCACTTATTGTTTACTTAATATTGATCTATAATTTACTTAGATTAAAAGAAAAGAAAAATAATAAAGTGTTAATTATTGTGCCTACAACATCTTTGGTAGAACAATTATTTAAAGATTTTAAAGACTATGGTTATAATAGTGATAGAAACGTACATAGAGTATATCAAGGACATGGTAAAGATACAAACAAAAGAGTTGTCATATCAACATGGCAATCAATATATAATCAACCTAAAAAGTGGTTTGAACAATATGGTATGATAATAGGTGACGAAGCACACCTATTTAAAGCTGTATCATTAACAAAGATATTAACAAAATTAGATAAATGTAAATATAAAGTAGGTCTTACAGGTACTTTAGATGGTACAAAAACTCATAAATTAGTTTTAGAAGGACTGTTTGGTACAGTCAATAAAGTTGTATCTACAAGTCAGTTACAAGAAAACAAACAACTTGCAGATTTAAAAATAATGTGTTTAATATTAGAATATGATGACACAGCTAGAAACTTTTTAAAAGATAAGAACTACCAGGAAGAAATGGACTTTTTGGTATCTAATGAAAAAAGAAATAAGTTTATACGTAACTTGGCATCCAATTTACAAGGTAATACTCTATGTTTGTTTCAGTATGTAGAGAAACATGGAGAAGTACTATATAATATGATAAAAGATAAAGCTACAGACAAACAAGTATTTTATGTACACGGAGGTATTGAAACAGATGAAAGAGAAAAAATCAGATCAATTACTGAAAAATCAGATAATGCTATTATCATTGCGTCTTACGGTACTTTCAGTACTGGTATTAATATTCGTAACTTGCATAACATTATTTTTTCTTCACCTAGCAAATCCAGAATTAGAAATTTACAAAGTATTGGTAGGGGATTAAGATTAAAGGATAATAATTCACATGCAACTTTATATGATATTGCAGATGATTTATCATACAACGAGAAAGAGAACTATACATTGGCACATTTTAGAGAAAGAATAAAGATATACGGTGGAGAAGAGTTTAATTATGAAATCCACAGCGTTGAACTTAAATAAATAGTTATATGGATAAAAGTAAAATAACAGACGGCGTAAAGATTGTAAAGTTAATGAACGGTGACGATATAGTTACTATTTTACCTAAAGAACAATTAGGTGATAAATCGCCGTTCCTGAGATTAAGCAAACCCTTACAAATTAAATATGTACCACAGTTTACTGATAGTGGTCTTAAAGATTATGTAGCTTTGATAAGGTGGACAAACTATACACATGATGAAATTGTATCTATCCCTAAAGATAAGATATTAACTATAACAAATGCTTCTAATGAAATGACTAAATCGTACAACATAGTAAGTGTCAGTTATTCTAAATTAGAAGAGAAACAAAAGAATGATAAGATATACTCACAAGAAAGAATGTCAGATGATAGAAATGAAGAGTATAATGAAATATTTGATGAGTTCAGAGATACTAAGAAGACAGTACACTAGCAGCTAAGGTATCTCTCATCAACCGGGGACACCCCCTATTATATGTATTTTGGCATGAATGTCAATAGTGGATTGAAATGAAAATAGAAAAAATTAATAGTTTTTATATTATCAAAAAGTTAGATAATCATAATGAAATAAAAGATAAGATTTTACAATGCATAAGTGAGCTTCCTGTAATTTCTAAAAATACTAATAAAGACATTATTTCCAACTCAGATTGGGATTTACCACGTGAACATAAACGTGAATACTTAGATATATTCTTTGGTAATATAGTACCATATATGCATGAAATGGCAGAGTTTTTACATTGCGAGAACTGGCAAATTATAAATGCATGGTTCCAACAATATAATCAATCAGATAAACACGAATGGCATACTCATCCAGATAGTAATTATACCAACGTATATTACTTAGAACTACCAGATACACGTATGAAAACACAGATATTTGACGTGGTAGATAAAAAATTAATCAAAGACATTGAAGTACAAGAGGGAGATATATTAACTTTTCCAGCTGGTATGTTACATAAATCATATCCATCGGAACAGAATTTGAGAAAGACTATTATCTCATTTAACACCTCTTTTAGTGTAGCAAAAAATAAAGAATTAGATCAACTTGGCATTGACAATTTAGACAACTTATAGTATATTGGAGATATTATGGCACAAACAAAAAAGAAACCGGAACATTACGTAGATAATAAAAAATTTCTACAAGCAATGATTCTATATCGAAAATCTGTTAACAAGGCTAAAAGAGCTAACGAAGAAAAACCACCTGTTACAGATTATATCGGTGAATGTTTTTTAAAAATTGCAAATCATTTATCATACAGACCAAATTTTATAAATTATACTTTTAGAGATGATATGATTTCCGATGGTATTGAGAACTGTTTACAATACTTAGACAATTTCAATCCAACGAAATCAAACAATCCATTTGCTTATTTTACACAAATCATTTATTTTGCTTTTATTAGAAGAATACAGAAAGAAAAAAAACAAGTAACAATCAAACAAAAACTAATAACAGAAGCAAACTATGATGATATGACATTACAACCTGGTGAAGATAGAGAATTTAAAAATCAATTTACAGAATTTTTACAAAAGAATACTATTGTAGATGAACCTGCTAAAAAAGAAAAGAAGAAAAGAAAACCAAGGAAAACAAAAAGTACTTTAGAATACTTTATGTGATGAATAGAACATTTATATTTCCTAGTGAAATATATGAGACCAAGTTAGATGTAAATAATAAAGAACTTGCACAACATATATTACTACTAGAAAAAGAAACAGATTCTACCAATCTATCAAATGTTGGTGGTTGGCAAAGTGATGATGAGTTTATAAAGTCTGAACAGGCTGAAGAAGTAAAAGAAGCAATTGCTTTAGCTGTTGTAGATATTTGTAACTCATTGCCTTATAAAAAATCTGTTAAAGTAATTATGGATAACGGTTGGGCTAATGTCAATCGTTTTAAAGATTGTAATAATCCACATGAACATCCGCATTGTATTTGGTCGTGTGTTTATTATGTACAAGCTGATGATGACTCAGGTAATATAACGTTCTTAGATCCAAAAGTAAAACGCACAATGTATAATGATGAGATTTATTTAGAAAACTTAACTAATCCAGCAAGTACATTTACTTATCAATGCGTTCCACAAACAGGTAAGTTAATTGTATTTCCTTCTTATTTAACACATAGAGTAGAACCTAATTTAACAGTTAATCCTAGAATTAGTATTAGTTGTAATTTTTATTTAGAATTATGAAGATAGCTTTATTAAACGACACACATTTTGGTTGCAGAAACGATAGTCCTGCATTTATAGAATATCAAAATAAATTTTATAATGATACCTTTTTTCCATATTTAATAGAAAACAATATCAAAACTTTAGTGCATTTAGGTGATGTTGTTGATAGAAGAAAATTTATTAATCATAACACAGCACACAATTTTAAGAAAGTATTTTGGAATAGATTAGAAGAACTAGGTATTGATACACATATTATTATAGGTAACCACGATACTTACTATAAAAACACAAATGAAGTAAACGCATTGCAAAATTTAAATATTAGTAAAGACGCTAAGATTTACACAGCTGCGACAGATGTAACCATTGGTGGTTTAGATATATTATTCCTACCGTGGATTTGTGATGATAATTTAGAAGATAGTTTATTATCTATTGACCAAACATCAGCTGAAATAGTTATGGGGCATTTAGAAGTAAAAGGTTTTGAAATGCATAAAGGCGTATTTAATGACCATGGTTTAGAAAAAGATCAATTCACAAAGTTTGAAAAAGTATTATCTGGTCACTTTCATAAAAAATCAGATGATGGTCGTATCTATTATTTGGGTACACAATACGAGATTACATGGTCAGATTATAGATGTCCTAAAGGTTTTCATATCTTTGATACAGAAACAAGAGAACTAGAAAGAGTATCTAATCCTTTAAGAATGTTTAAAAAGTTTTACTATGATGATGTTGATAAAAACTATACAGCTATAGATTTATCAGAATATGATAATTGTTTTGTTAAGATATTTGTACAAAATAAAACAGATGATGATATGTACAATAACTTATTAGAAAGATTTTACAATACTATTAATGTACACGAATTACAGATTGTGGATGCACCAAGTGATTTAACCACAAGTGTACGAGAAGATATATTAGACCATGGCGAAGATACTTTGACCTTTTTAGGTAACTATATTGACCAAATACAAGCAGATGTTGATAAAGAAAAACTAAAGAAGTTTGCAAAAGAGTTATATACGGAGGCAAGTGAGTAATGGAGTGTTTTCATTGGGGTCCTTTAGTAGGTATCTTTAACGTAGATAAAGTTCTTGTTGATGAAATGCTACGTAGAGGTGATCTTACCAAAGAACCTGCACACGATCATTTAGCTGGTCATTTTAATACTGAATTTTATTTTACAAAAGAAGATAAACGTTATTTTATAGAACAAACTAGAAAGTATTGGGACGAGTATTTAATAAATGCTGAACAACATTTTTCAGTAAAGATGGCAGATCATTTACATTTAGAAAGTTTGTGGATTAATTACATGGGACCTAATAATTTTAATCCAGTACATACTCATACAGCAGATTTATCTTTTGTACTTTACTTAGATGTACCAAAAGTATTAGAAGAAGAAAACAGATTATATAAAAATAACGATAAATCTGCTGGTCCAGGTGCTATTTCTTTTTTATGGGGAGAAGGTAGCAGTAGAGATGTTATTATAAACAATAACAGATTACCTAAAACAGGAGAGTTTTATATCTTTCCAACACATTTAAGACACATGGTTTATCCTTTTAAATCAGATGTAACAAGAGTATCAATGTCAGGCAACTTAGAGTATAGAAATGATAGTATTTAAAAAGATAAGATATAAAAATTTTCTATCAACAGGTAATACACCTATTGAAATAGATTTTAATAAAGCTCAAACAACCCTAATTGTAGGTAATAATGGAAGTGGTAAGTCAACACTATTAGACGCATTATGTTTTGTTCTATTTAACAAACCATTTAGAATAATTAAGAAAGAACAAATGGTCAATACTATTAACAATGGTGACGCTATGGTTGAAGTATTTTTTGATGTAGGTACCAAACAATATCAAATACGAAGAGGTATCAAACCAAATATATTTGAAATATTTTGTAATGGTGAACTTATCAACCAAGAAGCTAATAATATAGATTATCAAAAATACTTAGAACAAAATATAATGAAACTAAATTATAGATCATTTATTCAGGTCGTAATACTAGGTTCTTCATCATACGAACCTTTTATGAAGATGAAACCACGTTATAGACGAGAAGTTGTTGAAGAGATACTTGATATTAGAGTTTTTGGTCTTATGGACTTAATATTACGTTCCCAACAGAGTGATCTACAGAAAAAGTTAACGGAGGTGCGTCACCAATGCGATTTGATACGTACCAAATACGAAACTGAAGCAAAGTATCTAAAGTCATTGGAAGCGCAAGGAAACGACAACCAGACGGTTAAGCAAAATAAACTAGAGGAAAACACTAGAAAAAGTGCAGAATTTGAAACAAAACTACAAAAGATCAATGAAGAGATTGCCGTAGCTACAAATCAACTAGTAGATGAACCTAAAACAAAAACCAATCTATCTAAATTAGAAAAGTTAGAAGCAAAAATAGATAATAATATTAAATCACATAAAAAGACATTGGCATTTTTTAAAGAGAATGATACTTGTCCTGTATGCACACAACATATTGATGAAGAGTTTAAACAAGATAAGTGTTCACATACTGAAAAAAAGGTAAATGAACTGCAAGGTGGTTATGAAAAACTATTAGAAGAAATATCTAAACATGAAACTAAACTATCTGAGTTTGGTGTTATATCAAAAAAGATACAAGATATGAATATGGATGTTACTAGAATTAAAACATCATTAGAAGGTATCAAAGCTCAGAGTGACCACATACAAGAAGAACTAAAACTAGTAAATAGAAGTAAAGTAGATACTGATAGTATTAATAAAGAATTAGAACAAATGATGGTATCACTAAAAGAAGAAGAACAAAATTTAGAAAAAGTAAAAGAAGAAAAAGGTTATGTAGATATATTACGTGAGATACTAAACGACAAAGGTGCTAAATCTAAAATTATAAAGAAATACGTACCTATAATGAATAATTTAATTAACAAATATTTACAAGCTATGGACTTCTTTATATCTTTTAATTTAGATGAAGAGTTTAACGAAACAGTAAAAAGTAGATTTAGAGATACATTTAATTATAATAACTTTAGTGAGGGTGAAAAAATGAGAATAGACCTTGCATTGTTATTTACTTGGAGAGATATTGCAAGATTGAAGAATAGTACAAATACCAATCTATTAGTACTTGATGAAATATTTGATAGTAGTTTAGATGGTCAAGGAACAGATGACTTTTTTAAGATTATAAATTCTTTAGAAAAAGAAAATATCTTTATTATATCACATAAGGGAGATATACTATTTGACAAATTTAAAAATGTAGTTAAGTTTGAAAAATATAAAAACTTTACAAGGTTACAAAATGCATAACGAAGTACATTTATTATTCGGCACACCTGTTTATATAAGTGGTGATTCATATAATTTGCCAGAGGAAGATTTGTTTCATATCAATACACAAGAAACTTATCCAAATCAAGGTGGTAATACAACATCAAAGAACTCTTATATATTAGAACAATTTCCAGATTTAAAAGATTGGATATTAGATCAAATAGAACTATACAAAACAGAGGTTTTAAAAATACAAGATGAAGTATTTTTTGGTATAACTCAAAGCTGGTTAAATTATAATAGTAAAAAATCATTTCATCATTCACACAATCATAGAAATAGTGTTATATCTGGTGTATTCTATGTAGAGGGTACAACACCAATAAGATTTGAAAGGAAAGATCATTACTTTCCACAATTTGATTTTAATTATAGTGAATATACTACCTATAATTCTAGTCAGTATGATATACAGGTAAGTCCTGGTAAGCTATTCTTATTTCCTTCTTTACTAAATCATAGTGTATTGAGTAACGAAGATGATAAAGTAAGAATTAGTTTGGCGTTTAATACGTGGATGAAAGGAACAATAGGTGATACAGAGTGCAACACCAGATTGAAGTTATAGATAATTTCTTAGATGAAAACTTAGCTGAGTATATAGAAAGAAAAGTAGATAATACACACTTTCCTTGGTACTTGATAAAAAATGTAAACAAAGAATCAGCACCAAATGATTTTCAGTTTATGCATACTATAGTGGATTATGGCAACGAAAATAGTCATTATTTTAGAATAATCGAACCACTATTGACAAATTTAAAGAAACCAATTAAAATAGTAAGAGCAAGAGTTAATTTATTTTGTAAGACAGATACAAATAGAGGTTTAGGATTTCATCAGGATATTATGGATGATGAAGAACATAAGACTTTATTATATTACATAGAAGATAGTAATGGTTATACAGAATTTAATGACGGACAAAAAATAGAAAGTAAAAGAAACAGAGCTGTAATATTTGACGCCCATATTATACATCAAACGGTTACACAAACAGATAAACTTTTTAGAACAAATATAAATATTAATTATACAGAGGACGTATGAAAGAACTAAAACTAATACCACCGACAGATGTAAGAGTCAAAAATGCAATCGCACCTTTTAATGATGAGATGTTAAAAGATGAAGGATTTGAAAACAGAAAAGAACTAGCTGACGCTATGTTTGATACTATGCAAAAAAGTGGTGGCATAGGTCTAACTTGTAATCAAGTTGGTTTACCTTTTAACTTCTTTGTTTTAGGTGGACATCCTGAAATAGAAAAGGGTATGAGATTAGATTGTTTTAATCCTATGATTATATCTTCAGGCGAGGATCAAGTTATGATGAAAGAGGGTTGTCTAACTTATCCATTTGTTTTCTTAAACATTAAACGACCACGTAAAGTAGTTGTTAAATATGAAGACGTTGATGGCAACTTACAAGAAGGCCATTTAGACGGACTAATGAGTAGAATATTCCAACATGAATATGACCATATATTGGGAAGAACTTTTTTAGAACATGCAAGTAAATTAAAGGTAGATAGAGCATTTGCAAAAGCTAAGAAAGAGTTTGAAAGATGGAACAAAAACAATGCCTCAGTACAAAATACATAATTTATTTCCAACAGTATTATACGAAGATCATATAGATGTAAAACCAGAGTATATGAACGCAGCTAAAGAGTTCAAATACGAAAGAATGGAATCTGATAATGGTTGGTATACTAACGACAAGTATGTTTTAAATCATAAAAAATTAAAAGAATTAAAAACATCAATTATTGAAAACGTTGAAAGATATTGTTATGGTTATTATAAAGTAAAAACAAATGCTAAGATTGATATACTAAATTCATGGATTAATATACATGAACCAAATGATTGGGGGCAAAGTCATATACATGGTAACTCAATATTAAGTGGTGTTTATTATATGAATACACCACCAGAATCAGGTGATATAAGTTTCAATAGACCAATGACAGCTTCTATGCCTTTTAGTACAATGTTTCATATGGACTATTCAGAAATTAATATGGTGAATTGTGATAATTACAAAGTAACACCTAGTCAAGGAATGTTAGTGATATTTCCTAGTTGGTTGCAACATGCTATAACACGTAATAATACAAAAGAAGATAGATATTCTCTAGCTTTTAATGTATATTTTAGGGGTATGATAGGTGAAGATGAACACGAAATATCCATGTAACCTTGACATTTTTTAAATTTTAGTATATTATATAATTATGGGATATTCGTGGAAAAAAGGTATGACAATAGACGACCAATGGCAAAGTTGGTCAGATAACAATCCTATTGATAAAATAGAAGCACCTACCGAAGAACAATTAAAAGACGCATTAGTAAACGATTTATCTTTTGTATCTCAAATGGATGTAAAAGAATATACACTATGGCAAAAATGGTGTGAAGTAAAAGATAAGTTTCCTACAGTAGAAGTTAATAGTTTCTTTGACGATAAACCTACATTAAAGAATCCTGAACAAGGTGCATTATTACAAGAAATCAAAAACAACTTTTGGTTACCTGAAGATCCTGAAGAATACATAGATTTAGAACCTGAATTAGTGTGGACAGACGGAGATAATATCAAGTCTATAACAGGTAGTAAAATGCCAGCTATCTGGAATGGTTTACGTACTTTTTTAAGTACAATGAAAAACAATAGTAACATTGGTAGAAATTTAAACTTTTTAATTAGAGATAAGAAAACTGAGAAGTTTTTAGGTGTTACTTGTATGTCAAGTGATTTCTTGGATTTAACACCACGTGATAATTATATTGGTTGGGAAAGAGTTGCAAAAACTCAAAAAATGATTAATCATACTTGTATCGGCAGTACCATTGTACCAATACAACCCTTAGGTTATAATTTAGTAGGTGGCAAACTATTGGCACTTTTATGCCTATCAGATACAGTTGAAAAAACCTGGGAATACCAATACAAAGATAAACTAGTAGGTGTTACAACAACATCTTTATATGGTAAAACAAAACAAATACCACTAAGTCAATATGACAGACTAAAACATTGGAAGAAAATGGGTTGGTCTGCTGGTTCAGTTGCATACGAACCTACAAGAAAGAATAGAAAAATGGTACAAGCATGGTTGATGAAAAATCATACATACAAATACTTTGAATGGTACGTAGCTAAGAAAGATACTGGTCAACCACATAAAAGAGATCATAGGAATAGGTCACATAACTTTACTTACTCAAAATTAGGATTAGATAAAAAGTTAATTCGTAGTGAACATAGTAGAGGTATATACTTTGGTGAACTCTTTGAAAATACTAAAGAATTTTTAAGAGAAGAAATAAAAGAAGATAAATTGGTCAGAAAGTTTGACAATTCTGTTGAAGCATTATCTGAATTATGGAAGAATAAGTATGCCAAAAAACGATTAGTCAGTTTAAAGAAACAAGATAGAATATCAACAGATTCGCATTTTTATGATGATATTATCTATATGAATTGGCAAGAATGTAAAGATAAGTACCTTTCAGATGTCGGAAGATAGTTATTCTAGCTGTATCTGGTGTGGTAGAATCATATACGATTCGTGTTCGGAATGTGAAAACCGAACAAAACCAGAACAAAAGTAGTCAAAAAACCCTTATTTTCCAACGAAAATAAAACGCTTGACATTTACGATCTTTTCCTTTAGGATGAAATTATAAATGCAAAAGGACACTATGAAAAACACTAACACACAAAACATTGATATAAACGTTAAGAATCAATTAGCTAAGTTGATTGCGTCTGAAAACATTACTGTAAGACACAACAACGTTAAGACAGCTTCATTTGATACTAAACAAAGAATACTAACTCTCCCTATTTTCAAACAACAAAACGGTGACGTAACTGATATGTTAATAGCACATGAATGTGCCCATGCATTATGGACTCCTAGTGAATCATTTAGTGGTATTGAAAGTAATGAATTAAGATCATATGTTAATGTGTTAGAGGATACTAGAATTGACAAGTTAATTCAAAAAAAATATCCTGGTTGTGTTAGAAACTATGAGAATGGTTACAAAATTTTAGATAAAAGAAACTTCTTTGGTATTATTGGTAAAGATGTTAACAAAGATTTAATGTTAATTGATAAAATTAATCTTAGAAGTAAATCACAAAATACTATTGGTTTTAATTTCAACGAAGAAGAATCTGATTGGATTTCTAAAGTTGATGGTCTTAAATCTTTCAAAGATGTTATTGCTCTTGCAAAAGAAATGTTAGCTTGGCAAAAAGATCAAGTAGAACAAATGCAAAAATTACCTGATTTTGACCAGTTAGAAATTGCTAAGAACTATGATTTAGATGATGATTTTAATGATGATTATTCAGATGACAATTCAGATCAACAAGATGATTTTTCAGATGACTCAGACTCAGATCAAATGAAATCAGAGGAGAAAAAAGATGAAAGCCAAGACGGTGAAGAGCAAGATACAAACTCAGATAAAGGTAAAGAAGAAAAAGAAGAAGACGAAAAATCTGAAGACAAAAAATCTGAAGACAAAGATTCAACTATCGCTTCAAACGGTGCCGGCGGTGGTAAGTTAGTATCTATTACAGATCAAACATATCAGGAAAAGACACAAGACGAATTAGTAAAAACTGATAGTGCTGGTTTTATTTACTCTAACTTTCCTGAAACTAATTTAAAAAATACTTTACATACTTATAAAGACTATCTTAAAAACATGAGAACTCACTTTAGCAAATATAACGGTGGTTCTGATATCAAATATAAAGAATGGTTGAAATCAGATTGGAAAAAGTGGAAACTAGATAACAAGAAAACTGTTAACTATCTAGTAAAAGAATTTGAAATGAAAAAATCAGCTACTGCTTATAAAAGAGCAACTACTGATAAAACTGGTATCTTAGATCCGTTAAAACTTAAAAACTATAAATTTTCAGATGATATCTTTAAAAGAGTAACTATGTTACCTGATGGTAAAAACCACGGTATGATTATGTTATTAGATTGGTCTGGTTCTATGTCAGATTGTATTGATAAATCAGTTAATCAAATTATTAACTTGGTAGAATTTTGTAAAAAAGTAAACATACCTTTTGAATGTTATTTCTTTGGTAGTAGAAATTCTTACCAAGAAAATCCAAGACAATCTTTTAATCATAAAGTTGGTGATTTTGGTTTAGATAATTATAATTTAGTAAACATTGCTTCTCACAGAATGAAAAAAAATGAATTAGATGAGGGTCTTATGTATCTTTATTCAATGGGTCAATATTATCATTACAACTATAACAGAGGTTGGAGCAGAAGCATGACCTTAGATGATAGATATAACAATCCTGCTTATGACAATATCGGTATGCCTTATGATTATCACTTAGGTAACACTCCGTTAAATGAAGCATTAGTTACTATGGATACTTTGATACCAATGTTTAAAAACAAATATAAAGTTGAGAAGCTATCTTTTATTACAATTACAGATGGTTCTTCAAACAGTATTAGAAAAAGACTTATACATTCTGATGGCAGAGAACCTGCTAATGAATACGATAAAAACTTAATCTTAGTAAACAAGAAAAAAATGTATGATTGTGGCAGAGGTTGGGGTGGTAACGTTACTTCTAAGTTATTAGAAAATCTTAAACAAAGTTATGATGTTAATGTGATTGGTTTCTTCCTTATTAAAAGAATGAGACCACATCATTTAGAATCTTATGTTGACGGTGATTGGTCTGAGAGAAGAAAAAAATCAGAGTTATTAAAAGCTGATATGAGAAAACACAAATGTTGTGAGGTACACCAAGACGGTTACAATAGATATTTCTTAATTAATGGTAAAGACATGGATGTTGAAAATTTTGATATGTCTGAGGTTGAGATTAAGAAAGGAACTGCTTCTGAATTAAAACGAATCTTTGGTAAATCTATGAAGAATCGTGTTGTTTCCAGAATGGTTTTAAACAAATTTATCGAGGAGGTTGCATAATGAGAGGCGGAAATCGTTACCTGGTAACGAAAATAAAACGCTTGACATTTGCGATCTTTTCCTTTAGGATGGTATTATAAATGAAGAAAGGACATAAAAACACTATGTTAAACACTAAACAAATAGAGTTTGTTTCCCATGCTGTTAAGATGTTTGGTTCTAATGAACTAACAGCTAATCAGTTAAAAGAAGCAAATGCTCATTTTGGTGCTAAATATGCACCTCAATGGTTAATCAAAAATGATGACTACAAACTAGGTAAGATTGATGGCAAAATGGTCTTCAAACTACCTAAAGAGAACGGTGAAGCCGTTGCCTCTGTAGCTTCTACAACTCAATCAACTGTTTCAGAACCTGTTGCCGAAAAAGTTTTATCTAAGGCGTCTGAGTCTGAAACTAAACATGAAGCTGCTTACATTGTTTCATCACTAACAGGAAATATTGTTCCGAAGAAAGATCCTGTTTTCGTAAGTTTCGGTAACTATCCAGATATTAAATCTATTATTAAGTCTGGTATGTTTTATCCAGTTTTCATTACTGGTCTTTCTGGTAACGGTAAGACTATGGGTGTTACTCAGGCATGTGCTGAAAACAAAAAAGAATTAATCAGAGTCAATATTACAATTGAAACTGATGAAGACGACCTTTTAGGTGGTTACAGATTGAAAGACGGCCAAACTGTTTGGCAAAACGGTCCTGTAATCGAAGCCATGGAAAGAGGCGCTGTTCTTCTCTTAGATGAGATCGACCTTGCTTCTAATAAGATCATGTGTTTACAACCGATCTTAGAAGGTTCTGGTGTCTTTGTTAAAAAGATAAACAAGTTTGTAAAACCTACTCAAGGTTTCAATGTGATTGCTACTGCCAATACTAAAGGTCAAGGTAGTGATGACGGTAAGTTTATCGGTACTAATGTACTTAACGAAGCTTTCTTAGAAAGATTCCCAATTACATTTGAGCAATCTTATCCAAAACCCGCTGTTGAGGAAAAGATACTTGTTAATACTCTTAAAAAATCTGGTAAATCAGATAAAGAGTTTTGTAAAAAACTTGTAACATGGGCTGATGTAATCAGAAAAACCTACTTTGACGGTGGTGTTGATGAGATTATATCAACAAGAAGATTAGTCCACATCATTCAAGCGTATGCTATCTTTGAAAAAAAGATGAAAGCGATTGAAGTCTGTACAAACAGATTTGATGATGACACAAAAAATTCATTTATGGAGTTATACTCTAAAGTTGACGCTGGCGCTTCTGCTGAGCAGATAGCTGAACAGCAGAGAGCTTCAGAAATCAACTCTCAAATGGATGACAACGATAGTGAGTCGGATGCTGACGCAATCTAAATCTATCAAACATAGTGTAGTCCTAGGTGGAGGGGTAGTGCCCTCCACCGTTTTAAGGACTATTGTTTCGAAAGGAGGTAAATAATTTGAGCATTACTGTACAAGTAAGAAATGGAAACTTAGAACAAGCCATGCGTGTACTAAAGAAAAAAGTACAAAAGGAAGGCATTGTTAAAGAGTTAAAGACAAGGCAATATTACGAAAAACCATCAGCTGTTAAACGTGAAAAGAAAAAACAGAATATTAAAAATTGGTTAAAAAAACGTAAAAAGGCAGAAAAAGAATTATTATAAGAGTTTCAGTTTAGCCTATAAGTGGATATATATTTAAGATAGGCTGTCCGTAAGTCCTATCTCTTATAGGTGACCGACAAAATTTCTTAGGTTGTCGGTGTCGTGGAGTTGGTGGATCTTCATAAACAAAACCACCAAAGTTTTGTCGGAGTTTGGCGAGAGTTTAAAACCGACTATGTTTTTGGCAGTTGCGCCTGGTTTCAGTAAAAAACTAAAGCTGCGGATCTCTTTGGTAGTTTAAGACCCTAAACCGAAACTGCCTTTTTAAGTGCGACAGAATTGACCACTTGTAATTCTATAAATCGTACTTATATAAATGAATGTAGAACGCCATAATGGGTTCTATTTAAAATAAACTTGCTTAACAAAAGGAGTTATAATGACTAATAAAGCATTAAGTATATTCAATCAATTAAGACCAGTAACCGTTGGGTTTGATAACGTG
>Ga0222719_10001963_pt1 | contig 19321 bp, 16 predicted proteins | sample C33_34DmetaG_FD_165039 | JGI IMG/M metagenome (GOLD analysis project Ga0222719, IMG submission 165039) | Estuarine water microbial communities from San Francisco Bay, California, United States - C33_34D | ecosystem: Environmental > Aquatic > Marine > Unclassified | place: USA: California... | reverse complement strand
TTGTCGGCCGCCGCTTCACGAGAGATGAGACCTGCCTCAACGTCTGCGTTCATCTGTGCAGTGATACGTTGGCGGATTAAGGTTTCAATGTTCTCTACCTTAGTAAAGCCAGCGTCACCTGCATCAAACTGCTCGAAGAAGAATTTTTGAGGGTTAGCATCGAGGTCTTCAATTGCTTTTGAAACTTTAGAGTTGGCGTACTCTTTGTTTTTTGAGTCCATCCGGAACTCTTCTTTCATACGCGCAACAGTGTTTTTGTACTCCGAAATGGAAGCACTAGCTAGTTGCTTTATTTCAGGGTCCGCCGCAATCATTGTATCGAGGCTAACTTCACGGAATATTCCATCCATGTCGAGAAGGGGAACTTCCGTATAAGTGCCCCCGGCATTGGGCCGTAACATTTTGAGCTCTGAGACACTAAACAGAAGATTCATGTTTAGCTTAGTCTCATCAAATAGCGGGTCACCCTTCTGTATAGTCTCGAGAACTTGACGCATCGCCTGCTCTTGTTGTGCAGGAGATAGTGCTCCGTTCCTAACGAGAGCCTTCCGCAGGGGAGCCGCGGCTGGGCTGTTACGTACTACCTCAAGTATCTTTAGCTGGAGGGCGGAGCGTAGTGCTTCTGTAGCTTTATCCCCTTCGACAAGTTGGTAGTGCCCACCTTTGTCTCCGATAACCGTGGTCCTCTGCCCGCGTCCGCCTGTGTATACCGTGAGAGGCTCCTCAAAATGTTGCCCTGCTACTTGGGACAGCTCATTGTTAACCCTCTGAACAGTGGAAGTTGACGCAGGACCACCAGAGAATGGGTCGTTCTTATTGAGATCACCCAACAACGTCGAGAAAAATTGATCTGGCTTGACTCGTCCGGTAGCACCCGCTCGAATTAGTGACGGAGTTGCTTCTCTCGGAGAAACACCTTTACCTATTGTTTCACCCGGAGTTCCCGGACGCATGTGCCGCTGGGCCCATTCCACTTGGAACGTACGGTTAGCACCTTTTAAGTCATCACTCGCGTTTGAGGGCTCGCGAATTCCATTCGTATTGAAGAAGTCGTCGTAGAACCCTTCCCCTGATTCCGCTAGTTCATCGAGACGGTCAACCATTCCCCGTTGTTCGAGAGCCCCAGCCCCTGCGCCTGTATCTCGGGCATACTCCTTACGAATACTCGCGTTGAGTCCCCGCTTAAACATAGCGAACTCTTGGAGGGTAATAGCGAGAGGGATTTGGTCAGCCATACGACGGCCTGCCTCTGCGAGAGCCGCATCCTCAGCCTCTTGGGCCAGTTTAGCCGCGTCATCTCCTTCGGCAACAAGACCTTTGCCAGAGCCCGGAGTCTCTTGCCTGAGGATAAGTTTACGAACTGCACGTACACTCTCCTCGCTAACCCCGTCAACACTCGTGTCCCCCCGTAAAGCGGCACGGATTCTTTCCCACTTCTCAATACCCGCAGAATTTTCGCTGAGACCCACCATACCGTAGAGAGTATTGCGGAGATCTGAAGGGTTGATATCATTTTCAACCGCCGCTTTCTCTAAAGCCCCATCGAGTTGACGCATCGTGCGGTCAGCCGCGTCGTTAAACTGGACAGACCAGTTACGTAGATCAGACCTACTCGCTGTAATCCCCGCCTCACTCGTCGCTCCCGCAGAAGCCGCAGGAACATTGAAGCCCCCAATCAGTGTAGGATCACGGTTAACCTCATCGTAGAATGAAGTGACGTTCATGAGGGTACTATCACCGTACCTTTCGTATAGCTCGTCGTAGGGCTTCGTTGCCTTTGTGTAGCTCAATGAACGAGTCACGTAGTATTGATACGTCCCGACATTATCTGCACCACTGTGGGTTAGATTACCGTAATCCCGCGCGTAGACATTGGCCGCTTCTTTAATACGGTCGAGTCTCTCGAGCATACGGTCGCTCAGCTTTTCGGTGATCTGGCTCGGTGGCATACCTAAGGTCTGGTAAACCTTCCGAAGTGCTTCATCGTCTCGGATTAGGTACTCAGAAACGTCAGGAAGAGCGTCTCCCATTTTCCACGACGGATCAATAATTTTAATTGCGTCCGCGTTACCAGAGAGCGCACTTTCAATTAGTCCGAAGCGTTCGTCTAAGGTTGCTTCAATTTCACCGAGCTCACGGTTAATTTGCTTGCCTAGCTCATCGTTGTACTTCGCGAGACCTTCTGCGAGGTTTCGGATTTCTAAGTCTGTGCCCGTACCAGCAAAGCCTCCTTGGGCTTGAAGTAGTTGCGTAACTGCTCCATTTAGTCGTGCCTGTAGCTCGGACTTGCGGCTGAGTATCTCTTCTTTGGCGTAAAATTTAGAACCCATTTCGAGAATTTCCCCGACGTCAACCCCACGGGCAAGCTGTCGCTCTGCAAGAAGAAGGACGTTGAGACCTGATACTACCCCGAGAGTTTGCTGGAGGAAGTCGTCGTCGAAAAACGGTTGTTGGGTTCTCGGATCGATGAGGCTACTGAGTCTTTCTTGCATGTCGTTCACAAAAATTGCATTTGCTTCGACAGCTTTTCTCGCTTCTGGCCCGAGGTTGTTGATAGAGGCAAGAACTCGTTTTTGTTGCTTGCTAACACCAAATGTTAAATCGTCGTAAGCCCCCGCTCTTTTCAAAAGATCAGGATCGAGAATTCCGAATACCGCCGCCCCCATATTTATGAGACCATCCGTGCCATAAGCTCCCGCTTGGAGTAGCTTCTTTCCACCCCCTATAGCGATATTGGTGGCGGTGTGCCCCGTCATAAAGCCCAAGACTTCTGCAATTGCTTGGGAGCCTTCGCCCCCTCCGAAATGGTCTGACACTACTTGCCCTGCAACAGAAGCACCGAGAATGCCGTAACCTGAAGTACGGAACGTGTCTCCTAACCATGTACCACGGAAAGTTTCTGCTTGTGCAGTCTGAATACCCTTATCGAGCTTATTGATGATGGCTTTTTCGGCGTCCATCTGTGCTTGAATCGTCTTAATCTCTTGTACGTTATCCGTCTGATCTCGCTTGGTTAGCAGAGCATTGTAACGAGAGGTAGCCTGCTCGAGCTCCTTTCCTTGGACACGAATTTGGTTCACCGCGGAAAAGTTCGGGTAGTTTTTGTGTACATTTAAATTAATACGAATTGAGTTTGCCGCCATACCCCGCGCCCAATTGCTAAAGGTGCGGTCGGGATACGTCTGTAAATACGCCGCGGCAAGTTCACCACCGGATAGCCCTTTCTTAAATGCTTCATCCGCACTTCCGTAGGTCGTGTCTATCCACTTATTAAACCGCGCGACTTGTACGAGGGAAAGACCATAACGGAAGCCCGCTGTGGCGACAGCAAGAGGAACTTCCTCAGCTAGGAAACGGTAGCCCCTGTCGGTTGCATCCCGCGAATACATCCAGTAGGACATAGCCGCGTCCTTACTAAAGCCTTCTGCCTCGAGTGCCGCTACGTAGTCGAAGGTGTACTCTGGGTTCATTTCGTAACGGTTAGTCTTTTCGTTGAGAATCATCATGCCGTTTTTACGCATGTCATCCTGTACTTGGGCGTCTTTTACGATTTCTCCCGCAGTCGCTTTGGCGATTTCTGCTTGGGGTTCGCCATATAGGAATAAGCCCGACTGAAGACTCTCTTCGTATGTAGCCTTTTCGGTGAATGGTCGAGATAAAAATTCTGCGGCGTCGAGGACAAAGCCGATAGTGTCACGCGCCCCTTGGAATCCCCTTGCGGTAGTCATCTCTCCCGTGTCTTCGAGAGCGATAAGGGCCGCTTGATCTGCGGGATTGTCCGTCAAATCATTCAGGATTGGCATTAGAGTCTCGTAGCCTCTCACCGGAGTTTCTTTTGCTAGGAGGGTAGCGGTGAGAGGGGTATAACCTTCGGTGGGAGTCTTTGCGGACCGTATGTCCTCAAGGTACCGGGGAGCTACATAACCGTATTGGCCGTTCGGGTTTGTTTCTGGGTTAATGACATCATCAAAAGCTAAAGGGTCCGCCCCATCTTTTGTCGCGTGTGCATAAAAGTATCCACCTTGAGATGCCATGAGAGCACCGCGTTGTTCCGCGGTAGTTCCTTCCGCAAACCTAACAAAGCTGAAATTACCCGGAACTTGTGTACCATCTGGTAAAATCTTCGAGACAGTAATAGGGAGATTACCCTGAGCTTCTATTGCCTCACGGGGGTTGTTGGGTATTAAAAATCCGATTGAATTTTCGATGGCACGACGACTTTTTGTTTCCATAACTTCATCGTCGTACTTTAAAAACCTAGAGTAATAACTCGACTCAATACCCGGATTTTTTTCGATGACGTCAGGAGTTAGGGGCTGTGTCATAGCCTCCATGAATCTAACCGGAGGAGCTTGGTAGTCGTCGGATATCATATTACTCGGGGAAACAACTCCCGAAATTTCACGAGAACGAGGCTCAGGACGCTCGAGGAATGATGGGGAAGGGGTCTGGGGTTCTACCTGCACTGGGGCCGCAGTTTCTTGCTCCGGGTTTACCGAAGGTGTCGAAAGCACTTGATTCATCTGCTCGTCTTCGGAAAGGGGCAATGCTGGAGAATTTTGGTTTAGATCCATTTAGGAGTTCCTACTATATCACAACTTAATTTCGCCATTGCTCTGTACCACTCCACTGCCACCACCCGGTAGTGAAATGGTTGAACCAGCTCGGGGGTTTGTTTTGTAGAATGCGCCACTGCTTGCCCTGTTAACTTCATCTTCGATAGCCGCAAAGACAAAGTCCTTGTATCCTTGCCCCCGACTAATCGCGTCTTGTTCTAAAGTGTACGCAGACCAAACCACAGCCTCATTCTTTGCTGAGTAAGCCCTTCCGAGAACAGCCTGACGTTCCATCTGCTTCCCTATAGCTTTCATCACGGCGACTTTAACTCGGGTATCACCGAGGGTAGCCCCGAAATTAAGGAGATTTTGAATACGCTCAATATCCGCATCTGAAATCGTACGTGCCGCCGCGTTACCTCCTTGAAGTGCCATCGCCATTGTGTAGACGAGAACACCTTCGTAGTACTTCTGGACAGCATTTGCTACTGCAATTTCATTCGTCGTGTCAACGTTGGCAATGCTACTGGTAATGTTGTCACGGAGCTCCTGAATTTTCTTTCGGTTTTTTTCTTTCTGTTGTTCAGAGTCACTCGAAGCGTCGATTGCTTTTAGCATGTATCCGAACTGAGCCTGAAATCCGTTAATGATGTCTATCACGCCGCCGACAGCACCGGGAATTGCAGGACTATCCGTGTATGCCTGCTCAAGAGCCTGCGTAATTAACACAGTATCTTCCGCCGCTTCTGCTTTGTTTACGATATCCGATATTTTCTGACCGCCTAAGTACGTTGTCTCGATGTATGAAGTATACTCGTCGTCTCTTTTACTGAGGTCCTCTATGTCAGGTTGCTTAAAGTATGAAAATGAATAAAGACTTGCTGGTCCCTTAGGAAGTAGCCTCTCTTCTGGAGTTTGTCTATCTAGAGCGTTGATAGGGGCAATTAGAGCCGTAGCCATAATACTACGGTTAGTATCCAGTTTTGTCATAATCCCCATCGTGTCGCGGTATGCATTCCACACTTCTACACTTTGAGTGCCAGTACCTGAGTTCCAAATATTAAACAGTTCCCTGCTTCTTCCGCTTTGGGGACGTTCAGGATTAACGTACCCTTGGTATTGAGCATTTCTAAACGCCGCACGGGTGTTTATGACAGCATCAAAAACTTCTTTATCAGTACGATTATTGTACTTTGCGAGTCCGTGTATTTCTGCTACTACCGAATCATGACTAGCACCAGCCATGTTTAGATTCTTGCCGACGTTTTCAATAGTCTTACGAGTTACTTCATCATAGGGGCGATTTCCCATGTCAAGTTCGAGAGATTTGTCTTCATGCGTAGCAACAATCTCAGCCTCTTCTGTTTTCTCGTTTCTAGACGTTGACATTACAACTTTTGCGTCCCTCTTCGGCTCCATGCCGTATACATACTTGTATGTCTCTCGGAGTTGTTGTTTGACAGATATTACATTGCCGTCTCTATCTTTTAACGGTTGTGCGTCGTTGAATATATTTTCGATAATCTTAATAGTAAATTCCGCACCGTATGCATCGGCAACTGAGTTAGCAATACTTTCCGGAAGTCTTGGAAGTCGCGCACTAATTACTCCACTTCTTTCGGGGTCTACAGTTCGTGAATAGTCGAGCGCGGCCTGCTCCATAAGAGATCCAATTCTTCCCTCCCAACTCGATGCGAGATTAGGGTTTGTCCGTTTCCACCACTCGTACTGCTTTCCAGATACCTGCACAAGAGCGTTGTTTAAGCGATCTTTGGAATCGGTCCCTCGAGGAATATAGTGTCCCGGAGACACATCCATATACCGGTTGCCCTTGGCGTCTTCGAGTTGCGCGGGTTGGCCGTCTTCTCCCCAGCTATTTACCCGGCGGAAACTAAACGCGGCGTCTTGGGGAATTTCACCACCGAGTTCCGTAATCAGAAATTCTGGAGCGAGGGACATCTGCTCTTGACTTCCGAGACTCTGGCGAATTGCCAAAGATTGAGCCTGAGCACGACGCTGTTTAAAATCCTCAGTTTCAAATGCAACAGCAGACTTTGCTCTCTCCGTAGCTAAAGTATCCAGTTGCTTACGGTCCCGCATCATCTCATCGATAGTCTGTCCCGCAGGACTCATTTCATACACCGCTTTAGCTTTGTACTCTGCAAGCTTTTTATCAAATGCGTTTTGAATCTCTGCCTGCGCGTCTAGTTTTTTCTCGTCAGACTTTCTCTCTGCTTCAGCAATAACCCGAGCACCAGATGCGAGGCCAACCCCGAGGGCGAGTAAAGGTAGCATTATTCTTCAACTCCTAAGAAACTATTCTGAGCAACTTCTTGTTCTTGCTGATGTTTGGCGTAGAGCTCTTGCATTGTCTGGTTGTTCTTATCGACAAGTTGGCGATACACCTTCGGGTTCTTTTCCCTCATAATATTGAGCAGGCTGTCGTCCGACAACTCGTCCCGGTCGTCCGGCAGACCTGTCGCTGTAGACAAGACCCGCACAGGAATTTGATTCTCTGCCGCAAGTCCTGCGAAATGAATTGTGAGAGGCCCTTTAATTAACTCTGCAACGTCTGGAGTAAAAGCTCCGTCCATAAAACCCCCAATAGCGAGAGACTTCACGATTTCTTCTACCGTAATTCCAGCGAGCATTAACTTGAGGTAACGCTCCTCAACCTTCGGTGTTGTTACTTTTGAGAAGATAAAGTCTAACGCTTCTTCGGGATCTGGGTATTTTGGTGGGCGATCCCAGTCCCACTGCCCTTTCGGCTTTGTGAGACTATAGCCAGCGGGGGGCCGAGATAATGGGTCGAAAAAACGCTTGTCGTTTTCTGGAGGGAACGGCATGTTAAGATACCTGCTTTGTTGATTTTCGCATTGTGATACTAGGAGTTTCGATGCGGATATTTCTTTGGCCCCCACGAGTAGTCATGGGGACTTGCCCACCGATTAGGCTAGAAACCCAAGGAATGTCAGCGTTTCTGGATAGTCTGTTTAATCCTTGGCGGACATTAGGATTTGTTATGCCAATTCGAGAATCACTAGCACTAAAAGTCCCTGCGCTAGCCACAGAAGGGGCCCCAACTTTTTGAGGCTTTGCAGATACGCTAGGGCGTTTACCATCACTCCACAGTCCTGATAAAGCTTTAGCACCTTCTTTGTACGTACCTATTAACTTCGCCCCTTTGTCGAGTGCCGTGTCAGCAAAATCTACAAGAGTATCGAGACCAGACTCGTCATAGAAATCTTCGGCATAATCCCCTACGGTGTATAAAAAGCTACTGTTGTAGTCAACTCCCTCTGTAAAATACTCGTCACCGTAATCCCATCCCGCGCTAAAACTATCAATGTACGGAGAAACATATGTATCCCAAAAACTCATACCTTAACTCTCCTTATATATTCCGTAAACAAGCTCTGTAGCAGTCTGCCCGAGTGCTAGAAGAGCTTCATTCTGAAACTGAGTCTCGTAGAGCTCGGTGTTATACTGGTTTTCCATCGCAAGAATACCTACCTGATGTGCGCGTTGGTTTGCATTCTCAGCCATTTGAACAGCCCACGCCGCTTCATCGCGGTACCTCTGCCAGAGGTTGTTTAGTGCTTGTTGGTTAATGTTTAAAAGATTTTGTGCATTAATACGGTTCGCTTCATTTGTCGCCGCGGTATTCGCCGTGTTAATATCACGACGCCACTGGGCATTCGACTGGTCTACTTGAAGTTGCATCTGGGAGCTAAACCGTTCTCTAGCATCGTTGAGAGCCTCAGTAAACTGAGTCATCGCATTTGCTTCACTCACATTGAACTGATCAACAGCCGCCTTACGGTTAGCATTCGCATTGTCTACCTGCACTCCGAGCTCAGCAAAGAATTGGTCAATTTGAACCTTATTCTTCGCATTAAATTGAGCAGTCGCGTTTTCTGCGGCGGCGTCCGTTAGGATTGCCTGAAGTTCCCCTTGGTAGTTAAGCTCGTTTGTCTTTTGCTTGTTGGTTAAACTCTGGAGGTCTATAGACAGAAACGCACGAGCGTTACTCTGCTGTGCTTGAGCTCTAACATCGAGATTTGCACGATCCATCGCGGCATACGTCGCGGCGTTCTGTAGGACAGCCTGCTGTTTATTATTCAGGTTTGCAATATCCATTGCCGCATACGTTTGTGCATCTGCCGCCGCAATAGGAATACCCGCCTCCATTAAGGACTGAATCATCGCGGCACTCGCCATCGACGAAGCACCGAGACCACGCTGTTGCATCACTTGCGTTGCGCCACGCGCCGCCCCTGCGGCCCACGCAGGTAGGGGCTGTCCTGCCTTTATAGAAGCCATTAGCTCCCCAATCTGGTACTGCACCGTAGCTTCTTGTGATACTGTTCCTTGGGCGGCTGTTACAATAGATTGATCAGAAACTGTTCCTTGAGCAACGTCCTCGTCGCTAATAAGTGCTCCTGCCAACGGACTGTCGGAAGTTGCCGCTGTAGCGTCTGTAACGTTTTCTGCGGCGGTTGTAGTACCGATGTCGCTATACGTAGTCTCAGTCGGGTCGGAGACTGCGTCTGGTGTGGCCGCCGTTTTCGTTGTAGTTGTGACATCCCCGAGAGAAGTTATGTCCGCAATAATTTCATTAGTAGGGTCTACTGTTATATCTTCTGTCGTTACTTTTGTGCCTGCGGGAAGACTCGGTGTACTGCCTGCTTGTGTCGTGACATTTGATACGAGTGCGTCTGGCCCTTCCCTGTTTCCAGTAGCGAGGGGGCCGGTACCCCCAGTCGTTACATTAGTTCCTACACCTGCCCCTGCACTAGTTCCTACGCCTGCCCCTGCACTAGTTCCTGTGTCAGATGCACCAGTGCTAACATTCGTAACAAACTGACCTACATCACTCGCTGTAAAGTTTGTACCAAACTGTGCGTTAACAGAACGTGCTAACTCCGCATCATCGATGGTATACCCCTGATCACGGAGACGCTGGGCTTCCTTTGCGACATTTGTAAAAGCTTGTTCTTGCGTCAAGGCTCCAGAACCGACGATAGTACCAACGTTTTTCATGTACGTATCATAGTCTTGGGGCGTGAAGGTCATCGGAGGGGAGTTCTGTGCCCTATATGCGTCAATCCCACCAGCCGCCGCAATATCATTGCCCGATGTCACTCCCGACCGTATATCAACCCCTGTCGCCTTTGCACGGTCAATCACATCCGCGACATTGGCTTTTGTAGCAAGAGCTATCTGTGCCGCGGAAACATTCGCCGCCTTGGCCGCTTCTGCGATTTCCTTGTCGGAAGCATTTGGATTTGCGGCGAACCACGCTTTTACGTCTGCGTCACTTACTGCCATACTTTATTTCTTCTTTAAGTTCATGAGTTTATCGACGGAGCGCATTCCAAAGCTCGCGCTGACCGCAAGGAATAATAGGTAGCTGTACCAGTCGGGAAGATTTTCGAGGGCCAAGAAGGCATCATTGAGACGGTCGATGATTGCGGTATCGCCTGTTGCAACACTGTAACCTACTAATATTATAGGGGCAGATAGCACAACTGTAAAGAATTCATCCTTCCAAGATGACTTCGTGGCGTCTGCCATGATGTTTTCCCAAGACCCTTCGTTCTGGAGGGCCTTGATTTTGACTTCCTGCTTGACCTTCTGTTCGTCGGCCTTGCCCTTAACGAAGTCCTTAGCGAGTTCGACGGCTGGCCCTAGGAGCATCTGGAGCATTCTTACCTTCCTTCTTAGTAGATGTTATTGCAGATGCACCAAAGAACGCTGATACAAGTACTGCGATTGAGGCAAAGTATGTTGGTGCAATGTCTGCGATGAGTTGAGCGGCTGTACCCATAGCGAAGGCATCAGCAAGAAAGATACCAAATGGATACAGTAGAAGACCAATAAGAGCAAACCAAGCCATCTTACGAATGGAGTCACGTTGGGCATCTGCATCTTCCATTTGTCTCCGCATGTCTTCAAGCATGATCTTGCGTTCTTCAGCATCAATCACTCCATCGCCATTCAAGTCATACATTTCTTCTGTCATTGCATCTGTACCCTGTCTGACTGTATACATACAGCTTCGTAGTTAATCTTTGGTTGAGGGGCAGTGATCATGAATTCCTGCCGTGCCTCAAAACACTTATCCATTGTGGTGAAAAACCCTGTGGGAGAGACGTAGTATCTATCCGCATCAAGGAGTATTACGAATAGAATCCACGTAACCATGCTACTTTCCTTTTGTGCTTATGAGCCAATATACGAAGTAAGCGCATATGCCAACAACAGAAAGGGTGGCAACGGTAACAAGGATACCAATACTCCAGTCTTTAATGAGTTTACGTCTACGGGCCTTCTGTGCGGCAATGCGTTTCTTTTCATTCTCTCTAAGTGTCTTTCTGTTGTGGATGAATTTACAGTAGTCATCCCATAAGCCGGGACGGCCTGCGTAGATAAACTGGCGTTTGATTTCAGCTTCATGATTCCTGATTTTTTCAAGTTCAAAGAAGCATTCCATGTCACCGTCTTTCGCTTTCTTTTCTATTTCTTCTTTAGCGTCAGCCAGTTTGGTTAGTTGTGGACCCATCTCCCCGACACTTTGAATGTGCCCGGCAAACTCCTTAATGGCACCGATAGCTTCGTTGGCTATCTTAATTGCCGCAATTGCCTCAAAGATCACGGCAATACTCCCTCTATTAAACGTGAATTATTTGTCGGCTTTTTGGTCTATCTTGAGTTCAATGTGATCCAGCTTGTCAAATAGTCTTTCAATGACCCTGTCAAAGTCGTCCTTCTTGACGTACTCACCCGCTACTAATACTTCAATCTTGCCTACCTTCTCGGCTAGTTCTCTGTCTTGTGCCTGTAGTCCCTGTAAGCTATCCCACATGATTCGCATAAACCAGCCACCCAAAACAAGAAGTGCCCCCATTGCTGTGTTGAAAAGATCTTGGAATTCCACCTTCGTTCCTTATGGCTTAGTAGGCCAGTCAGCGTCTTCCAAGTATGGGAAGTTCGCATGGTCTGTAATATCACGGAGAGCCTGACGGTAGGTAGTCATCTCTGCGCTCATGGTTACATCGGAACAGGCTGTCCAGTCTGTTTCGTACAAAAGACTGTTCCGCTTTGCTCTGTTAATACTAGACATCTCAGAGTCATAAGTAGCAATCTCGTCATCAGTTTTATCTGTCTTTGACCACTGGTAAGTCCATACTCCGTTGACTTGAACAGCGGGTTCTAACAAATCTACCTTTTCTGTTCTTGGGTTATAAGAAGGTTCATCTTCCCTTACGGCAGGATACACATCAAAAGCCGCAAGAGTTTCATTAGGCACTTGCTTAGGAAAGCAAACACTAGGGTTATCACGGCGAAGTTTGCCAATTGTATAATCTTGAGCAACGCCGTTTGTCACTTTAACGTACATAAAAGTCTCCTAAATTATTCATCTTCAAATGGGATGACCACAACGCCGCCTCGTGCGCTGAACGTCCCGTATTCAGAAAGGTAACCGCCACTGCTGAACGAACCAATATGACTTGCCGCACCACCATATCCACCAATTGCATACCGATTATTATCAGGGAACCAAAATCCGCCATTAATTTTATCGTTGCTACTTCCTGCTGGAACTGTCATTTGCGTAGCAGTGTCTGTCTCCAAATCGTATATAACGACTAAGCCTCCGCTAACACCGTCTCCGCCAATCAGTAGCTTCGTACTATCTGGACTAAATTCAATAGTTCTGTAATCCGAACCAGAAATCCCTGCGGCCGTAAATGCGGCTTGAACATTATAGGCAACAGTCCCTGTGCCAGACGTAGACCGATCATCATATATATACAAATCATTTTGATCGTTCGCTGTGGCAAAGTAATTACCATCAGGACTACATGCTATTTCTTGAGGATTTCCGCTAACGGTTATTGTAATCCCACCAGTGATTGTAGTCCCCGACCAATTATGCCGATAAACCGTAGTAGACCCATTCCCCGTGTACAATATGTTTGTTGATGCATTAAATGCGAATGCGGGTCTATAAGAGAAGCCTTGCAATTGTGAGTATGTATCAATGTCGCAAATTTTGCATTCGTTTGTTATGCTTTTAGTTAAAAATACAGATCCTGAGTTGTTTGCAACACCGCCTTTTACAAAAGAACCCCCGCTACTATTGTATGAAAATGGATACCTGTTAGATCCACTCCTACCGCCATAGTAGACCCAACTTGAACGGTTGGAGAAGTCAATGACACCGCCAGATGGAGTATTTTGATATCTGTCATAACCACCGAATACTAAGTAGGGCGTACCCACCGCCCAGTTTATTTGTTCGTAAGATGTTGCAAACGATACAACCTGACCGGCAGGAACGCTTGAGTCATAGGAAATTGAAACACCCGCATTAGAAGTGGGGTCAGTTCCATCCTTAACCGTAGGGAACCCGCTATTCCACCAAACGATAAACTCTGGGTCTACTGCCCCTTGATTCCCTGCGGCGGCAAACGCTGTTTTTAAGGCTATTCGGCTCATACTTAATCTACCCTATGCAGGAGTTGCCATTGATTGTCCGGCAGTGAAGCCGTACCAATTTGTTCCACCGTCATGTGTGATGAAAACAAAGAAGTCAATGGCACCGCTATCGGTAGATATTGTTGGGGCAGTTCCTGCGGGCCAGTCAACAGATGAAGGGAAAGCGACTGTTCTTGCTGTTGAATCCTGAATCAACTTTAAAACAAACGCTGACACTTTCCCCGAAGATGCAGGATTTGAAAAATTGAAAGTCGTTACGTTTTCGGAAAGAGTTAAACTGAAGTTAGTCCCCGCTTGGAGGTCAACGCTCACAGTCCCGCTAGAACTGGTGACGGCAGTAAACTCTTCAGAAATGCCGTTATCAAACGTGACGACACCATTCGCATCAGCAGTCAACGCCTTAGATGCTTCTGATGTTCCTAGCGTTGTGATGTCAAGGTAGTTAATTTCCGCAGTGGTTGCTGTTACACCATCTAGTTTGTTTAACTCGCCTACATCCGCAGTGATACCATCAAGAGTATTCAACTCTGCGGCAGTCGCAGTGAGGTCACCGATTTCTGCTACATTAATTACCCCGTCAGCAAGCTGTCCACCTGCCGCTACAAAGTCTGCTAAATCTCTTGCTTTACTCATTGTGCTCCCTCATGTGGTTCGTGTGCAGGCGGCGATTCTTTCTTTTGTTTTTTGTGCTGTTCTAGCCAAGCCCTACGAGCTTCATACTCTGTGTCTGTCACGCCACACCTCCGACTAATGGTTGTGGTGCAGACGGTACAGTAAAGTTACCTGTGTACCGTGCAACACCCTTCGTAATTCTGAATCCTTCAATGTTCCCATGCCACGTATACGAAGTTGAGTACCACGCACCTATGTGAAGTGCAAATGTATCTATGCTAGCTGTCCCTACACTTGTACTCCAGATACTCGTACCATCAATGTACAGAGTGAGAGTTGCCCCTTGTCTTACAAGAGCGAAGTGCTTCCATGTTGTTGCTGTGGCTGAAACATTTGTGTCGTAAGAAGTTCCATTAAAGTAAACATAATAATCATACGGGGCGGCGGCTTCTATCCCCAATGCTACGCCAGAATAGTTACTCGGCAAAAAAGCATTAGTAAAATGGAAAATACCATTTGCGCTACCTAGTGCGTCAGCATAAAACCACCCGTCAATCGTGAAATCACTATCGTATAGGTAATGAGTGTGACCTTCAGCCGATCCATAGAGGTAATCCCCAGTCCCATCAAAGTAGAAATTATTCTCGTAATTATTATTGCCAGTGTCTGACTGTGTGCTACCGTATCGTAAAAAGCTAAAGGTGCCGCTTGTTTCTTGCCCGTAGTTAAATCCGTAAAGAAGAGTACGGGTATAGCTATTAGAGTACCCCGGAGAGTTTAATCCGTACTTACCACGAGAGGTACCATAGTAATCGTAAATATCAAAGTCTTGTGTGTAGAAAGGAACGCCTTTGACAATATGCATATCAGAAATGTAACCATTTGCAGGATACACCAGCGTACTGTACATATCGTCCCCAACACCAACCCCTGATCCGCCATTGACATAGTTGTTACTGTCTGCCGTTGAAGCGATTTCTTTTCCGTTTTTAAAGAGGCGGGTAGTCCCATTATCTCGTGCAATAGCGAAGTGATTCCACTCATAAGATTGCCACGCATTGGGTATAGCAAATAAAGTAGTTCCTGAGGAGTTAACCTGAACAAGTAGCTGGTTAGCCACTCCACCATTCGCATAAACACGAAGTGCATTCTCTGCGTTATCACCATCATAACTAGATATGATTGTGTTATAGCCTGTAGTTGCAGACCCCTTATTGTAGTACCAAAACTCAACCATAAAGTCATCGGTACCAAAATCCATGATGTCTGTGTCGGTTGTACTCATCCTCCCACCAGTCACAAAACGATACGAGCCTCCGTTTGTGTAGATAGAGAATGGATCTAACTCTGGGAATGGGCTATAGGGTAAACACTGAATATATGTAGTGCTTAATGATGTGGTATGCTCATAAGAGCTAAGGTCTTCATGCCTGCGTGATGCACAAGTGTAGAGTACAGTATTAGTTGTAATCTCTAGTGGTTCATTGTTGTCTGTTGTTGGGGCGACAGCCTCACCCTTGATGAGACGGACGTTAGAAAAAATAGAGTTTTTAACGTAGTAGGCTGTTGAACCGGCGGAGTTTCCGATAGCAACTACGCTAGTCGCATTTAAATTTGTAGAACTGGTGCCTGTAGCAACCGATACCCCGTCACGATAAATTGTTACGGCAGTTCCACTACGTGTTATTGTGATGCGGTACCATTGTCCAAGATTGACTGTAGTGCCTGACTCAGTAGCGATTGCTGTGTTTTCATTAAAGAAAATAATATTACCATCGCCATTACCAGTCTGAACTAACCACTCACCTGATCCAGTGTATCCTTTAGCCATGAGGGACTGATAGCCTGTCTTATCATTCATCTGAATGTAAAAATCTATCGTGAAATCGCCAGTGCCAAACTGGAGGCTAGAATCATTTGCAAATGAGTAGAACTCACCGGGAGCGGCACCACTAAAAAACTCCACACCCCAACGTCCTTTTGACGCTGACCACGGAGTAAAATTACCTTGGTAAATTGCTCCAGTGGATGTCCATGAGACAGGATTAAAGCTAGATCCGACGACATCTATACCAAAGTAACTAGGATAGGTGTAATCAAAGTCTATCTCCGCACGTAAATCGCATATGACATTCGCACGATAAGGGTCCGTGCCATAAACATGTGGCCAATCTTTACCGTGAGCCGCAGTGCTGATCTCGTTCAGATCAAAGATACCGCTGTGGTTATATCTTGTAGGAAAACGTGCCATTAGAAAGTGATGCTCCCAGAGCCGGTAAACGTATAAACATTAAATCCAACGTCGGTGGTTAATGTGGGTGATCCAGTAGTTGATGTAGCAGGATTTAAAGTACGAATTATCACTACGCCAGATCCGCCCGCACCTCCACTTTTAATGTATGCGCCACCGCCGCCACCACCTCCGGTATTAGCTGTTCCTGCTTCCCCATTTTGTTCAGTGCCGTTACTAGGTGCGTCTCCGCCGTCACCGCCACCGCCTTGGCCACCAATACCTCCATACATGGCATTTTGCCAGCTAGACCATACGACACCGCCGCCACCGCCGCCTGCATAGTATGTTGCAGTACCTGTGATGCTGTTTTGTACGCCATCGCCTCCATCTCCACCGTCGTAGATATCGGCCCCCGCAAGTTGACTTGCATTTTGCCCAGCGGCTCCTGCACCACCGCCACCACCGCCTTTATAACCTGCGGCACTACCGGAGTTTCCACCTGTGCCCCCGTTGTTACCTTGTCCAGATGTTCCTGAACCGCCTGCGGTAGTGGCACCTGATGTTCCTACGCCACCGCCGCCAGAACCCCCGGAAGAGCCGGGGTCATTTGAAGTGTATTCATCCCCACCTGCACCACCACCAATTGCAGTTGCAGATATAGACCCACCACTTAAAACGCTATTCTGCCCGTTTGTTGCGGCGGCACCGTTATAAACGCCACCAGAACCACCAGCCCCTACGGTAATAGTGTACGTAGTGCCACGGGTAATTTCAGTATTTTGTGCATATATCAGGCCGCCTGCACCGCCACCGCCGCCAATTTCTGCACCACCGCCACCGCCACCGGCGACAACTAGGTAATCAATAAGCACGGGAACCTCAGGCCACAACCCATCCCTCTCAGACTTCGCTACCTGACGGAGTGACCATTTACCTGTTGCGTTGGTTGTTGTAGGATGTCCTGCCATAATCTATACCGTCACTGCTATATGTATACCAGAACCATAAGTAGTTGTAGTTGCTACAATTGATGTTGATGTGTTCGGAATGCTGTTGTATTGAACATACGGAACACCATTTAGTGAGTTTGAACTACTGTCAACATATATACTTCCAGAGGGACTTCCGTTACCTTGTCCTGCAGATCCTGATAACCACGCTAGGTAGTGTGTCCCTGTAAGTGGAGTAATTAAAGAACCAAACGCAGACGGTAGGCTATTTGTTAATGTAGCAGTTCTTGTTTGGCCTAAAGTAGAAACAGGTACATCAATTCTTGCCCCCCATACAGGACGATAACTAAAGCTACCCTCGTCTTCTACAATTAAAATCCACCAAGAATAGCCTGAAGTCTGTACCGCTCTGTAGTTAAGAGTAGTGTCGGTATAGTCAGCGTTATTAGCAAAAGCGTACTCTGATTCTATATCAACTCCAAAATAGCCCGGAGAAAACCACTGAGTTCCACCAGAAAATGGTAGTGTGTGCCCTACAGCTTCTGGAGGACCAACAACATTAGGCCAAGCATCTACATACTTTGCGTCACGGGCCTGATTTAAAGTCCAGATACCCGATGCGGAATCAGACGAGTACGTCGGCATTAACTAATCTCTTCGTAGCTACAAATTGCTTCTACATCAGATGTGACATTAGCAGTCAACCGCAGTGCATCCCCCTCTTCCAAGTAGATTGCCTTAGTCAACACATCAATCGTTGCGTCAGCAGGTACTACGAGAGTTTTAGCGATATGGTACGCAGTAGATGATCTAAACAAATCAATCGTGATCTCTGCGTTGTTTGTGCCATCCACGTTAGATACGTAGAGAGCATTTACCTTAAATACCTTCCCACTAGCGGCTGTATTCTCCACAATCGCTGTAGCAGATGTGCCAACGGCTTGCACTGCCGTTTTGCCGGTAATAGTACCTACGTTTACAACATTAGGTGCGGCCATTGTTATCCTCCAAATACGATAGCCATAGCAATGGCTTTACCAGTTGATGCAGTTGCATCTAATTGAGTTTGGACATTGGATGTGACTCCGTCCATGTAGTTAAGTTCTGTTGCCGTAGCAGTCAATCCCAAGTTTGTGAGGGCTGTATCCGCATCAGCAAGGTCAGACAGGTTATTCGCAACCTGAGTAAACTTAGCATCTGCGGCGGCTTGTGTGTAAGTATTCGCAACACTGAAGGCACCGAAAGCAACGATGTCTACAATATCGCCAGAGGTAGCCCCTGTAGTCAATACGACTGTTGCACCGTCTGTTGCCGTGAAGTCTGTGCCCGCAACCAGTTTAACACCATTGAGGAACACATCCACAAAGCCTACGTCATAAGATACTGCAAAGTTTGTTTGTGACGCTGTTGCTGTGTATACCGTACGCTCTGAGGTACCGTTGACTGCTGACCCTGCCTCTGCCCACGAAGAGCCTGTGTACACAAACATCGTGTTGGATACTGTGTTGAAGTAGAGTGCACCAGTAAGGAGAGCATCACCATCATTATCCAGTGTTGGTGCGCTAGACTTAGCACCTAAGTACCTGTCGTCAAATGAGTCGTAGGAGGCGGCGGCATTCGTAGCTGAAGTAGCCGCATTAGTCTCTGATGTTGCCGCATTTGTCGCTGAGGTAGCGGCGTTGGTTTCAGAGGTTGCGGCATTAGCGGCTGACGTGGCGGCGGCTGTCGCACTTCCTAAGATACCGTCTACATAACCCTTACGTGTTAGATCATCTGCCGATGACGGTGTAGCTGTAGATGTCGCCTTGTTAGCACCAAGGGTAATGTTGCCCGTCATCGTGCCGCCAGACAGTGCGAGGCGGGTATCACGCTGTGTATCTACGTAAACTTTCGTAGCGGCATCTTGGTTAGCTGTAGGGTCACCCAAGCCAGTAATCTTGCTTGTACCCATTGCAATCGCACCAGTCATGGTGCCACCCGCTAAGGGAAGCTTTGTTGCAATAGAGTTGGTGATGGTTGTAGAGAAGTTTGCATCATCCCCAATTGCGGCGGCAAGTTCGTTGAGAGTGTCTAACGTGCCGGGTGCTGAATCAACGAGGTTTGCAACTTGTGTATCTACGTAATTCTTAGTAGCGGCATCTTGAGCCGATGTCGGATCTGTTACGTTGGCGATAGTTGTGCCTGTAACATCTAAGGTGCCGTTTACCGTGACGTTGTTAAATGTAGAAGAGCCGGTAGAGGCAGTCACATTACCTGTGACATCCCCAGTCAAATCCCCTGTCACATCGCCAGTTACGTTACCTGTAACATTACCTGTTACGTTGCCTGTCAGTGTTCCCGTGAAGCCCGTGTTGGCTGTGATGGTTGTACCTGTAACAGCCCCCGGAGTTGTTCCACCGATGACTGCACCATCTACTGTACCACCGTTAATATCCGCAGTATTGAGTGTTGCTTGTCCAGTGGTA
>Ga0222719_10001961_pt1 | contig 19327 bp, 16 predicted proteins | sample C33_34DmetaG_FD_165039 | JGI IMG/M metagenome (GOLD analysis project Ga0222719, IMG submission 165039) | Estuarine water microbial communities from San Francisco Bay, California, United States - C33_34D | ecosystem: Environmental > Aquatic > Marine > Unclassified | place: USA: California... | reverse complement strand
CCACGTGACACGCCGATCGAATTTTGTGAACGACGCCGGGAGGGTGAGGGAAGGGAACACGTTCTGGTTCCTCCGGGGCATTGAGACATTCCTCGTCCATGCCGTTCTCAATGATGTCATCCACTTCCTTTTGAAACTCTTCCGCCACGAAAAACTCCCAGTTGCGAGACTGAATCTGCACTTGGACCGCTAGATAATCTTCAAAGGTCATTCCTTGAATGGTTGAGGCGTGTGCTGCCACTTGTCGGCGGACCCGATTGAGGGATCGGGCGGCATCTCTGGACAGACAGTTGAAGTTCAACGCACGGGTGATCGTGTTCAGGACGGCCGTGGTCAACAGTTCCTCACGGAGGACTTCTTCGGTAACGATCGAGGTCAATGGTGTGTCGGTTAGCAACTGGCGAATTTCTTCCCCGTTTTCAGCGGTGGAGATGTAGTCCGACACTTGCTGTAATTGTAAAAAGTCAATGGTATTCATCGTCCTTGGAACCACGTTGTCGACCGAGACACTCTGACTCCAAGTGTTGAAGTAGTCGCCCAACTGCTTGGGATCGTCGCGGGGGAAGTTCACCGCAGTCTCTCGGTCACCTCCACGCATGCCACCGCCAATGAGTCGGGCATCGATGCGAATATCCACAGACCCAGCACTCTGTTCGGCGACTTGAGAAAAATTTCCGCTACCGGCCAAGGTAAAAATTCCGGTTGAATATTGAATGCGGGCAAACGCTTCCATCGACTCGGTTTCCGTTGAATTGGTGGAGGTCATGGTGGCACTGCCGAGGAATGAGGCACCGTACTGGATGTTGTGTACAAAACTCCGTCCATGCGTCAAGACGAATCGCGCCGGGTTGGTTTGCAACAATTGAAAAGCCGAGTCGGTCAAGCGAAGATCTCGAAAATTGAAGTAGTGACGACGCTTCCAGTCGATGTTCTGACCGATATAAAATGAGAAGCTGTTGGTACTTTTCCCGCTGCTCATCATGTAGTCGACACCCATACTTCCACTCAAAGGACCCCAGGACCCCTCGGCGTTGGCAACGATACTCATGAGATCCGAGTTTTGGTCAAAGCTCGTAGACGTGTGTGAGTACGAGATTTCTTGACCGACGGCTTCATTAGTGAAGAAACAGGCTTCGTTCCCGGATGTTTCCGAGCAGTCTCGGATACTCGTGTGATCGATGGCACTGGTACCACATCGGCTGGTTTGGGCGTTGAACCCCGAGCCGAGTTCACACTGGTTGCTGTAGGGGATCCGGGTACCACCCATACTGGAACTCTTGGACATCTCTTCGTCTTCATCCAAGATTCGTTGGTTGGGCGTGAACTCGTGGATTGCATGATGATCACTCGAAGACCCCCCACGAAGATTTGCGCCGGCTGCCGACTGAGCGAGAAGCACAAGTAATACAGACTGGTATGAAATTTTCATCTTTGTGTTTTGTTGTTGTTGTGTTTGTTTGCTTTTTGATTTTATGAGACCTTGAAATGGTCTCCGGATCCAAGAGCGATCTTGCGAGATTGGATCTTCACAAAAAATCGCAAGATCTCTTTTCACCTAAAAATACCTCATGCAGGATCCTTTGGCCTTACTGGTTTCTTGTCGGCTGACGTGGCTGACCCAACAAGTAAATGAAACCTTTACCCCATTAGAGATAGGGGAGAGTATCCAGCGCAGGTGAAACGAAACTATTCTCCGCCCTACCCTTATTACCCTAAGCTAGCTAGCGTCGACGTATTTTGTCTGTCAAATCTATAAAACTTAAAGGTAGCAATTTTCAATGTCGACATCACAGTTTTCGGCCTCGCGCCGCAAGTAGTGCGGCTCGCCTCCATTGCCTCGAGCAATCAGCATTGTATCATCCAAATATGAGAATTCCAACGGCCTACCACGACGCCAGTCCTCTGGAATGGGCACAGGAACACCTGCTAGTCTCATTCCTTCGAAGCGTTCCACAAACTTTGTACCCGTCGGATCTCTCTCTTCGGGTACGATGGAAGTCTTGATAACGAGTTCAACTGGCACCGCGCTTAGCACCTTGGTTGAAACAAGAATATTGATTTTGGTACCACCCTCTTCGTCTTCAAAGATTTTTAAGCACAAATCCTTGAGATCAAAGATGGGCTTGACAGGGGAATTTCCCTCGAGAATATTCTTGATCACTCCAGTACCTATATCGGCCTCGACGTCAAAGACAAATTCCCAGCGCCCTAGCAGACCCGGATCTTGCGCAGGTTTCCGCGTCCGCAAACTCTCAATCTGTTCTAACAAATCAAAAGCTTCCCGTAGCTTTTCCGGATCTCCACCGCAATCTCCAAGTTCATAAATGCGTTTCTTTAGTACTCGTACATTTCTTTCATTGGATACTTTAGGAGGCATTCGCTTCGAGGCTGCATAAATAATATCATCGCGTGATGACAATTCGGCATCCTCGGGGCGGTCGAGCAACCCAATCGCGGCATTGATGGCTGCCGCCGCCACGCGTTCTCGACTAACGGGCGCTTCCATGGCGATCCCCAAGACGCCCGGCAAGGCTTCGGCGGCGGCTTGGAAGGGATACAATCCCAAAACATCTTCCATGATTTGTCCAAACGTCGACGGCACACGAGGCGGCGCCAATCCAAAATCTTGTCCCCCATATATAAAGTTCGGTTGAATAATGACATGGGAGGTTGATTTACTCGTGGTAGGAAATTGTTGGCGAATCATTGCTTCAGCTTCTTCTTTCCCTTTGGCGTAGTTTTGAAGAGGCTGGAATTGTTTGGTAAAGTCCCGTACTCGGGGTTCGTTACCAATAAAGACAAATCTTGGGACGCCGGCTTGCTTGGCACCAATGGCAGCATTCTTGTTGCTGGCATTGGACTCATAATCATCCGGTTCATTGATCGTTCCGACGGTGGATATGACAGCCGTACAGCCCTTGGCGAGCTGTCGAACTTGTTCAACGGCATTGGGAGAGCACAAATCCAAGGCGACATCGCCATCACTTCCCGATTTACTGGTCGCAATATACGGTATGCCCTTGGCTTGTAGTTGATTGGCAATCTCTGAACCAACAAAACCATTCCCCAATAACAAGACCTTGGGCTGTTGTTGAAGATTTATCTTTAAGGCCGACTGGAGTGTGGCGGGAAAGGCAAGGGCTTCAGCAAATGTTCCAGACGCTGGCCGTCGACAGAGGAGCAAAACTGCGAACAAAAGAGACGGCGATACCCCGAGAGGACAGCGGGTCTGTCGAAGAACTTGATGCGGAGACATTCCGGAGTTGAGACGACGGCAGTTGGTATTCTGGGCAGAGAATGGGGTAGTCCACGTAAGCTTGGAGGTATCTATGGCCTGACGGTTGCTTCGTCTTCGACTTCGAGCTACGATTGATGACAGCGACGCAGTTATCCAAGGTGAATACTTGACAGGGTCGATAGAGGAGAACTTTGTCCAGTGAGCATCACCAGTGTTGAAGCAAGTAACTGAACGAGAGACAAGGACGTGAATGATGATGTCATTGAGGCAAATACGGCGAGTGACGAGATTGAGGAGGAAAACGTTTGTTTGTCATTCACGAGTCTGCTCAGTCACGTTCGCAAATTGTCATGACTTTTTTAATGGACATATTAAGGCCAGGTATCGACGAACCTCGAGCTTGAGCTGGAACTGGGTCCAAAAGCACCCGGAAAATGTCGTGTATCGACGAGACATCGAATTTTTGATCCCGAGGTTTTGAGTCGCTAGTGGCTCTCCATTCCCGAACCAACATGGAGTATCGAGTAAAAGCATTGGTGGTGAACCCTAACCCTTAATATTTTCCTTATTGTGACCCTACCCCTTGGTATTTTTCTTGGTGTGACGCTCAACTCGTGACTCCAATTCGAAATGAATAGATTTGATTGGCTCTCAAAAACTCGAGGTAACAATTCGATCCTAGAATTTTCCCGGAAAACTCTGGGTCGGAACCGGAGCTCGACCCCAAAAATTCAAGCTTCGGCTTCGTCGATACACGATTTCTGGGTCCGGAAGTAGAATTTTGGAGGAAAATTCGAGCTCGAGGTTCGTCGATACCTGGCCTAAGGTGAGGAATATCGTTAGAGAGAAAGGGAAGTGATAAATGTTGATCTCTAACACTAATCTGTCTGAGAAAGTCAAGTCTTTAATCGGCACAGAGCACACACGACCAAACCATCACAAAATCCTCCTTTGAACTGAAAGATCGCGAAAAACCCCCACAGACTGGTTGCAATAAGTGATGCCTATAAATAGTATATGAAATGACCCCGTCATGTATATGAAAGAAGATACGGTCACATCATCACTTCAACGATGATTCGAGGTGTCATCTTGATCCTTGCTCTCTCGTCCGCTCATTCTTCATTTGTCTAGCTCATTTACTTGCGATGATAATCATGAAGTTGTCTTTGATCGTTTCGTTGGTGGCCGCCGTGGTGTCGCGGCACACGGCTTCGGCGTATCCCTTCAGTGCCTGTAACTTCTCCTCCGTATTTACAGACCCCTGGGTAGGCGGTTGTGGTGGTGCTCAATTGTTCCTGGCCAGTCCTTCCGAAGTATCTGCGTGTACGTCCTCGATGAATTTGGACCCAGATAATGCGACGCAGTTTATCGATAGCCTCACGCAACTGGCACGAGACTTTTACGTCTTTACGGATGTCGGGATTGATCCGCCCAAATCGGACCCGAACGTCACACTGTTTGATTATCCGATTTATCAAGGTGAAGGTGGAGGTCAGGTAGATCTTGTGGCGGAAATGAACGCTCTCAAGCAACAGATCATAGCCACTGGCTCTGCAACTGTCGACCTGTTTTGGAAGGTCAATGAAATCTTTGGAAAATTCAACGATGCACACATGACGATCGGTGCTGGAATGTACACCGGAGGGTTGTTGGATGACTTTTCCGTCTACCTTCAGTCTGATGAAGTCCGAACCGGGGCAGCCGTCAGTGTCGAAATGGACGTATTGTTTCCTAGCGAGGAAGGCTTTGTCATAACGGCCACCATCAATGGTACCGACGGTTCGACAACGTCCAAGAGAATTGTGGAGATTGACGGCATGGCACCCATTGAATTCTTTACGGCACATTCCACTTCGGCGCCATTTTACCATCCATATAAAGTACGCGTCTGTCGTTTAGCCGTGGGTATACATGGTCTCGACTCTAGTTTCTCAAACTTTCCTTTTCCTAATCTTATTTCTTGTTTTGCTTCAATCCAAGTCGCTTGGGCCCCGAGTTTCCGCCCTTATCAGTGATATGACACAGTATAAAAACAACCCATATTTTGCGTTTGGGTATCTGAAAGCTTGCTTTTCCTGTGATGGTGTTAGGAACATTTACGTGGCACCCGAAATGTCGCGGTTCGTCAAGGACCACTACAACGTCAAGTACGATGATGCTTCCACAACGACATGGCATACGTTGCAGGTACGAAGAACTACTACTATAATCGATTCATCGTGGCCTCCCACGAGTCCGCACCATCTTCTCACCAAACTATTCATTCATAGGTCGTACCTTGTACCGTACAAAATAATTATACCAAAGCAGAAATCGAAGCGGCTCTCACCCAGCCGGGTGATCTTTATAGTTCCTTTGCGACAGCTTTGGGTATTGCTACCTCCCGACGCAAGTTGGTGGGCACGAAGGAAGAAGCGATCAAGAAAAAAACCAATGACGACACCCCCCGTCGTCGTCTTATTGGCGAAGGATCAGTCATCGAGATGTTTGGGGCTAACATTGGATTCACCTTTTTTGATGATTATGCTGTCCTGAAAGTTGATTCTTTCAGTATCGCATATTCTGATGTTGTTGCCGCGTGGAAAGCACTTACAGACGCCGCTGCCGCTCGAGGAATTACAAAATTGCTGGTCGACGTAATCCACAGTACGTTTACTTCGATTGCTTCCAATTTGATTTCATGTTCTAAGATATGCAAACACTCACCTACAATGCTCTTTCGTTTTTCAGATGGGGGTGGTGATCCTGCCGCGGGATATCTACTTGCAAGTTACATGTACCCCGACGCAGCTTGGGACGATCTTTCCAACCCGTACGATGTAAGCACACATATGTACCGGTCGCTTCTATCTCCGCTTCCCCCGTCACTTACCCTAACGTTTTCCCTTGGTTTCCTGTCTCGCAGCAAGTTTACTCCGATGCCATTGATAGGTACTGGAATATAGCGAACCCCATCATCAACCAAGTGGCCGACGTTGCATCGGAAGTTCAGGCTGAGGTAATTCTTAACCTCACCAACTTTCTCAACCAAGACCCTGTGGTTTTAGTGCAGAAACTGACTAAAACTTTGAATGCCTATACGGCTCTCGGCATAGTCACGGACGGTTCCTCCGATGCACAAGCGGCTTATTACACTACAGATTTAATTCTCAATGTTACCCAATCTCGGTCGCCTAATGCCATTCTCCCCGCGGAGGTATTCTTGTTATTGCAGCAAGTCGCTGTGATCAATAGCGGGAGCAGCCAGCCAGGTAAGATTAATTCTAATTATTTTGCCATGACGGGCTCCCAGCCCGTTCCTCGGGAGCTTGAACGCGGAGGTAAAAAAGGCAACTACACTGCCGCATTTGATGTGCTTTCGCCGAACTTCTTCAGCGAATACCGTAATTACAATCTTGGAATGGCAAATCGAAAGCAGTTCAAACAGTATATCATACTCGCCGATGGAAATGGGGTTGGATCCACCAGTAAGTGAAGTGGCGTATTGTTGTGGTTGTCGCTAAAGGTCATTGTTTCTTCCGCAAATCACCGTTCCCTTACATCAATATCCTGTCCTTCCCTATCACGCATGATAGCCAATACGTGGCAAAGCACCGTTAATGAGTATGCAAAAAAGAATGTTGGATCCGTTTCCCCGGCCCAGATGGTCAGCTTCGGTGGTACGGGCATGAAGGAAGATTCTGCTGTGACCCGTAAGTTGACTCGAAGGTGTTTTGTAGATTTGGATGGAGTGAATCCGACGTGACATCTTCTAACGTGTGATCTCACTCGAACTTTTTCCTCTTTTCAGAGTTCGCGGGCGGTTTTGTGGGAGGCGCAAGCGTCACAGACATGTATACTCCTGCGATTCTTCTCCTCGTGTTTGCAAATATGATGGATGGAACGGAATTGGGGAATCAAGTCTCGTCAGCTCTCGATATGTTTTCTAGTGCTATCCCGGACCCTGTGAGTACCATCCTTTCCATTGTCGAACTCTTTAAGAGTACCAATTTCGCTGAACGATTTTCTAATTTGCCTTCCTTTACCAACAGTGTTACTACTGCGGAATGTCGCCTCAATTCCCACTTGCCCAGATCTATTCAAGGGAGGTTGGCCAAGAAAGTATTCCGCTTGAATATGTTGACCAAACGCCAGATCATTACTTGAAGCAATGGCCAATGCAGACGACGTTTAACGATCCGGATGACCTTCCGGAACTTTACAAGATGGCAAGTGATTTTTTTGTCAGTGATCCTGATACCACCACCTCAACCACGGGTACGACCACTGGCACTACCACTGCCCCTTCGACGCCTTCCACATCCGGTGTGTTGCCATTAACGATGTCAATCTCGTTTGCTTTGGTAGTAACCATTGTCTCGGTTGCATTTGGACTCTAGAGATTAGTCTGGTGATAAGGATATGTGTTTCACAACTAACGGAAAAGACGAAAGAAACAATAAAAAAGACAACACGTTTTAAGTGATCCCACTCCTCTAAAGCGTCGCAAGTATAATGTCCGACAGAGAAAAAAAAAGAAAAATGGATCCTACATAGTAATGCATGTGAAAGAACCAACAGTGATCGGCGGATCAGATCAACGAGAACTATAAGTGATGAGAGCATCTACGGAAAGCGTCCATAATTGTCAACACGGAATAGTCGTAGGAATAAACTGAGAAATGTAAGCTAATGTCACGAACAATGAACAAAAAAAAAATAGTGATAGGCGGAACGAATCGCACGAGCAAAAAATACGAAAATCGCTAATTATGATTAAGTCGTAATAGTAAAAAGTATTCGGTAAGTCTCATTAATAAGATTGATATATTTTTTTTGCCATAATTTTTGTATAAAAAGGTCTACTTTGTCATTGAAAGTTAGAAACAACCGACTGAGACAATAGTCCCTATATTAATTTAAGCTTTTTACGACCTGAATGAACAATCTTTTCTCATGGAGTTTTGATGAAGATAATCTAACGTATCCCAACCTGTTCGATAATTAAAACCATCATAAGATCCTTGATAATGTCCCTATCTTTATTGATTGACCGTATTGAGGTTGTAGACAGCATGAATCTACGATATTTCTCTCGTTGAATTAAATCAATGATAATATTTTATACATAATCACTCTGGTACTTTATTGATTTTTCACATATTTGAATTGCTTTTAATGGTGATTTTTTTCTTGGAGTTTATCAACCCACTGCAATATTTCATTATCAAAGTCTTTACTCCAAGCCGAATGGGCTCTTTGAAGATATTCGATGCGTTTCACATTTCCTTCACTCTTGAAGGAGCGTGATAATCTCCAAGGAAGCGCTGTGTCATCTTTCACCAAGCCCAACAATATTGGGACATCGTTGATGGCACTGGCTATTACCTTCGGATCACTTATCTCCGGTTGAAAAAAAATTGCCCCACGAATAGAAGAACGAAAAGGCGAAGAGGCCTTTGCAAGCAATGTTAGGGCTACACCACCAGACCATGACATCGTACAGAGCAGGAATGGTTTTGTCGGCCCCCAGCCAAGTCCACCTTCAATCACCGAATGAAGTGTATTCGCGGCATCTGCTAGATTTCGTGGTGCAGCTGCAGCTAATGCATTCCAATCCGTCAACATTTCTTCGACGCCGGGAATTGAATGAAAACCTGGCATGCTCTCCAGCACATCCATAACCTCGGCCTTGACCGGGGAGAAATAATGTTTCGGAAGCATCGTCAAAAAATTATTGTTGGGGCGATCTGGCGATCGGTCCAAGGAGTGCCAGTCAAGCGCCACGAAACGGGTCCGATCATGGTCTTTCCTTGATAACCTGTCCCCCAAAGTATGCCATCGGGCCCGGTTAATACCAGGATTGGCGTCGTGAATAGCGATTATTCGCATGGTTGCATCCTCTTCACTGGCGCCCCATGTATAATAATCCATACAGAAATGATCATTGGCGATTGAGAAGTTTAGTCGCGAACGAGTTCCAGTGGAGCCCTGTATCATGAATTGAGCTTCTGGTATTCCTGGGATGCCAACATTAAGTGACGGTGTGAGAGTACGCCTTAGTCGCAAATGCGGGTCGTTTTCGACGTAAGAAGCGGTCCCTTCAACGGTGTTTACTAGTTCCCTGTTTGCTCTGTACAGCTTTGCGATCAGTGCTGGGACCACTTGCTGCGTGGTTTCACGGTCCAAGTTATCTTGTGGACAGTGATGGCTCTCAGAGGAATCATTATTTTCAGCGGTATCTTGGGCCGTTGGATCTTTAGCTTCGATGCAAGAAGATGCGTTCTGGGAAGAAGTGTTGTCGGGGGCTTCGGCAGCTGGTGACTCAACATCGCTGAGATCGTCAAAGCTTTCATGTTGCTGTCCTTCTCTTTGTTCTCGTGCTTTAGTCGTATCTTCCACGTGCTGACGAGCTCCAGAAGTGTCGTAGAAAAAATCGTCGTCGTCGTCGTCGTCGTCGTCGTCGTCTTTGCCAATCCCTTGACGACTGGTTACCGAGGATTCTTCCGCTTGCGACGCTTGTCGGGGCTCTTCGGTATCAGAGTCACTCGCAAGAAAGTCCTCTAACGCTTCAGCCATTTTCGATTCGGTTTCCAAACCAGCCGTGGCGGTCGCATCACGCGGCTCTTTTTTTTGCAGGCCATCATGACTTTCTCCGGCAAAAATCTTTCGTTGCCCAGTCGTTTCCTTGGGGGCGTCATTTTGTCGATCCAAGATGCCTCCGTCTCCCTCTTTTGATTCCTTTCTAGCTCGTCTTTCTCTCCGATAATTTCCTGGATCCTCCTTCTTGTCGCCTTTGCTTGAAGTATCAATTTCGGGTAGGGCAGCCATTTCGGAAAATTCCTCGTATGAAGTAAAAGGGATTGACGAATTGGCTGCAATTCGTGCCGTATGGACCTTGTCCAAAAGCAATTCAAGTTCGTACCGTTTTCGTTGTGCATACGCCATGTACACAAAGTGGTGCAACAAATCCAGGCCGTAGCAATCATACAAGGATGATGGACCACACTGTAAGACCAACCGATCCGGTTCCAAAAGCGGGTATTCTTGCAATACCTCCAAGGTAATCATCTGTATATCAGATTGCTCCAGCCAGGAGGATGCAGACTCCTGCTGGTCTCGGAAATTCAGCAGCAAACAGAGACAGAAATATGGTTTATGACGAGACTGCGGATTGGGCTCGGACTTCTTGGTGCCACCTTCACCGGGTATCATGGCCGTTTGTAGATGTATCAGAGAATGTATCGTTTTACGAAGATAATCGGCAACTGTATCGTGGTCATGTGACGGATTGATGAGAATCACACCGAAATCTATGCCATCTTGGAATTGATCTTTGGGGACCGATTGCGATTGGTTCACCTGTAGTTGGATTCCCGGATCCCATGCTCCTAGCTCTTGAGGAGGTTGATATGGAACAAGAATTTGATTCCTCGATGAATCGGATGCGTTGCCATCGAATGGGTCCTTTCCTTCAAGACGTGAGAGCAGAGTGTGTTTTCCACTCTTTGGCAAACCCAGTACTAGACCGGAAAGGCGAACCGGAGCAGAAGGCGCCACTCGCTTGACCACTTCTGACTTTGGCAGTTCCTTCCTCCTAATGACGCGCTGCTGAGGCTTCAATTGGCCTGACCGCGTCGCTTTGGGCTTTCTGTCTTGACCAGAACGATTCGCCTCCTCTGCCAATGTCGCTGTTGACTCGGATCCTTGATCCTCGTCTTCGTCTGCAAAGACTGATTCGGTTGTTCCCATGGGTCAAAATCGCCTTTTACTCTCTTGGAAGATATACTGTAGATGTTTATGAAGGAACTTGCTACGAAGTAAGTGCATCGTCATTCCTTACTTGGATCCTAGATCGACCATGGTGACATGTTATTCGTCGTCCGATCCTTTTCTCTAAGCGGGACTCATTTATACACGACCATGACGTGGATGCTAATTTTGGTGGGTCAAGAGTCGAGAATCCAAAATCTTCCCAAATTGAAGTGCTACTACTCTCTAGCTCTAGCTGTGCAAGGATACTTCCTTTCCCGATACACTCACCTCACTTCAAGACGTCAATGGAAGATTGCCAGCATCATGAGCGACGATCAGCCTGCAACGAAACGGAGTCGGACCGAGGATGGTGAAATGGATCCTGCCGAGAAGAATGCCAAGATCCACGAACTGCTGGCAAAGATTCACGATCTGGAGTCCGAAGTCAACTTCTTGCGGAATGTTGGAGAGACGTATGTACGTGATTTCGACGACTATTGCTGTTGGGACGAACGGGGGGAGTGAAGATTGCTGAAGACGGCTTCCACTTTGTTAGCGACCTTCGGTCGTTCATTGTCGGCTAACCCTTTCCTCATTTCTCGCTCGCTTTTTCCTTACATGTAACAGTATTCGTCTTCGGACTGCATCCAATCGCAGTTTATTCATTCGAAGATCCCCGTGAACGGCTTGCCAGCCGCGTTTGTGAAGGAACGTATCAAGCAGTCGCATGAGTTGGACAATCGTCCTCGATTGAACACCAGCTCGTATGTCAACGTCGTGCACGAACCTGAAGAAGCCGATATTTGTTTGATGGGAGCCACGGTCAACTTGGCCGATGGGAGCGTCTATCCAGCAAGTGTTCGGATGCATGATACGGTTGTCAATATGATTGCCAAGCTGTGGCACTGCCCGCGCTACTTGAACGACAACGACAACGAGGTCGACGAAGAATCTGATTTGATCGAAGAAGAGAATTCCACCGAAGCAGGTTACACCACGACTGGTAGCATCCATATCCACACAACAGAAGCCGATCATTACAACTACTCTGGTGCTGGAACGGTTGGTTCCACCGAGGCGTGTTTGTTGGCAGGATTAGCGCTTAAATTCCGTTGGCGCAAGTGGCATGCCACGAAGCATAGAATGACACAGGAGGTACAATGATTTGGTGTCTCTTTTTACTTTGGTTGCAACATTTCATCGATCAATTGTCTCACGAGGTATTAATTTTCTGCTTTTTCTCTCTCTTTTTCCTCTTCGTTCACAGCAAGTCATTGGTGTCGTGCCAAATATTATTATCAGCTCCTGTTACCAGGCTGCTTGGGAAAAGTTCTTCCGCTACTTCGACGTCGTCCCTCGATTTGTAAAACCCAATCTCCGTGAAAACAAGATGCGAATCGATGCCAAAGAAATTGAGGCTCTCTGTGATGACAAAACTTTGGCGGTCGTTGGTATTTTGGGAAACCATTACAACGGTGCGGTAAGTTCCGGCAACAACAAATGACTAGGCTGAGTCCTCGTCCCGACGAAAGTGGTCTATCTCACTCCGCTTGTTTTTTTGTCCACTTTTGTTGCAATACAGTATGATCCCATTTGGGATATCAACGACGTTGTTGAGCAGGTCAACAAGAAAAATGGCTATCAGATTGGTATCCATGTGGACGCTGCTTCAGGAGGCTTTATTGCCCCGTTCCAGGAGAATATGCCGGCATTCGACTTCCGCTTGAAGAATGTGATGAGTATGAGTGCATCGGGTCATAAATTTGGAGAGTCCAGCTGTGGAACCGGGTGGTTGGTCTTTCGCCACCGACTCAACTTGGCAGAGCACATCGCTGTCAGTGTCACATACTTGGGAGGAAAGTCGGACAGCATCACGCTAAATTTCTCTCGTCCAGCCACAGCCGTTTACAACCAGCTGTACAAGTTTCTTCGTCTGGGCATTAAAGGATATCGCAAAAAGGTGGCAAATCAGATGGCTGTTGCTAAGTACTTGCGTGATTATCTCAAAAGCTGCAAGGCTGGACAATTTCCTCGCTATGAGATGTTGGACGCTGGAGATGAACACTGTTTACCGGTCGTCGCCGCGAGGATTAATCCGGATCTTAAGCTGGGATACAATGACATCGACTTGCAACATGGGCTTGCTGAATATCACTGGTATGTCTCGGGGTATTCTCTTAACTTTGAAGATTTCTCGAAAGGTGGACAATTGCAAATGCTGTGCACTGATACTACTCCGATGGATACCATGTTTCGTGTTGTCGTAAAAAGCAACTTGACTATGTATTTGGCCGAGGACCTGGTGTCTAAACTTGGTGAAGTCGTCCCGCTGTTGGATAAGCTGAAAGGGGAAGTTCGTTCGCTGAAGAGAGAAAGTCACCGCAAACGTCGTTCTTCGTATGTTCATGTCTGTTAAAAGACGTAGAGCAGGTGGGCGATGGATAATGTTTCACTCGTCTAGGAAAGAAAAGGTCCAGAGAGAACGAAAGATTCCTCTGACAGTTAAAGTATCACTAATATTAACAAGTATTTGTCCTCTATCAAATAGGATTAAGCACTGATGGCCGTAGATCATGACGTCAATGCTTTGACATAACAGCCAATCGCATTTCCTTCTTCTTCCTGGATTCGGGTTGTTCGATACAAATTGTTGGCGCGGGAGTGTGACCCGTCCGCAAACCTCGCCGATTAGATTTTCCCTTAGCCTTACTGCTCGAGGATTTGCTCTCGCTTCTCTTACTACTGGTCATCTTGGAACTTTTTGGCTTTTTCTTCTTCGAGTGTTTGCTCGACTTCTTGCTCTTCTTGCTCTTCTTCGGATGCTTCGCTGGGATGCACGCTGTTGGCTCATTTGTCGGCTGCGAGGCCGACGGAGCAGCAGTAGGCTCAGGAGTTGGACTCGCAGACGGTGGAGAGGTAACAGGTGATGCAGTAGTTGGAACCGGTGTAGCCGGAGCCATTGAAATAGTCGGGACAGGGGTAGGCGGTGCCGTCACTGGGGCTACAGAAATAGTCGGAACGGAGGTAGGCGGTGCCGTCACCGGGGCTACCGACATTGTCGGGACGGAAGTTGGCGGTGCTGTCACCGGGGCTACCGACATTGTCGGGATGGAAGTCGGCGGTACCGTTACCGGGGCATCAGTCGTGGGCGAAACTGTTGGTCCTGTAGTTTTCGTTGGCGTCGAGGTCGGGATATCTAGCGTAGGAGGCAAAGTCGTGGGCGTTAAAGGGCTTGGGGCACTTGTAGGAACGAATGTGGGAGCAGAGGTATTAGGGGGTGACATTGTTGGAACAAATGTACCCGTCGGAACACCTGTAGGAGCTGCTGTGGTTGGGACTGGAGTTGTCGGTGGAGCCGTAGTCGGCATAAGACTCGTAGTTGGCGACGCTGTCGGCCCAGCGGCAGCTGTGCAAAACTGAGGATCTGCCCCTCCAAGTTGACTCTGTAAAGATACAAGGAAAGAATCTGATAATTAGAATGAAAAGCTCAATACTAGTATTCTAGAAGGTCAGTGGCACTTACAAAGTACACCCATCCAATTTTTTCGCCAACGGTCAATACAGGGAAGACAGAGCAGTCGTTGGTATAGTCAATAGCAACAAAGTTGTTTACCAGTTGGTTTTCTTTGTTTCTTCCACGTAGAAACAACGCAAGGGAGTTTGGCAGGGTAACGTTGTTCACAGCCGACGAATTGGTAGCAACAAAGGAAGTATAGTTGAAACTATTGCCATCGAAAAGTGGTCCCGGGAAGACTTCACGTTTCGATATGCGACCAATCTGATTCAATTCCAAAACGGTGGCAGAGATCAATCGAACAGGAATCAAATCCGTGACATTATCCTCGCCTCCAGTGTTACAACCCGTTGAGGCTTCTTCGATCCCAGCATTGTCTTCTATTTCATCTGTGTCGCATGTTTGAGTGAAGTTGAGGGTGAACTCATAGGTGAGGGGCTGGCAAGCGCATAATGTTTCGCCCACTTGTTGTGGGGAAATTACAATTGAAGACAGGAGTTCTGGTGTCGTTGAGATCCGTAGTGCCCACGCAAATATATTTGAGCTTGACGATAGATTGGCGAGACAAGATATCCATAGCAGGCGCCACAAAAGGGATGGCGAAGGTCCGAAGTTGTGCCGAGATCGCCTTCCTCTGAGGACCTGCCGGCGACTATTATTTCTCGTTGGAGAAATACTCATGTTTTCCGACGGTCTATTTTGCCCTGTTTTTAGACGCTGGCTCCGATATAAAAGATTAATATCAACTGCTTTCTCTAAAGTGTGGGATGGGGATGATTCTTTCACGTCTTTGGGCTCTACAGGCATCGATCGATAATGCTGTTGGTTATTGATTGTCATGTTCCAGTGCTTATCTTGGGTACATCTCAGCATCCTAATCCCACAACTCAGAATGACCAGTAGTCATGAAGTGGTTTGAGACTCTCTCAAGCCTACCACAAGGCAACGTTCTATGTGTCAGGGTCTCTTTTTCAACCAGCAACAGCAGCTTGTGGACGAAATCTCATGTACGTTGTTACTGCAACAGTCAGCAACGTATTCGGAAATCTGGCGACATCTCTTATTTCGTTCTAGGATCGGACGACGTCGGAGAGGCGTATGCCCATCCATGTATATACATGCTTTATTGGAGGATCCTTATCATGTGAGTCCGTTCCACCAAGAGATTTTGGCTGTTGCATGTCGAAATTTTGCCGTTGCTCTTGATTGTGTGAAGCTTTTTGACCCGCAACGGAAATAATTTTGGTCAAATGTGCGGTCGCCTCGCGTTAGCATCCGGTGACGACGTCATATTCACGAACGAAACCCAGTCCACATTTTGACCTTAACCTTAAATATCCACAACTCTAGACAAGTACTTTCTAATGCTGCCGTGAGAGGACTGAGGACAGGAAGGATGCTTGTTCCTTTATCGAAAAAAGAATCAGGGTTCGTGGTTGGAGGCGGCCAAGTTTGTAGCTTGATGATGAGGGGGAACATCGGGATCGCAATGCTTTCGACAAAAGTTCGAATATGATACTCTAGAGAGTAGAGCTTTTTTAGAGAGAAGAAAACCGTCGTTATTACAGAATTAGTTTATATAAATTTTGTGTATTCACGGTGCTATAGCAGGTGAAACATTACCCTATGGTAAGTGTGGGGGTCATGATAATGACTTTAGTTTCCGCTCTTGCGGCGTGCCGCCTCAGTGGTGGCCTTGTGTGCGCGAATCATGTCACCGGAAAGAGCCTTGTATGTCTCAGTCCAAGCAGCCTTGCATTCATCAGTCATGGGCTTGTCCAAAGTCTCGGTAAGGACGTGCATGAGACATTCTCCCATGATGGGGAACATTTCGGGCTTGACACCGTAGCGGACGTGCTTGGATCCAAGGTCATGCATGATCTCGGTCAAGAGCTCGATGTCAGGGCCAAGCATGTTGAGGGCAGTGTCGATCATCTGGATAAGATACGACGCGTGCATCAAGAAACGCTTGGAGGTAATCAAGTCTTGCGACTTGGGGTCAATGTCGATGGGGAAACCGAACAAGACCTTGGCTTGGGGGCACTTCTCGAAGAGACTCTGGAACAACAAGCTGCCGGCGACCTCTTCGTAGTTCTTGACGCGGCGAAGCTCCTCCCAGGACTCGATGACGTTGCTGATGGTGGTGTAGCTGAGTTCTTGAACCATTTTGAAAGTTTTGAAAGTTGCTTTGAGTTGGGTGGTTGAGTTGCTTTCGAGTCGAAGTCGAAGTGAAAATTATGAGAGAGTTTTGTTGCTTTGTTTTTCGCATCTATGCAATTTCTCGCTTGTAAGTTTGTCCCATGTCAATGACTGCAAGACGCAAAGGGGTCATAAGTTGTCAAGAAAGGACTTGGTACTGGGAGCTGCGGTGAATCAAATAATTCGATTATCCAGCATAAAAAGTGCAAAAAATTAAAATGTATTTCCTGCTAGGGTCGTGGAAGCCCTTCCGTGGAACTTCAAAAGACCATGACCGCAGTTCTTTCAAAGACAAAGAATGTCCTTGGGCCTTCCATGGAAGCCATAAACGCAAGGCACATTGTGTCTAGTTCAAGGACGTGTTCTTAGAGGCATTCTTTGACGTTTCATCGAACTTCAAGGTTAAAAAATAGTTCAAACCTCATTTATCGACTTTCCAAAAAGGGCAATTCTCCCGAACAATATCAACAGGGTCTTTTAGCGCTTCTCACGAGGCCCAAGGTGTCTTGACCGGACATCTACAAGGGGCCAAATGAAGAACATTGAAGAATCCAATGTCACCCAATGAACAAAATCCGAACCGACAGATTTGTCATAGGTCATAGGGCTGTGTGGCCGTACCCAGCGAAACACAAATCCGAACCGACAGTTTGTCTACGTAGGTCATAGGACTATGTGGCGGTACGCAGCGAAGCACAAATCCGAACTCCCAGATTTGTCGTACTGCACAGAGCTACGCAGAAAAAGGTGATGGAATAACCGGACACTTATTGCTCCTTCAAGCACGACATTAAAGAATGCTCTCTGTTTACTAGCTGGTCTTGGATGACCAGACTCTCCTTCAAGATGAACATGAAAGAATCGGACGGTGTCAGATCCCTCTCCCTACTCTACTAGAGGAGCGACGATGATCCCTGCATTCGACGTCAAGGAATGTCTTTCGAACAATTGTTCGCCGTCTTCCTTCTGAACGAAAGAGGTAACTTCAAAAAAGGATCGAAACGAAACAATAGCCGAGGTATTCTAACGCTTAACTCATTGAGCTCTTTTGCTGCTCTTGCTTTTCCGACTTTTGGGATACCCTGGCCCTGACCCAGAGTGGCGACTGGGACTGGACTTTCCCTTAGGCCCTTTGCCGCTCTTACTTGGGTAACCACGGATGCCATGGCGATAGCTGTGCTGAATGACGTTGTGATTCGGTGGATATTTACGATGATAATGTGGTGAACCGTGATAGCTTGTGGGCCGGTTCACGTGCCATTGTCGCAAAGGGACAACTCCCCCTCTACCCACGACGGCAATGGTTGTGGAACCCGGGCCCTTCTTGTGCCTGGTGTTTTCATTGAGCACAGGGTAAGACGAATGGATTGGGTGACCCCGGCCTCGCAACGAGCCGTCACCGGGTTTTACCGTCGCTGACTCGTTCCCGCTTAGAGTGGGTCCGTTGTTGATCGTTTCGTTAGTGTGAGGTGCTGGATCCACTGACGCGGGTCCCTTGCTGATCGTTTCGTTCGTTTGGTCAACTTTTTGCGTAGGATCGGCGGGCTGCGCTTCCTCTCTCGCCTTCTCCTCCAAAGCCGTGGTAGACCTTGCCTCCAGAGCTTCCTTCGCCATTGTCATAATGACCTGTCGCACCTCCTGAGTAATAGTCCCCTTTCGATTCATACCACGCGTGACCTCGTTGACACAGTCCAGGAAGGGTATTGGCGAGTTTATCAATGCAGCTTCTTCTGGCACCCGTAAGAAAGCTGGCAACAATTCCTGATCCAAAACGGTAGTTGTAATACCCGAACTCGTCTCGCCACTAATATCGCTATCCGCCTTGGCGCACGTTTTCAACTCTGCCACCAAGGCGCACATGGTAGTGCTTGTAATATCGTATGTGTCTTCATTGCCCTCATAAATTCTAGGCGGTCCTTGAATATCTTCGTCTCCCACTTGACCAAAAATATGCAGCCGGTTACCAATTTGAAAGGTCGGTGGATAGATGCGAACATTCAAGTTTTTGGGAACATCCGTGCTGTGGTTTGCTCCATCGTCTCGTTCCTGCGTAGTGTCGTCAAGGTCGCTGTCGCCACTGAAGAACTCGTCAATAAAGCCTTCGGGGAAAATAGAACACAGTGTTTCACCAAAATGACAAGCTTCCTCGAAGAGACAAGTTCCTTTGGAAGGCTCTCGAGGCGGAAAGGTGGCCTGATCATAGGGAGCTTCAGTGGACGAAGGATCCAACACGACATAATTCGAATGACGACGCAAGTGCCTATGTCGTCTTTCAGTCGGTGCTGCGGGTGCCGCTGTTTCCAAACAGTGACCTTGAATCAAATCGTCACACGTAATTGGTGCCGACGCCTCCGACCATAATGTTGGTCGTCCAATGGCATCTGGGCGGTAGGCTGTTCTCCATGCTCGGCACTGATAAATAGAGTTGCCATGAATGCGGTCGGTTTCATCGACCGGCCCCAGCCCACAAGCAATAGCCCATTGGTACCACTGTGGATCTTGCCCATCATCGTACAATAATGATTTCCCCGTTCGAACGCAGTCATACAAGATATCGGATGGTTGTAGATTAGATGGTAGCATTTCGTCCGCGATGTTTTGGATATTCCCACCAACGAATCGTGTTGTAATGCCATCCA
>Ga0222719_10001958_pt1 | contig 19355 bp, 15 predicted proteins | sample C33_34DmetaG_FD_165039 | JGI IMG/M metagenome (GOLD analysis project Ga0222719, IMG submission 165039) | Estuarine water microbial communities from San Francisco Bay, California, United States - C33_34D | ecosystem: Environmental > Aquatic > Marine > Unclassified | place: USA: California... | reverse complement strand
AATTGCTGGGCGCCCGTACGCTCCCTCTGAATCGACGTGATCGTCACCATCTAAATCGTTACCGTCAGTTGTCAGGCCAAGACCGAAACCATTCGTACCCCGAAAGGTCGTACTGCTCCCTGAATTTCGTTGTTTACCGGGTTTTTCGATCCTTCCTGCCGAGGCGCGGACAGGAAGTTGTTTGTGATGCTGCCGAGGTAGGCCTTGGTTTGACGCGTCAGGGGAGCCGTCGTCGTGTGACGAATGCAGCGACGACGAAGCCTCTAAATGACTCAAAACATGGTGATGAGAAATGTCGTACACAGGTGACTGCTGCTGTACCAGAGATGATTGGTGATGTAGATCAGAGAGAGACGAGTGGACCAGTGGTGATGGAGCAGGCGATGCAAAGGTGATACTGGTGTTTCGGATGGCGGCGAGATGAGCTTCAAACTCTCTCACGAAAAAGAAGTGTTTTGCTTTGGCTCCGTCTTGCTTCAGCACCGCAGTGCGCGTTCTAGCCAGAGCGGTGTTAATTTCGGCTCCAATGCCGTGCTTATTTTTCAGCCCGGCTTTGGTCAAAATCTCCAAGTCAGGTCGATTGACGGTCGGAAGTATGGACGCCGTTTTCCCACAAAAGACATGCAATGTAATATCCTGGGAAAAGGTCACCACCGAAGGCGCGGCATGAGCCGCCTCTAGATCGAGTTCTACTGGTAAGAATCGTACCATCGGTCGTCCATCCTCTTGCGCACTTTTACCACAGACCCGACAGACCAATCGCTCGTTGGTGGGTCTTCTTATGCCGGAAGTATCGTTCGGTCCATCTTGTTGTGCCGCAACTGCTTCATCACGTTCACTGAATGCATTGGCGGCAGCTTGGGCGGCAAAAGCAATACCATCATCGTCGTTATGGTGGTGAGATGGTCCGCTTGAGGTATTACCGTTCGTTACATGCCGTATTCTGGGATGCATGGTTAACTCAAGAAGTGAGAGTGCACTGTCTGCCTCGATTAGATTTTTCTGAGAGGGGAGAAGATCTCTCAACAAAGTTGATCGCAATGTCCTTGATCGACTGGACGTGACCCAAGGGGATAATGACTTTCAGCTCTCGTGAGAGTACGATACTACTGCAAGTCGACCAACAACACGGCCTCACAGAAAGAACAAGCAGTGCTTTGTATTCCCCATTCGATTTACTATCATGTGTTGACAGAACGACTTCAAGTAGTCAGGTTCACGATGATTCTAGTTTCGACTCGCGGCAAACGATACTAATGGGTGTCTTGCTAGGTGATGGAAAGCTTTCGAGTTGTCCTTGCTCCTTCGATGGATGTTGTTGTCTTTGCATGATCAACAATCAACAGACAACAAACCGAGGAGATCTTTTTTGTTCGTTTCGTACTCAACAGTCGAGAAGCTTTGGAATCCAAATTCCTAATGCCGTCTTACGAAATGGATTCTTTAAGTCTGCACGTCGTCCAGTAGATATGGAACGGAATGTCTCAGCCCACACTAAAGGACACAGAAAGTTTAGAACGTGAAAAACTGTTTTTAGAACGTGAAAAACTTTCGCGCGATGAGAGCAATTTCTGCGCGAGCGAAGCACATGCGCCTACCTGAATATTCGTTTCGCGCGACAGCGCTCAACGACATGCCAATTTAGAACGTTCTAAACTGAAAATGGAACGTTCTAAACTGATTTTGGAACGAGCGGGAAAAACTTTCGCTCGATGCGAGCAATTTTTTTTGCCGCGAATCCTTTGGGGTTCCACGTTCCACGTACACGCCGCTCGCTCGGTAGGAAAATCCTAGTACTTTCTACTGATCCAACGTGCTGCGCGCGTGTTGCATTCGCAAGACGATATCGCCATTGCCTTTCAGTGGTGAGTGGTGATCCATCTCCTTTGAGGTAGCGACAGGACGTGCTAGTAGCTAGAGTTGAGAGAAACCGCTCGGCTGCTTAGAAAGATACGAGAGCTCGTTGGAAAGTAATCGAGTTGGTTTCCTACGCGGGTATCCTTAGGTCGATTTCATTTTGTATCTTTCGTCAGCTTGCTATCAGCGCCGGTTCTGGTTTTAGGCGACGTTACTCGACTACGGTTCTGTACTACCCAACATGATGACGTTGGCGACGGTGTCATCCTTTGTTGATGTGTATATCGTGCAACGCTGCTGGTTGGATGGTCCGTACCCCGATCGTCCAGTGGACTGCCAACGTCTCTTCCTCAGTCGTCAAGAAGCCGAACAGGAAGCTTCTCGTGCAGCGCATGCATTTTTTCATTTTTACAAGCAACACTATGCCCACGCACGTCCGGTCCGCACGCTCTTGCTACCCGATGCCATGACCAATATGTCAAGTGGACGGCAGTCGTCGTCGTTTGCGTTTTCCAGTTGCGGAAAACTGTTTTGGGTTCGAAAGGTACATGGGGCCGTTGCTGCCAATATCAGCAATAGCTCTGTCGCCTCGCCGTGGCCCAAGTCCGTTCCCGACCACGCGTTCTGTATTGTTACCAATGATATTATTGGAGGAACGGGGAATCGGCATTCACGCAGGGGAAGTGAACGAACCACCGAATGTGTCAGTGTCGAGTGCCGTCACTGTACCGGCGATACTTGTTCGTGTGCCTATCAATTGGCCAACTTGTGGATGCACCAACAGTTGGAACAGCATAATCAACAATCCAAGTGTCCTTCCTTGACGACTATCGTTAAGAAATTGCCAATTGGTACCGTAAACAACGCAACTTTGGACGATTGGCCGGCTGTGAGTTTGGGTGTACTCAAAACCGATGGAACCGTAGAGGTACCTTCGTCGGACTTTGAAAACTATGCGGAAGGTCGCAAGCGCAACAATGTAGTATCCGATGAATGGTCGCAGTATTGGGGTCAGCCTATGGAGCCATCAGGAGGAGGAGGGGTTCAAGGAATGGACGAAGAAGTTGTGGAACACAATGGCAACGAAAATCGGGGACTAGGGGCGTGCGCCATGTTTTCGGAAGCAACCAATGACCAAATTATGGTGGGGAATGCTTGGCCGCCCGCAAAGAGACACTGTGGGCCAGAGGCTACCACGCAAAGTATTAGATAACAGAAAGGGCTCTTGAATACGCTTCAAAGCGATCGAATATGACCGCTACTAACAAAAAAAATAGAATTCACTTGGTTGCTATTATCTTGAGAACTTTTTCACCTCCTTTTTCTTGGTTGTCGGATAGTCCTTTACTTGGTTTTCTGTCTGATATTAGCATTTGAGTTCAGCTCATAGTCTAATCAGGACAGAAGCTTCTGTTTTTAGTGTGGGAACATCATCGAATGTCCAGCTTCCGGACAAGATGATTTAACACTGGCCCTAACGTATCCAATACATTCGTCAACGTCAAACGTGCATTTTTCCGGACCACCATGAGTCACCTCACAACCAACTCCTTAGAGCAGGCAGGGTCATGCGAGTGACCGAGTGTAGTGCATCTCTAGTACGTACCAACCTTGAGCTATGAATGCGTTTCGCTCTCAGATCATGCAGCAATTCGCTGCCTCCGCTCGAAGTCAATCGAGACCTCCGCTAGCACTCATCGGGTGGCTGGCCGACGAAGAGGGAAGTAGTAGTGGTAGCAGCGGAGGTCGGCCTGATATCAAGAGTCCTACTAGGCAAGGCAGTGCTTCTAGGTTTCTTTCGGGGATACCCTCTTCGCAGAGTCGTGCTCTGTCCTCCATCCACTCTACAAGTTCAGTGAGTCCTACCGTGTCTTCGCCGGTCTCCGAATTACGAATGAAAGCAAAGGTGACAACGCGGAGGAGCCTTTCGAGTCTCCCGGAAAGCCACGATTCGTTATTGGCTTGGGCTGCACCTGAAGATAAAGGCAAGAAAGTAGACGGCGATGACTTGGAACGTCAATTGTCCGATTTGTTCCAAAACCTTCTCCGGACTCGGCGTACAAGGAACCACTTTTCTCAGTTGCCTCCATCGATGGCTCCCGGGAATGACGCAGCTGAATTGTTTGGTCGGTCGTATTGGATGAATGCACTAGAACGGGCTGTCGAATGTGGCTACAATGCGCCAAATCACAAGAGAACGGAACCCTTTACTTTCAAACGAATGATCGCCCCTTCGGCAAAGACTAGACGCCTGGCGGAGATTGCGTACAATGTGAAGCTACGACAGCAGCAACAAAGCGCCGTTATGTTGAGCGAAAAGGCAATACTTGAGAATGCCGAGAAGAAGAGAACGAAGTGGGCCAATATACCAGCCTTTCTTGTAACTGTCGTCAACAGTCAAGAGGTAGTCGTAGATCCTGACCATGGGGAGGATGCCCTCTCTTCTCCTTACGATCTGCTGAACTATGTGCCACCCTCGTCTGAACGCGCTTTGGAAGATTATGCGTCCTCCTGTGCCGCAGTACAGAATGTATTGTTGAGCCTGCATTCAGAACAGATCGCGACGAAATGGGTCACGGGTCCTGTAATACGCACTCCAGCATTCCGTGATCTTGTCGAGGCATCTCCTCACGACAGAATTGTAGCTCTGATCATGATTGGACATCCAGACGACTCCAAGCGTTCACACGCAAGACGCAGACGCCGTACTCTGCGAGGGGACGTTCTGGTTGATCTATAATACTTATTTTATTGTTCACAGAAATGTAATTTATTCTACAAGCAGCGTCTCCGTCGAGGTCTTCCTATTGCACGCATTGGATCTTAAAACAACGCCGTTCGCTGTCCGATACCGTAATGTTGCTTGTTAGCTCGCTTTGCCATATCAGCCTTGTCCCGCCTTTGATTGGAACGACTTCCACTGCTATGAAAGACTGAATTGCGGTAGTCCGAAAATATTTCGTCAAAGGTTGCAGTGTCGCTGTGGTTTACTGCGATACGCTTTTTATCGACAACCCAAAGCTCGTTGCAAAAGCCGCTCAAGAAACCTTGGTTATGGCTTACCATTAGCACAGAGCCACCGAATGCATTCAGAGCTTCTGACATGGAATCAAGAGTTTCTAAATCCACGTGGTTCGTTGCTTCGTCGAGAATCAGAATATGTGGTTGGTTCGCTAACACTGTTGCGAAACACAAGCGCATTCTCTCTCCACCCGAAAGTCTCCCAATACTCTGCAGAGCATGTCGTCCTCCGAGACCAAAGGCTCCAAGATACTGTCGAATATTCCCATCGGCTTTGGAAGTGATCCTTGAAGACGCGGAACCAGATGCAAGTCTTTTCTTGGTATACTCGAGAACCGTCATACTCGAAAGGGACTCGAGTTCTTCGACGGCGTATTGGCTAACATGCCCAATTCGAACGCTCGGATGGATCCAGAATGATCCGCTGTTACTCATTGCTGCTCCGTCCGCGTTGGATAGAACATTCATCAGTGAAGTTTTGCCGCATCCATTTTCTCCCACTACTGCGATCTTACTCCCTCGATGCACGGACAGAGTGGTGTTCAGTATTAGGGGGTTTCCAGCTTCGAAGCCCAATGTGAAGTTTTCCAATCTGATAACGCTATCGCTGGGTCCAATACTCGATGGCCATACGGGTTCAGGAAACTTCATCTTGATAACAGGATCTTCGACTTTGATATGTACCTTTTGGGCCAGTCTAACATGATCCTCACTCAGTTTCTTCAAGGAATTAAGTTTGTACTTCTTTCCGTCTTCTCGGTAGTTTCCAATACGATCAAGTTTTTTCTCGCGAATCATCTTGGCTTGCCGCTGCTTGTTGGGGTCAGCATTCTTTTTATTTGCTGATGCCTGTTGTTTCTGAATAAACGCCTCGGCTCTTGCCCGTTGTCGCTCGGCTGCGTCAAGGATCTGAGCCTCCCGTGTGGTCTTGTCTTGTTGTTGGCGCTGGTACTCTGAATAGTTTCCCACATGATATTCTAACTGCTGATGGCTCAGCACAACAATATCTGAACAAACAGCGTCCAGGAAATGTCTGTCATGAGAAACGACAATCATTGTTCGATCTTTGTCACGATTCAGGTAGTTAATCAGCCATTCCAAGCCACGGATAGATAAATGGTTTGTAATTTCATCCGCCAGAAGCAAATCACTCTGAACAAACAATGATTGAGCAATAGCTAAGCGCATCCTCCAACCTCCTGATAGATTCTTCGTTGGGCCAAGGATCATTCCTTTTGTGAACTGCAGACCCAGTAATATTTCCATCGCCCGATCTTCCGCTGTATCAGCCGAGATTGCATCCAACTCGGCGGCGATGTCTCCTAGTCTTTGACCGACATCTTCCACTTGGATGTTGGTGACTGACTCGAGGGAATTTTCTAATTCATACTGTTCATTAAGGAGAGCCTCTCGGTCCTTGTCTGCTCGTAGCAGCGTCCGTAAACTAGATTCATCCGTGCCTTCAATTTGCTGATGAACCAACATGATACGTATGTCATGAGGTATTCCCGGAACCGCCTTCTCCGCAAGCCGTTTGAGTAGTGTCGATTTGCCGCATCCGTTGCGGCCGATTAGCCCGTATCGATGCCCTTTCACAATGTCCATCGTTGAATTGGTCAGCAGGTCCATGCCATTGTCTAGCGAGATCGAAACGTTCGTCAGATGGATGTTACTCTTGACAGAGTTGACCGCTCCAGCATATTCTCCGCGTCCTCCTTTTCCGCGTCCACCCCATACGACTCCGGTCTCCTGGCAGTCCTTCCAGGCACTTGCCTCGTCCTCCGGCAACACTGGAAGGGAATCTTTGTCTTCTAGTTTCTTAGCACGTCTCTTGTTCTTCTCGAGCTCTTTTCTTTGCTTCTTCAATTTCCTCTCTTCTCGTTTCTGCTTGAGCCTTTCTTTTCGAAGTGCTCTCTTCTCAATTTTCTCGCTATCTTCCTCCGAGGATGGGGATGATGGCAGTGAAGTGGTATTATCATAAACAATCTGAGAAGCAGATTGTGATCCCCCAACCGATCGTTGAGTATGTCCGGCGTGGTCCTCATGGCAGTTTTCTTTCGAACAATCGTTGTAGTCGGCCTTGTCGGTCGTCTGTGAATCAGTACATACCTCTGTCATCGCACGGGACACGAGATCTTTGGCATATATCTGTACGGATCCGTCGTCAACTTGCAACAGCTGCTGGACAGTGTCAACCAAACCATCAACGTCTTGATAGGCATCTTCGTCTTGTAGTAACTGTATCAAGTAGTCTTCTTGTACAGCATCAAGCGCGTCGTTGTTTATCGAATGGAGATAGTCTTTTACAATCGTTTGCATACCTTCGTTTCGTTGTTTCTGTACCCTCTGGGTATACTTATCGGTAGATTTCTTTAGATTGTTGTTCGCTTGCTTTTCCAAAGAATTTGTGAGATCGTGTCGCAAGGAATGCCGACCATCACGTCGACTCTTATCCGTGTGGGTTTGGAAGAATGTTCGTGGAACACTCAGAGACTTGGTCTTGATTCGTGTGAACTGAAACGACGACTCTCGCGAGTGCTTCTCACTCCGAAGTACTCCACTTTTCGTGGTGTATTGTGTGTATTGAATATTTTGTACAAGTGGACTTGACCGGCGCGCTGCGCGAGCCGGGCCTCATTTTCAGCGAGAGGTGGAGAGGTGCAACAAAGTCTCGTGTCGTCTCCGCCGCCCATCAATGCCAACTCACACGTTTGCTCCTCCACTGCTCATTTTTTTTAGCGAAGAGGACTGGCATTTTCTAAGATAGTCAAGAGACAATCACACTACCATGGGGATCTTTAAGAAGAAACGAGAGGACCAGGAGAACATGCTTCCACGCAAGACGTTTGCACGAGGAGGTCTTTTGCATCTTCATCGGCATTTGAGCAAGGACCAAGGACTTATCAGTGCCAGCAGTAGCACGGAAGAGACGGCATCATCAGTCACTGGAAGCGACATCAACAATAACGGACCACGGTTTACCATCAATGGTAAGAAGTTACGTACGAGATACAAGGAAGGTACAAAGTTCCAACTGCTGGCAGCTAGTCGATCCAAGGATACCATGTCGTTTGACACCTTCTACGAGCCTCCTCCGGCCTTTTCCGACCACGGAACCATTTTCCCAAACCCGTCATTTTTGTCACAAGCACCTCAGGACTCGACGAAGCTGGACAATCCGGAGATTCCTGTCAGCCTAGTAGAAACGGGAAAGCAAAGTACCACTTCAAGTGTTATGAAGTTGTTCGGCGCGACAAAGAATATCGCAAAGAATCCACGATTCTTCCAACCACTTCAAAACTTAGAATCTATCGATGCAAATGACGATGGAAAACCGGAACCAATGGAGAGAGGATTGTTTGATGGTAACTCATCTGTTGGGTCTTCGACAAGTGAGAAAAGTCGCGAGGATAACAAAATCAACAAGAATCATCGGGTGATTGCAGGATTTCAAAGACTTGACACTATCGACTCCGAGGATGAATTTGGTGAGTACGAGCCCCCAGGTGATTTCTTTGGTCATGCGAAGAAGTCTCCCGTCGCTCGTGATGCGGAGGGGGTGGGAGATTCTGAATATGAACCACCGGGTGACTATCTTCTACAAAAGCAATCGGAGCCGCCGGGGGATTTCTTTGACGTCAACAGGACTAAATCACCATCTTTTGAAGACTTCCTTCCGAAAGAATCAGAGAATGAAGCTAAAAATGAAAGAGCAGACAAAGATGAGTTTGACGATGACAAGTTTGAAACCGACAGCAATGAATTTCAACAGTTCGTTTTCGACAAGAACTTCAAGAACATTGTGAAAGTCGTGACGGAACGCAGCGACTCAGGGGCGGGAGACAACGACATATTCCGGATGGCTGCTGTTGCGACCGTGCGACAGCATACGGATTATTTTGGTTCTCCTCTTAAAGGAGATGACAAGCCGATGGAGAGTATTCCACGTGGTAAATCTGGAACAAAACCCAAGCCCCTTAAGGTCTGTCGTGAGAAGAAACAAAAGACATTCAAGGATGTAAAGTCGACCAATGATATGAAGATCAAACCTCATAAGCCAGTGTCAGCGACTTGGAATGCCTTTCCTTCTTTAAAAGAGTCTATGTTGGGGTCACAGCGATTCGTGGCGGCACCCGACAATGTTCCTACCCTTGCGATGGGGGGATATCCCTCCTATCAAGAAAAATCTCAGCCGACCGACGTTTCGGTTTTCAGTACCATATCCAATGCAAATGCTACGGTTAGCACTGGGCCCAAAGATGAGTCGCAAAAGCAACGCTTCCTTTCTTTCGATGACGATGACGTGTTTGCCGACCCCTTCAGTAAGAACATCATGGATGACTTTGCTTGGGATGTGAATACTACTCCGTTCGAAGTCAGAGAGGAAAGTGGTCGAGAAGCAAATGAGACACTCATTGCTTCCATTCGAAATGCAGCTTCAAAAGAAAAGCGAGATCCTGATGCTGGAAGTTTCAAACCTGATCCATCGCCTCGGGGAATTATGTCGAGTCGTTCCGACAGTGCCCTAGAAATGAAGAAAGGAAGCACAAAGAAAATGAAGAAAAGTCCACACAAAGATAAATATGATGTTTCAAAGAGTCTTTCAGAGGGTGCTTATGACGAAAGAGATGATCTGCAGTACACGGAAAGTACTTCTAAAGACGCCAAGTCAAGTTCGTGTGTACCTGAAAATGCGATTCTGGCGTCGATGCTATTCCGCCAGACGCAAAGTAATATGGAGACGAATATTTCTGTCCCTAACAAAAGAAAGGTCAAAGCTAGTGTGCTGCTAGAAAAAGATCATCCCATTGAGGTACCTCCGTCAATCCACGCAAGTGACGAGACTGAAAGCAACGTTTCAAGTGTTACAGAAGACGCCAGCTCTTTCTACCAGAAACATTTTCAAAGTTGGAAGAGTCAGGCTCATTCTGTGCTCAATCACTACAACAACGCAAAGTTTGAAAAGCAGAAGAGCGTTCTCGCCAGTGTTAAGAACCAGCGTGTTGGAGGGAGTAGCTTAACCTCCACGGCGGGTCGGCCGACTTGGTTGGACCGTGTTGAGGAAGAACACATGCGCATGTTCAACGAATAATCATTACGCCCAAAGGCGGCTGAAAGAATACATAATTTGCGTAAAACGAACATAAAATCACATTTACACGTATTATTGTTGCAGTAGCTTCCAACACAATAGCTGTTACCTTCGATCCATTGGAATACAAAACGCCGTATCATAACAACACACAGTGCAACAGGAACCGCACTCTACCTCAGTACAGTCTGCCCAAAGAACCGAGGATGTCGAGCAGACACTTTGTGGCACCGAGCCTTGTAGGTTGGTGTTGTGAAGATAGACGGACTTTAGGATCGGTAATTGACCCAACTCTTGTGGAACTGGTCCTGACATGGGTGGGTTACCCGCCAACGATAGATATCGCAGTCGCTGGAGAGGGTTCCAGGAATCCGAGATGCCTTCCAATTGATTCAGCGAGACGTCCAACCTCTCGAGCCGAGGCAAGTTCAGAGACGGTAAGGATGCCTTTAATACATTGTTTTGGAGATCCAAGCTAATTAGATTGGAAAGAAGATTGATTTCAACGGGTATTTCCCCTTGCAAGTTGTTTCCGGGTAATTGCAGAAAGACAATCTCGTCACGAGAGTTGCAAGGCGAAAAGGCTCCATTGAAAAACTGAAAGCACTCGTCATCGGATTCTTCTTCACCGTCCAGACCTCCAGGCCAGCCCTCACGATTTGTCCAGCTGTGTCCGTTAGTGCTGTAGTACAACGTGGCCAAAGCAAAGCGCTGTCGAATACGACTTTGTGAATAGGTTGTGGAAGTGGGCGTCGTGCCCAGAACCCACTCCAGAGCCTTCGATTGCGGCGACGTTTCGTTTTGTAAAGCCGACGCTGTACTTGCTGGTGATACGGCAAGAATGGCATTGACGATTGAATCAGCGACAGACGTGGGCGCAATTGTGGGAGAATCGGTGGGCACGGCTGAAGGAGAATCCGACGGCCGAAACGATGGCATTAAAGTGGGTGCGATGGTCGGACGAAGCATGGGTGACGATGTTGTGAGAGCTTGGTCTCCTTGTGTCGAAGCTGTTGGAGACAATGAGTTTCCTTGGTGGTGTTTTCTTTGAGACAATCCTACTCCCAGACCAACACCCAGGGCAACGATAATTACAGTGAATGCTACCCAGAGAAACATATGATTCTGGCCGCAAAGTCTGTCGCGTAGGGAACCTGTTGAAAAAGCACCACCACCACTATTGCTGTCGGTCGCATCACAGTCCTCCTCCAATAGAGCGGACGTTTTGGCCGTAGACGGTACGGTAGGTTTCTTGGAAGTCCCTTTAGTGGGTGTTCTGGGTTCGTTCTCGCCAGACTGTGGAGACGGCTTCTGGGCTTCACCCATCAAATCATTCGTCGACGTAGTTGTCGATTGTTGATGAGGCGACTTTGGTGGCGGAGGGGGCTCTACCGTAGCGTCGTCATCTTGGCGTGGACCTTTCAGCTGCAGTATACCTGCTCCGCCAGATTCAGCCACGAGCATCACGTCCGTTGTATATGTGGCGTTAGACATAGAAGAGACCGAAGAGTTGTCATCCACGTCTACGTTGTCGTTGGTAAACTGTTTCTGCAAGCGTTGGACGCGACGTTCATTTGGTCCTAAGTCAAACGTCTCGTTCAAGGAAGACGATACTTGGTCCTTTTGTTGATCGATATATTGAGGGTTGTTTACATGACCTATCTGTTCCTCGTGGCGTGGTACTTGTGTAGTGGCTTGAGTTACTCCGGCCCTTTTCAAGTATTGCGCGTAGGGCCGAAAGCTATAACTTCCAAGAATATCGTCAACGGGTGTGGAGTTCGAAGATGACGATGTGTTACTGTGAGTCCTAGAATGAAAAGTAGAGGACGTAGTATCTTTTACCTCTGTAGTTTGGCCTTGCTTGGCGGTTATGTTCGAAGATGCCCTTGTCGAAATAAAGCTTGGAGGCCACATCTTTCAGAAGAGACACGAGGTGCGCTCAAACAAAATAATGAGACGGATCTACCTCGTCGGCGATGTCAAAGGTGGTGCACTACCTTTTGGAACGATCGCTCTTGTCGTACGTACAAGTATGGTACATGTAGCCGTCGAGTACTATCTTTCGATCGTGTTTTGGATGGTGCTATCGACCCTCTGTTCTTCCCTCCCTCGACGGTCTTAGAGGTATGTCACGACTCACGACCCTATGTAGTCTTGGGTAAAATGTTGGGAAAGCGACATCGTTCGACATGTTGTCGTTGCCACCAAAGGAAACAGTACTTCGGTGCCAATCACGACTGCTCCATGGTTGTGAAGCCGTCATGTTATGGTTGTGAGTTCTGTCAAGTCTTGGATGAGATGCCCCGGCGTCTACCCCCTACCCCTACCCATTTATGTTTCCGGGTCTTGTTCGATGGCTTGTGAGTTGTGAGAACAAGAGACCTAGCTTAAATAAGTCTCTCTGATTTACCACTTTACTAGCTCTAGCTAGTAGTAGTAGAGAGTCGAGTGACAAATAGTCCATGTCTTGAGAAGAAAAACAATAACATATTATGAGTGGCTTACATGAAAAAATGTGCACTGAAAGGGACTTGAAGCCGTTGTCATGAATTTACAGATCACAGAATCATTGGACGTATAGTTCTTGGCTGCTGTTCTATCTCTCGGCGCTCAAAAGACTCCGGGCTGTTTCGACGCCCAAAAGACAGGCCGCATTCGACGGAAAGGCTCGTAACAGAGCTGGCGCTAGGCCCCGGAATAAGGCAGGAAGACCATCGGTCGCAACCAACTGGATTGCGACATCCATTGGAGTTCGATAGGTTCCTGGCATGGCTACTTGCCACCGGCTCTTGATAACATCCATAGGGATGGCAACGGTCCAGTTACACACGCCCGCCAGACCACCGGCCAACAAAGTGGTTGTCAGTGAAGGTGACGATTCGTGACGATAGTGACAAAACTGCCGGCGAAAGAACTCGTAGGCCCCAAAATACGCTGCATTGCCGGGGACATCGCGCAACATACTCATGCCGGTACCACGGAAGATATTCCGGAATCCTCCTTGCTGGTACGACTGTCGAAAACAATCAGTCAGGTTGGCATACTTGTGCGAATGGACTTGAAATTCACACTTGGCCTTTTCCAACGGGCCCAGAACTAATGCCAGCGGAATACCACTAAAGCCACCCGCCAAGGCTGTCTGTCCAATAGTCAATCGTTCTGGTGGTTGTGACAGGGATCGGTAAGGACTGTGCATCTCGCAGGCATTGATTCGACGATTCTGTTCCAATAAAACTGACTTTGCAACATCAAAACTCCAAAATGTAATCCCAAACGCCGGTACCACGGCCAGCAAGGGAGCCGAGATTCCTGCATACAAACCTATCCATCCTTCAGTTCGCACTATGGATCGGAGCATTCCCACGGTACTTGTTCGGGTGCTCATGTTGACAGCGGTGGTGGTGGACAAGAGTCGTGATGCTGCCAAGGTGGGGGTAGCCGGGGGTTGGCATTGTTGGCGAACCTTGATCAAGTCGAGTGGATGGCCAACCAGGACATTACAAGTTCCTACGATACGAGAAGGGAACGGGAAGTGAGCCAACAGCCAAAAAAAACATACAAGTTGGTGCTCTACGCGACACGAGCAACAACTACCCCTACGGGATCTTCACACTGACAGGGTCCTTACCTCCAACAGCGCCAGGTAAAAAACCGATAACGGCTATGATCGGAAGAGAGTGAGAAAATATGATGTGAGAGGTCGACTTCCTGACGGAGATTGTACACTAAATACTTCGTTCTGTTGGAGCTTATGGATTTACCTGGATGTTGTAAGAGATACTTCGTAATTGACGACGATTCCTCGTGCCGCCGTCGTTTGTTGTGATGATACATGGTCAAATCAGGTGCGGCGGAGGTAGGGGGGCAGTCGGGTTGGAGGGAGGTCATAGTGATGGCGATGGAGACGAGAAACGAAAAATGCAGAGACCGTACATGGGCCGAGCCATCCACAGATTTGATTTGTGGTGGTGATGGACTGTTGTCTTCCTGTCCGAGCGAGGTCCAGCTGTCGAGTGACTCTTCCAGAATATGCCAATTGGCAGAGACATTCTCCTTGTTCGGCGGCAAGAAAATTTCAAACCTCGCGAAGTTCGGTCGGCGCGATTGTTCTGTTCTCTTTCTCGAAAAAAAATTCTGTTCGTTTGGCAGATTTCGTATTCCCATGGTGCCCGAAGCCAATTGTCGACGTGTCTGTCTATCTTGTCAGAAGCGAGCGGGACTCATTTCATACGTGAACTAATTGACTACTTCGACCCAATCATCCGTTGCGCGTACCGGGCCTCATTTATGACGTGCAAGACTTTTGACGACTTCTTTCCCCATCAAGTCACTATGGTACATGTACCATGTACCATGATATGCATGAACGAGCGTTGAGAATCAAGTTGACAACAAACACGGTAAAAGAGTGCTCTTAGTAACAACAAGATACTGTTTCGGGGCCATTCATCTGCCCTGTCAAAGACGAGGCTGTTCGAGTATGTTGCGGACGCTGCATCCGCCTTATGGTCAGCACGAACCGGAGCTTGTTCGATTGTGTCATGCCCGAACATGGACAGAAGTGTTTGGTAGATCGCAGTCGCATCCAATGGAGGCTCGACCTTCAGAAACGGCACTTCAGGGGCAGGGAAGTACTGCCTTGGCGGCGGCAATCCGATCGGGGGCTCCCACAGAGGTCGTCGAGGCCTTGTTCCAAGCGAACAACCACCAAATGGCCATCACACATCGGCATCGCGGGAGCGTCCTTCACGAGGCTCTCAACCACAGAGTGAATGATGATGTATTGCAGTTTCTTCTGGAAACCATGATTGATTACCAGCAGAATGTCATGGCGAACACATCGAGGGCTCCTGATCCAACGATATCTTCCGATACCAACAGTTTACATCCTTCCCGAACTTTAGGCTTTGACCAATTCAAACAAGTGTGTGTACAAGACCATCGTTTTCTGTCCTGTCCGAACTTGCTGGGAGTTGTAGACGATATGGGCAGGACTGCTCTGCATCTCTTGGTGGAACGGGCTAAACGATATCTTGGAAATGTCAAACGCTCTCGATCTACCTGGTGTTTCTTTCAGAAGTTACTTACAGCATATCCAGAGGCCGCTCGCATGAAAGACTCAGATGGAAATACTCCGCTTGTTCTCATACTCTTTACGCCTAGGGGGATAAGATGTAGTCAGACCGAAAGTCACATAAGTCGCATGGTTGAATTGATGCTGTCGGTGTGTCCGGAAACAGCCCTAATCACCAGGCGACGCCCGCGGCCGTGGCGATTCCAACCATTACCAACTGCTGTATCGAATAACCAAAACAGCTCCAACATGCCCCAGTCAGCGCTTGAGAACTCTCCAACCCCCCTTTACTTTGCTTTGTTGTTCGGACGAACGCTTGAGACGATCAATTTACTCTTGCAAGCCAACAAGTCTCATGGCCAGTCAGGTTGTTCCGTACCTGTCACTCAGTATCAAGAAGTTTGTCTTCACGTTGCCGTCACGACTGGCGTTCCACTATCAATCCTATACCACGTTCTACATGATAATCCGAAGGCGGTCTTGAGCCCCGATGTTTACGATCTAACACCCCTGGACTGGCTTTGGATTCGTTATGTCTTGGATTGCCACTCGAATCCGTTGGAGAACGCACCGAGTAGAATTATATCAAGGAGACGCTTCCTGACGAACCAATTCTACACGTGGCATGATCAAGCTGCCAAAAATGTCAACATTGTTGACCATGTAGTCTCTGCGAATCCGGTGGCTATTCGCAACTTTCAGCTGGAGCTGCTGCAGCGAATGAAACTGTTACTTCCAGTGGCAGCTTCGCTACAGGCAGGTGATAGCGAAGAGACAGCCAACATGCCCTGGAGTCTCCTACATGCAGTTTGCTATGTTCCGTGTCCCATTGGTCTAGTTCGTGCTTCTTTGGCATTTGACTCCGACTCTCTTGTTTCCGTGAAAACGAGAGATAGTCGAATGGGACGCTACCCTCTCCACTACGCCGTCAGTCGTCGGGGTTACGAGGGAGAACTACCAATTGGAGTATCTCAGACGCTTCATAAGTTTTCCGAGCCAGCTCCTGTCCATGATATTCTTCCTCTCTATCCAGAAGCTTGCCAGCAAGTGGACATTAATGGACAGCTACCTCTTCATATTGCGATTGATACAGCGAAGGACGATCGTTGCTATTGGCAAGGAGTCGACGAGGGGTGCGGGGAAGTGTGGGAGGAATGTGACGTCCTACGTCTGCTCTTGGAGTATAATGCAACTGCGCTTGAGTGCCTTGATGGCAAAACGCAGTTATATCCTTGGCAGCAGGCAGCTGTGGGTCCTGGATCAAGTTTGAACACAGTGTACACCCTTCTTCGTGCACATCCTGTCGTTATCAAGCATAACTCCCCGTGAATTAAAGGAACGGTCAAACCCTGTAAAGCTTTCTTTCTTCCTAGGGCTGAATTTATCAACTGCGTCGTTGGTACTGAATCAAAGTACATTTCTAGAGTAGAGAAAGGTTACTGTGCGTGTGTCGATGAGCAATCAATACAAGGAGTGAATGCTCCAAATTTTCTGCGAGGGGTAAGTAGTAGTCTAGAGAGCATTTTTTCGAATCAAATACTGCCTTAAAACATCGACTAGATTTTAGCAACTCCGGGTCGAGTCACCACTCCACTCTCTAATTGACGAGTGCAGGGACAGCCAAGTCGATAGGAGCATAAATATATTTCCGTTATTATAATGATTATGATTCAATCAAATACTGCCATAGCCATGTCGCCCCACCAATCTTCGGGTCGAAAAAATCGATGTTGCTTCGTCTTCTGGAGAAACGAAATCTTTTGCATATCTTCGTCCGACAATTGAACAAGACTCCCGTCTTCTTGATACAGAGCGGCGTGGTTTTGTTCCAAATGATGCGGATCCATACTCTTGACGACAAGGCTGGTTCCGCGTTGTAGAGCCCACAGCAGGCACACTTGCGCCGATGTCAAATTGTACGTTTTGCCAATGTCAACTAGTATTTGCTCTTGCAAGACATTCGGCTCGCCATCTTCCTTGAAGCCGGGTGTTCCCAACGGACTATAGGCTTGAAAGTGTACCCCACGTCTTTTACAGTATGCGATCAATCTGTCTTGTTGTAAGTAGGGATGGCTTTCGCATTGATTCACAGAGGGGGGTATCTTGAGATCTTTGGCCGAGAGCAGTTCGTGTAGCAACATGACGGGGAAATTGGATACGCCAATGTTCCGGACCAGTCCCTTTTCAACTAGAGCTTCCATTGCTTTCCAAGTTTCATGAATCGACACTTTTGGATCAATGCTTTTACCATCGTTACTGTCGTCAATGTCTTCGTTGGCGTAGCCGCGAATGGACATGTCAATAAAAGAATCCTTGTAGAAAAAGGCCACCGGCCAGTGAATCAAGTACAGATCCAAATAATCCAACCGCAAGTCTTGCAAGGTTTTCCGTAGTGCCAGCTCTACGTGATCCTTTTGGTGAAACGGACTGGCTAATTTGCTCACAATAAACAAGTCTTGGCGGCGAATTTTTCCGCCATTGTTCGTAGTTTGCAGTATTTCGTGCAACGCATCTCCAATGATGTGCTCATTAAAGTAAACTGGAGCACAATCAATCCTCCGATACCCATGGTTCACTATAGCCGTTTGAATGGTGCTTTTGAGCGACTCGATTTGTGATTCGTTGGATGCCTCCATGAGATAAGTTCCCAGACCAATGGGAGGCATGTTTGCCAAAGAAGAAGTGACGGCACAAGACGACTCTGAGGAATCCATCGTGGAAGATAGCCCAGTTTTGTGACTTGTGTGTTTGCTTCGTGAGGATGTCACGAGTGACCTGTTCGTCGTGGTTGTCGTTGTCGAGTATCCGCTGTTGGTCGGCAAAGCCCAGGCTGCCCCTAACGCGAACCAAGTTTTCTGTGCCAAACAAATCCGACGAACTGTTGTTGCGGGTATTCGTACTCGTACCGACTGCCACAAAGTGGGACTCCCAGTAACGACAAGCCAACAAACACAAGCGTAAGGAGGATATCGGCGCCAGGGCCGCCAGGCCATGTGTGTGTGTTTGTGTGGTTCACTTGGTAGTATCCGTGCGCAGTGTCTGTCCGACCAAAATCACAGCCGAGCGCCAGGAAATCTCTCTCTCTCTCGAGACGAAAAGCCACGGTAATCGCAAGAGACGATCGGTCGGCCGGGAGGTAAAGGTTTTCACTCCCTCGAGGAACAAAGCCAGCACTTGGCCCTTTGTGGAGACAAAAGACAAGACAAGACAAGACAGTAGCTGGGTAAATGAGCGGTGTGTGATAAAAAGTTGTTGTGTGTCGAATTGTTCCTATGACGGATGACGGCCGTTTGTGGTGCGACCAAAGATCGTACCCTACCCTGAAAGATCTTTGTACTCTTTGGGTTATACTAAGGCTTTGGAAGACGTAAACACTAACGCTAGTAGGGTAAGGTGGAGGTACTTTGTTTTCGACGGCCGTCCTCCCATTGCGGCAACTTTAATGTTTGACGACAGCAACGACGCTATTACTTCTACGGACCCCCGTTCGACCAAACGATCCATTCTACATCGTACCAACGGCTGTCGAAAGTTCAAAGGGATCTTTCGAAGCTTGCGTCATCGAAACACTCGTGAACGAGTTAGTTGGAAGCAAATCTACCCGACGTATCTTCCGGCTGACAACGCCCACCAATTTCACGTACCCTTTTCTTCCGGACTAATTTCTCTCTCATCATGCAAGACATCCTGCACGGTCATTTCCACCGTCTTATTGCGTCCAAGAACAATTCTGCGGGCAGTGGCAATTCCTCCGACCGCGGAACCTTCTTGGAAAATGCTATTGAAAGCTTGCAAACACTCAGTCACGATGTCAAGCGAACACTCGACTTGCTCCAAGATATGGATGGTACTAGTAGGTACGAAAAAAAGTAAATGGTATCGATCAAACAATTTGAACAAATGATCAAAACCTATCCTCGTGTTGTGTGCCATGACTATTTCGCGTAAATTTTCAAACGCTCACGGCTCTCTCCCTTTCGCTTTTCTATGTGTATTCCCGTAGCCAAAGTATGAAGCAGTTACAAGCCTTGTATCAACAGTACATTACTGCCGCCGAAGAACGCATGATGGAATTGGAAATCGTTGTCGAAGAGGCAGAACGACATTCCGAACAAGAGGATTCTTCCGATCGACCGGAGGCGCCATTTGTCTCTCACACGTTACCCGTCACAGCCGGTGTACGAGTCTTGGGAGGTGGACCAGACGACGCCGTCATTATCCCATCGACCACCGAACTCATGGATTATGTGTACAGTAGTCAAAACAACCACAACAATAATAATGAACAGGATGGCGATAAGGACATGAACG
>Ga0222719_10001957_pt1 | contig 19362 bp, 27 predicted proteins | sample C33_34DmetaG_FD_165039 | JGI IMG/M metagenome (GOLD analysis project Ga0222719, IMG submission 165039) | Estuarine water microbial communities from San Francisco Bay, California, United States - C33_34D | ecosystem: Environmental > Aquatic > Marine > Unclassified | place: USA: California... | reverse complement strand
TAGGGTATACACCAGAGGGTTCAGCGCATAGTCTGAACCTTTCCTTTTTAGGAGCAGGTCAATGGCATCACCAAAGAGATGTTTGGGTATCTATTAGAGATTACCAAAACTTTGGAGAGGATGGAATCGATCGTCGTTGGAATACTAACGGTGGAACATTAAACGGAGAGGAATTTAACTTACGAAGAAACTTCTACAACAAGCCTCTTGCTACATTTAACTGGGATTGGGATATTTCTGACAATGTTCAATTAAACACATCTATTTACGGTTCAGCCGGTAGAGGCGGGGGAACAGGTCCACGTGGTAGAAACTACTACAATGCTGGAATTGATATTCTTCCTTTTCAAAAAGACCTAACTACACATTATCTTGAAAATGGAAAAGGAACTCGTAATGCTGACGGTACTATTAATTATGATGCAATCGTAGCCCATAACTCTCAATATGATATAGGATCTAATAATGATAGTTCTTATGCTCGTGACATTTTAGTACGTAGAGCATCTATGAACTCTCACAACTGGATTGGAGCTATTTCTAAGCTTAACATTCAGAAAGGTAAAATGAGATATTCATTAGGTATTGATTTACGTGACTATACAGGTTATCACTACAGAGCCTTAGAAAATCTAATGGGTCTACAGCAATATGCTTCTACAGGTAATGATAACTTAGGAACTCAGTTATATGGATCTTCTGATTTAGTAGTTGCTAAACCATTCCAGAATACTAATATTGATGATGATCAAGCTAAAATCGACTTTTATAACATTGGATTTGTAAAATGGGCTGGATTTAACGGTTTAGTAGAATATGCTGGTGATGATATTACTGCAGTACTACAAGTTGGCCTATCTAATCAGCAATTCCAAAGAGAAGATAGATTTAACAATACCGATAATCCTATTTCAGATAAAGCTAACTTAGGTGGTGGATATCTGAAAGGAGGTATTAACTACAACTTTACTGAAAAGTCTAACGTATTTGTTAACGCAGGATTTATCGACCGTCAACCATTATTTGATGCTGTATTTCCTAACTTTGGAAATGACATCAACGATGACTTACAAAATGAGCGTATTGAATCATTTGAGATTGGATATGGATATGTAGGTAGTAAGTTAAAACTTAATGTTAACGCTTACACCACAAACTGGGGTAACAGATTTGTTTCTCGTAGTTTATCAAACCAACAAGGTATTGACGGAACTGCTCAGTTTAGAAATATTGATGTAACCCATAGAGGTATTGAAGCAGAAGCTACTTACTCTGTAGGTACTACTAAACTTAAAGGTATGTTATCTCTAGGTGATTGGAGATACACTAAAGATTTCGAAGCTGAATTATTTGATGAGAATCAACAGTCAATTGGTACAGGTACACTTTACCTAGAAGGAGCAAAAGTAGGAGATGTTGCTCAAACCACCTTTTTATTAGGTATAGACCAACGATTAGGTTCAAATATTCGATTTGATTTAGATTATAGATTTGTAGATGGGCTGTATGCTGATTATAGTATTACAGATTCAGCTTTTACTTCACCTGATAATGATGGAGCCCTAAAATTACCTTCTTACGGTTTAGTTGATTTAGGAGCTACTTTTTATGCTAATAACGGATGGTCTCTAAGAGCTAATATTAACAACCTATTAGATGAAACTTATATTGCAGAGTCTAATAGTAATATTCATGCAGATTCAGGTTCCACTACTTGGAATGGCATTGATGTACGTAATAGTGTATGGTTCGGATTTGGCCGCACTTGGAACGTTTCACTAAAATACAAGTTTTAGTAGTAAAAAAAATTAAGGGGAGCTTTTTAGCTCCCTTTTTTTTTCTTATATTATAGTATGATACGATTTTTACTTTTTTTAATACCTTTTATATCGTTTAGTAACGATTGGGGTAAGACAGGACATAGAATAGTAGGTGAGATTGCAGAAAGACAATTAACCGAAGAAGTTAAAGAGATAGTATATGAAATACTAGATGGAGAATCATTATCTTCTGTTAGCACATGGGCAGATGAAATGAGAAGTAATCCTAATTGGAGACCTTATGATAAATGGCACTATGTTAATTTACCATTAGATATAGAATATCCAGATGCTAATGTACCAGAAGAAAATGTAGTAGCAATCATTAATAAATGTATAACAATATTAAAGTCTCCTTCATCTGATAAAGAAACAAAGAAATTTTACTTAAAGTATTTAATTCATTTAGTAGGTGATTTACATCAACCCATGCATACAGGAAGATATGAAGATTATGGAGGTTCCAAAATTCCCTTAAAGTTTAAAGGAAGAAAAAGCAGTGAAACAAATACTAATCTTCATGTACTATGGGATAGTAATTTAATAGATGATTTCAAAATGTCCTTTACAGAGTGGGCAAACCATTTAGAGAATAAGAATAGAAAGGTTGAGGTAAAACAAAAGAATGTGTTAGATTGGACTTTTGAATCACATGGATATGCAAAAGATATTTATAAAAACACACCATCTAATTCATATCTATCATATGATTACATTTACAAATATCAACCAGTTTTAGAAAAAAGATTATACCAAGCAGGTAAAAGATTAGGTAATTTAATAAATAAAATATTCGGATGAACAAAGAATTATTATATAAAATATTTGTAGTTTTTATAGGTACAGGATGTATGATGGTAGGACCATTTTTTGTTAACTTTTTATTAGGTAAAGTATTATCTGTAATAGGATTAGCCTTACTTACTATTCAAACTCAAAAAACTAAATCGTATAACTTATCATTACTTAATGCCGTAGGTATTGTTGGATATCTTTATAGCATCTTCACTCAATGAGCAAATTAGTTAACTTATTCGGAGGCCCCGGAATCGGTAAGAGCGGCATAGCTGCAGGTATAACCTATGAACTCAAAAAGAAGCACATAAGTTGTAACAACCCTTATGAGTTTCCTAAAAAGTTAGCATGGGATAAAAACTACCCAGCTATACAAGATCAGTTATATGTATTTGCTAACCAGCATAGAGGTATAGCAGAGTGTTATAATAAGGTAGACTATATTATCATTGATTCTCCTGTACTGTTTTCTACTATCTATCATAGCTACTATACTAAAGGATACCCAGCGGAGAACTATGGACAATCGTTCCATCAGATGGTAGTAGATTTACACAATACATATGATAATCTAAATATTCTGTTAAAGAGGTCTAATACAGAGATTAATGAAGCAGAAAGATTTCAAAATCTTAAACAGTCTATAGAAATAGATGAGTTATGTAAGGTTAAGCTAGAAGAGCATAACCAACCCTATGTAGAAATAGAAGTAAACGATGATACGGTAAGTGAAATACTAAAATTGCTGTAATGGAAGCTAAGTTATGTGTATACGGGTGTTCTTTTTCTTTCGCTTACTGGGATGCTACTATGGGAGCAGCAGGAATTCCAGAATATAAAATATCTCAAGGGTGGCCTTCTATATTATCTGAAAAACTAAATTTAGTATGTAATAATAGAGCTGATGGAGGAATAGGAATAAACACTATAACTTATAGGTTAGATGAAGATATATTAGAAGGTAAAACTACCAAAGACGATATAATAATATTATCCCCTTCCTACTTTAGCAGAATTACCTTACCAGAAATCGACTTTTCGGTTCTTGACTATGATAGATGGCTTGATTTTCTTGCTAGATATTCAATTGAAAGTAACAAAGTACATTTAATGAATACAAAAAGATTTGTAAATAAAATTTTAACATTAAAAGAATTAGGTTATAAAATTTATGGCTGGATTTGGGAAGAACCTATTAATTCTGTTTATTTAGACTTGATAAGAGAAAACTTAATTCCTGCTCCTAATGGAGAGTATGGATGGGAAAAATATGTTTTAACGAACACTGTATGTATGTCGCGCCCAGGTAAACTAGATCCTTCTGTATACCCCCCTCCTGCTGATTCACACTTTAGTATAGAGGGACATAAAATAGCTGCTGAACAAATGTATAAAGTAATAACTAACTAAATGAATAAAAATAAGTTGTATTTAAGTTGGAAATGGGTTGATCAACAGATCAATACCATTGGAGATAAATTAGAAGTATATCCTCAATTAGAGTTTATAGCAGGTATCCCTAGAGGAGGTCTTATTCCTGCTGTTATGATGTCTCATGCCTTTGGTATAAAATATATTAGTTATTCATCTGCTAAAATGCTACCTAGTGATTTAAGAAAAAAAACTCTTATTGTTGATGATATATCTGATACAGGTACTACTATAGCTGAAGCTGATAAATTAAAATTTATTACTGCAACTTTATGTATTCGAAAAGGCACTAAAACACTTCCATCTATTTCTGGAGAACAGTTTGATGATGATAGGTGGTTGGTATTTCCTTGGGAAAAATTAGATAGTGTTCCCATGCAAGATTATTTGGTAAATAAAAAATAAATTCGTATATTGTATATTATAAATGAGTCGTAGAACCTCAATAAAACAAATTAATGAGTAAAGATTTAGAATTAGTAAAAGAAGGTTATGCAAATGGGGTAGCTCCTGGCTTTCCATTAACCGACAAAGAAAAATGGCAAATGGTAGATGAAGCTGCTGAAGCCTATGGTAAATTTTTAGATGCTTTAGGATGTGATTGGAGAAACGATCCTAACTCAAACGATACTCCTCGCAGGGTAGCTAAAGCTTATGTATTTGATCTATGGAAAGGTCGTTATGAAGCAATGTCAAATATTACTGCATTTCCTTCCGATGGCTATGATGGTATCGTTCAAGAAAGTAACATACCTGTTGAATCTATGTGTTCTCATCATCACCAGAGAATCGGGGGTAGGGTAAGTATTGCTTACGTACCTTCTAAAGACGGTAAAGTAATCGGATTATCTAAACTAAATAGAATAGTAGATCTATTCGGTAGAAGAGGTGCTATTCAAGAGCAGCTTACTGTAGCAATTCACAATGCTATCGATAAGATATGTGAAGGTAATATTGGAGTAGCTGTAATGATAGATGCTACTCATAACTGTGTTAGCTGTCGAGGAGTTAAACATCAAGGAGCCTCTATGCAAACAGCTAAACTATCAGGTTGTTTCTTAAAAGAAGCAGATGCAAGAGCAGAGTTTTACAAAAATATAGAATTAGCAGGAAAATGTCACAAGTAGGAAAACAGTTATCATTATTTGAAAATCTCGAACCGGGAATAGACCCTAGCACTGGATTAAGTGCTGATGTTCCTTTTGTTAACGAGGTAGAAACTTTTAACGCAACATTTGGTAAACCAAACAATTATGAACCGACTATCCCAGAAGAAAAAGAATGGAAGTTCGTCTATGACTTCATTCAAGAAGAACTCCAAGAATATAGAGAAGCTTGCGAAAGAGGAGACATTGTGGAAGTTCTGGATGCTTTGTGCGACATTGCTTATGTTTCCCTTGGGAACGGTACTATGTTACATGGCCTTAAAGATAAGATATGGCCAGCATATCAAGAGGTACAAGCTAGTAATATGTCAAAAGCTTGTAAAACTGAAGAAGAAGCCATACAGAGTGTCAGCCAAAGAAGTAAGGAACAAGGTGAGGCCTGTCATTTTGAGAAGATCGAGGAGGGAAGGTATATTGTCTACCGTACCAGAGATAGAAAAGTCATGAAATCTATTAATTATTTTAGACCAGACTTACATCAATTTTTCACAGATGATGAATTACAGAAGTTTCACTACAAAACCTTAGGAATATGATTAATTTAGAAGATTACGAAGCTGAATTTAATGGTAAATCTTATGTACCTTTGTCTATTGCTAAGAAAGCAGTCACTCAGGCATACGAAAATAGTAAAGAATATAAGGATACTTTAACTAAATTAGATAACCTTAATAATCAATTCAAAGAAGCAATGAAAGAATTAGGAGAAGGATTTGAAGATCTAGGTAATATTAAGTTATGAGTAAAATTCGTATTGCACACGAGGCACCGATTGATATATTTGACGAAGTTCAAAGGTTAACTGACTATGATTATGCTCTAGTTCATTTACTAGAACAGAATAGTAGATATAGAGATACTTTTGAAAGAGCAGTTAAGAAAGGTAGAGAGATTATTCTTGATAATTCTATATTTGAATTAGAAGAAGCTTTTGAAGCAGATAGATTTGCCCAATGGGTAGAAAGACTTAGACCTACTTGGTACATAGTTCCAGACGCATTAGAGAATGCTGAGAAGACTATGGAACAAATGGCTTCTTGGTTCAAGACTTATGGAAACGTTCCTGGTAAAAGTATAGGAGTCGTTCAAGGTAAAACTTATCAAGAAATTAAAGACTGTTACAGAGCTATTGATGAATTATCTCCTTGCGATATGATAGCTATTTCATTCGATTATTCGTATTACAGCGATTCTATTCCTCATCCTAACAAGTACGTTAGCTGGATGTTAGGACGTGTTAAGCTACTAGGAGATTTACTTAGAGACGGTATAATCAATAAGAATAAACCTCATCATCTATTAGGAAGTTCACTTTACTGGGAAGGACAGTTTTATAAGCATGCAGACTATAACTGGATCTATTCTATGGACACCTCCAATCCTGTAGTTTATGGAATGAAGGAAGGAGAGTACGGAGGACTTACATGGGATAAACCATCAGTTAAATTACATACTCTAATTGATACAGATATAGAGGATATAGATGTTAATACTATAACTAATAATATAAAAACTTTCAGGAACGCCTGGAAGTAGTCACTGGGTTACAAGTTTCTACACTATTTATTATAAAAAAGATGGTAATATATAAACTAACTAATACCGTTACTAATAAGATTTATGTAGGAAAGACTAAACAGTCGTTAGAGAAGAGGATAAAAGGTCATTTACGTTATTCTAAAGAAGGTAAACCAACTAAGCTTACAAACAGTATTAACAAATACGGTTGGGATAAATTTAAAGCTGAGATACTGGAAGAGGTAACTGACGGTAGTATAAACGAAAGAGAGCAGTACTGGATTAAAACTTTAAATACGTTAAAAGAAGGTTTAAATTCTACTGAAGGAGGGGACGGAGGAGATAATTCTAGATTTATAGATTATGCAAAAAGAAAATACACGTACACTCCAGAGTTAAGAGAAAAACGACGTCAACAGCTTATCAATAATAACCCTAATAATTTAAAAGGTGTTAGAGAAAAAATAAGTTTGGCGAAAAAGGGTAAAAAGCAGTCGGAAGAGCATAAAAAGAAGATACAGAAATCTAGAATGCAAAACGGATTTAGTTTTAAAGGTAAAAATAACCCTAAGTACGTAGAAGTCTCAGAAGTAAATAAAAAGATTATAATGGAAAATTATAAGACGGTAAAAACTAAAAGTAAACTTGTAGAATTGACAGGACTTTCGTATTTTATGATAAACAAAGTAATTAAACAGTTAATTAATGGCTAACAAATGGATAACATTCTTCAGTCAGACAGGAGCTGAGATAGCTGATTTATCTGAAAATATTGGAAGATGGCCTGATCTTATTATTACTAATAAGAGACCAGATCATCTAAGAACTATAGATCCTAGGATAGTTGAATACGGATATATCGAGGTACCTAATAAACCTACAGCAGACGATTTAGATGCAGTGTTGCAAGATAATGCTATAGTAACTCTACATGGTTGGTTGAGGATAATGCCTGAAGTAATATGTAATAAGTATTTGATTTATAATGGGCATCCTGGACTTATTACTAAGTATCCAGAACTTAAGGGTAAAGATCCTCAAGTAAAAGCTCATAAACTTGGGCATGAAGTAGCAGGAGCAGTTATACATAAAGTAACTGCAGGAGTAGATGAAGGTAGGATTATTATGGAAGAGTATTTTAATGCTACTCAGTTGGATCTTGATGGTTTATTTCGTATATTAAGAGATAGATCATTATATATGTGGTCTAATCTACTTAAACAGGTTTTATGATAAAAAGAACAGATAGATTTACAGGTGAAGTAGGGGAATACTGTACTACTTTTAATGCTTTAGTTAGATTGTTAGGTAAACAGGAAGCTAAAATTATTCAAGAAAGTAAGGGGTATAAAAATCTTCATTTCGCTCTTTATAATGCTGCTAATGAACATAAAACAGTTTATGGTGAAGATGTACGTCACCCTAATTGGAAAGTTCCTGCATTTTATGGGATGAAAGAAGAAATATCTAAAAAACTAGAAAGTAAAAATTCTAAACTAGTAGCTGCGTATAAATCAGATTGGTTGTTTGATTGGTTAAAAGAGTTTTTGAATGATTAAAAGAATAGCACTGGTTGGAGCAAGTAGTACTGGTAAGACTACTGTTTTTGAGTTATTAAAAGGTAAGTTACCTAAGTATGAGTTTATTAACGAATCTACTCGTAGTGTAGCTAAGTATGGATTCCCAATTAACGAAGCAGGTACTTCTGAAACTCAGCTTGCTATCAGTAGCTTTCATTTAGAAGCTTTACTTCAACCTTATAATTTAGTATTAGATAGATGCTATATGGATCTTGTAGTATATTCTCATTTTATGGAAGGTATAGAAGAGAAGACTTTAAGGTATATAGAAGATACTTGGAATAGAATCAAAGGAGAATATACTCATTACGTTTACTTTCCTATCGAGTTTGATTCGGTAGATGACGGAGTAAGAAGTGTAAATGAAGATTGGAGAAAGAAAGTTGATGGATTATTTCAAGATGTATTAGAAGGTGTACGTCAACCTTATTTGACTATAACTGGTTCTCCTATGCAAAGGGTAGAACAAATATTAGACTTTATCAAATGAGAGAGTGTAATGTATGCGGTAAAGTAAAAAAAGATTCGAAGTTCAAGCACGAAAATAAAAAAACTTGTTTGAAATGCGAAACTAGATGGTGGAGACAGATCTTACGTACCATGGTTATGGAGCGAAGACTTACTCCTATTGAAAGATTAGCTAATAGAGCAGGTTACATGGGATCAGCGTTTATAATGATGTCACCTTACCTTTTACCTTATGATGGGATAGGAGCATATACTTACCTTTTAGGAGCTATTTTTTCAGTGCCTCAGGTATGGATAGCAAAGCAATGGAATATAGTAATAGTGAATTTTAATTTATTAATAGGATACGGATTATACATTTTAAATATTTAATATGAGTGAAGTTAAAAATTATGAAGCAGTAAAAGAAATTGCTAGCAAACATTTAGGTAAAGTCGGCGGTGACGGCTATTCTGATCAATACAATCCAGAACTGTTAGTAAAAATCCCACGATATCTTAATCGTGAAGGTTATAATTTAACCGGAGGAGAATTCAAAGGAGTAGATGTGTGGAATGCATACGAAGTATCTGCTATTACTACTAAAGGTCAACCTGTTGCCGGAATGCTCAAAATAGTTTGCCCTGCAGATTCTGAAAACCATGTAGAATCTAAATCAATTAAGTTATATTTGAATTCATTTAATATGACTCAAATAGGGGAAAATGCAGCAGATTGTATTACCGGTATAGAAGCAAGAGTTAAGAGAGATTTAGATGAACTTTTAGACACTAATACTACTGTTAGTTTTTATGCTTCTGAATTTGAAACCGAACCTTTATCATTTTCAGATGAATATCAAGATATAGCAGATATTGCTAATTTAGATGAAATTGATTTTACTGCTTTTAAATCTGATGCAAATCAATTGGAAACAGGAAACGGTAGCGAATTGAAAGTTAGATCGAATCTACTTAGATCAAATTGTAGGGTTACCAACCAACCAGATTGGGGGGATGTATTTATTTATATTAAAGGAGAAGAAGTTCCATCTGCTGAATCATTAGCTAAGTATATTGTTAGTCATAGAACGGTTAGTCATTTTCATGAAGAGATTTGTGAGATGATATTTGCTCATCTAACTGAAAGATTTAAACCTGAGCAGCTGATGGTAGCGTGCTTATATACACGTAGAGGAGGAATAGATATTAATCCTATTAGAGCAACTCATACATTACTTATACCAGAGTTCTTTACTAATCCTAATTATATAATTCGCAAAACTTTGAGACAATAATGAGTGAAGTATTAATAGAAGAAGAAAAAGTACTCATAGCAACTAGAGTACCACCCGGTGACAATTGGGAATTAGTTATAGATCAAGGTAATACAATAGAAGGTTTAGTTATGGCTCTTACTATGTATATGCGAAAAACTAAATTTAAAGGTCACTATAGATTAGAACCTTTAGAAGGTAAACTTTATGCTATAGAAGCTAACGAAGTAGAAATACCTGAAGAGGAGCCAATGAAGTTTGATCTTTACGGTGAGCGGTAATGCAGATTTCTCTTAAAAAATATGCCCATAAATACGAATATCTTAAATTAGAGTTGGAAGAAACCCAAGAAAAGATTCTAAGTTATACAAATGTATGGAATACTGAAATTGGTAAGTTTTATTTAGATCAAAAAATAATAGCTTGGAAGAACACAGAGACTGGAGAGGTTAAATTTAATAAACCAAAAAGTCGAAGTAAAAAAGTAAAACCAGAAAAACTTAAAAAACTTTATAGAACTCTTTCTTCTATAACTCATCCTGATAAAGGCGGATCAGTTGAAGAGTTTAATTTAGTTAAGAATGATTACGAATCAGGCGACTTCATTGGATTACTTAAACACGCAGATAGTAAAAATATCGATGTAGATTTAGATGAACAAGATATTTTTCTTTTTGAAGAGACTTGTAATGAGATTGAAAATCAAATAAAAGAAAGTAAGAACTCAACTGTTTGGAAATATTTTAATGGAGATGTATTAACTAAAGAAACAATTTTAAAAGGAGTAGAGAGGGAATTCAATTTTACTTTTGAGAAAAAAGATTATGATAAAATAGTTAATTTAGGTAATGAGTAATACTAAACTAGTAACAGCATTATTTTCGCACCATGAAGGTTTCCCTATTTTTGGTCACGGAAAAACCAGATCAGAAAGGTACTTACATTCTTTAGCTTCAATAGCTAGAACAGGTGAAAAACTAGTTTGTTATTTAGAAGAAGAACATATAGAGGAATATCGTACTTTTTGGAATATTCACGGTCGTGAAAAAGGTTACTATGATATAGATAATTTTACTAATATAGAATTTAAATTTATTGCTTTAGATCAATTTAGACATTTTCAAAGAATGTTTGATTTAAAACAAAAGTATAGTACAAATAAAGATTATAAGATGTTCCATGAAATTGATTGGATGAAACTTCAATTATTAGAACAAGAAATTGATGATCAACACGATTATTTTTATTGGGTAGATTGCGGATTATCACATGTTGGGTTATTCCCATTCTCTGCTTCTGAAAAACCAGATCAAAAAGGACTAGGAGATTTGATACATTTAACAGTAAATTTTCCAATGTACGATTTCGGTAGAATTTTTAATTCTAATTTATTTCCTAAAATAAATAATTTTGTTGGGGATAAATTGTTAGGACTATGTTCAAATTTAATTTACTGGAATTTTTCACCTCTTCAAGATTTGTTTATAAAAACAAAATATTATTCTGAGAGTGTTAATAATGCTTTCTATAAAGGGTTTAACTCTAATCATAATATAGGGGGTATTATCGGTGGTAATAAAGCTCATATTAATCACCTAATTACAGAATTCAACTCAATAGGTCAGTTAAGTTTAGATAATGAAATAATTCCTAACCATGAAATAATAATGGCCGCTATAAGATGGCACAACCCCGAGCTATTTAAAGAATATATTTTTGATACTTGGTACCATGAAGATACTTGGAAGACATGGTCGACGAACCTTGAAGAACAAAATTTTATAAAAAAAGATACAGAAAAAAAAGTACAATTCTACGGATTTTTTAAAAAGATAGGGTTGGTTAATTAAAAAAATATTCTTATCTTTAATTTAATAAAAAGGTTATATATGGCAGATTTGCAAAAGAAGTACTATACCGTCCAAGACTCTGAGACGTTAAAATTAATGTTCCAACACATACAAGAGTCAGAAGTAATCGCAGTCGATACCGAGACCTCTGGTCTTAATCCTAGAAAAGATAAAGTTGTAGGTTGGTCTATATCTGGTGATGAAGGAATAGGTTTTTATATTCCTACTCTAGTATGGAACTTTGATAAAGGAGAATTAGAGCTTCAAACTATAGACGGGACCTCTACTGAAACTATATCTAAGAACTTATTCAAGACGCTGAAAGGTAAGAAACTAGTCTTCCATAATGCTTCCTTTGACGTTCAATTTATTAAAAACTACTTCGGTATCGATTTACTCCCAGACGTATGGGTTGATACCGGTCTACTTGTTCATACTGTATATGAAGAAGGAGCCTTCGGGTTTGGTAATCCTTTCGGATTAAAGTCAATTGCTATTATGAATCAGGAAGCTCTTGGCCTGAACGTAGAAGAAGCTGCTAACCAGGAGCAGATAGAACTAAAAGAAAGTATTAAAAAAAATGGTGGAAGTGTTACTAAAGAAAGTTTCGAGATTTATAAAGCAGATTTGGATATCCTTTCTAAATATGCTAGTGCTGATACTGACCTTACCCTTAGGATTTGTAATTTATATTTGGGTAAGCTTAGAGATGAAGGCTTGGAGAAATTCTTCTTTGAAGAGGAAGTAATGCCTATATACCGTGAGGTGACCGTTCCTATGGAAGCTTACGGAGTAGATTTAGATACTGAGTTGATAGAAAATATTCACGATGAGATTGTAAAAGATCAAGCTGAGAATAAAGAGATTGTAATGAAGTCTCTACTAGCTATACCTGAAGTTAAAGAATGGGTAGTAGCTACATCTATGACTCAATTTCCAGTATCGCATAAAGGTAACTGGGCCCAACGATTAGTTGAGAGGTATTCACTACCTTTACCTAAATCAGAAAAGACAGGTAAGTACTCTCTTACCGGTAAATTTATTGAAGAACTAGAAGATTCAAACGTCAAGCAATTCCTATTAACCGGAGACCAGGCCCTTATTGAAGACGTTGAAAAAGCTAGAATATCTATGGCTTTATGGAAGGAGTCAAATGATGGGGATTATATTAATATTCAATCTAAAAAGCATTTGGGTGAAATAGTCTTCGGTTATATGGGAATTCAACCTAAAGTTTCTGGTGCTAATACTAAATCAGGTAGAGATAAGTTCGATATGTCTATGGTTGAAGAGTTAGCGAAAACGTATCCTTGGGCTGAGAACTTACGTATCTACAATAAGTTACTTAAGATCAAATCTACTTACGTAGACAGGTTTAGAGACCGTCAGGAAGATGGTAGATACTACTTTTACTTTAAACAGAACGGTACTGTATCTGGACGATACGGTTCTGATGCCCAGCAGTTACCTAAACCTTTAGAAGAAGGAGAAGATGCTCCTGTAATTATGAAGTATGTCAATATCGTTAGACGCTTCTTAATCGCCGGGGATGGTAGAAAGGTAATCGATGCGGATTACGAATCTCTAGAACCTCACTGCTTTGCTTCGGTAACCGGAGATAAAAAACTTCAAGAAATATTCAATAACGGATGGGATTTTTACTCGACTGTTGCTATTCAGACTGAGAAGCTTGAAGGAGTATCAGCAGATAAAAAAGCTCATAACTATCTCAAGAAGCTAGACCCAGTTAAACGTAATAAAGCTAAGGCATACTCTTTAGGAATTGCATATGGTATGGAAGCATACGCTCTTAAAATGACTTTAGGAGTAGATCAGAAAGTAGCTGAAGGATTAATTAAAGGGTACTTAGATGGCTTTCCTCAACTTGCAGAATGGAGAGAAAGATCCAGAGAGGAAGTAAAAGCCTACGGTAAGATTCAAAACTATGTAGGACGTGTTCGTCACCTACCTAAAGTCCAAAGACTATATGAGAAATTTGGAGATCGTATGATGGATTGGAGATTTAGAAAAGAATTAGAAATTAAGATACCTCCTAAGTATATAAAGAAAGATGGTGAGATAGTTAAGACTATTTCTCCTAGAGATCAAGTTACTCAAGCATATAGAGATTACCGTAACGGACTTAATAACTGTCTTAACTTTCAATTACAGTCATTAGCAGCTGCGGTAGTAAACAGAGCAGCATTTAAGATTAACTTAAAAGCTAAAGAGTTAGGTATAGATGCTATAGTTCAAGCACAGGTACATGACCAGTTGATCATAAACGTAGCTGAGAAGGATGCAGAAATGTTTGCTCCTTACGTTCAAGAAATAATGGAGAATACTACTAAGCTTCCCGGAGTAACTCTTAAAGCACCACCAGAGATTGCAAATAACTGGGCGGATGGACACTAATAAGCTTACACTTACTTAGTATGAAAATATTAATAATTTCACCACCAAGAAGCGGTAGTACTTCATTGCTAAATAATATAAGTAAATTAGGTAGCTATAACAGAATAGCTGAACCATACATTAATCCTAAGAAATTATCAACACGCTTACCTTATCCGCACCCACTTGAATTATCTGAAAAATGTGTAGTAAAAATGTTATCTTTTCAAGTTCCTAAAGATTACGGAAAACCGAATGAGTATGTAAATTTTATTAAGTCAATTCATAGCTATTATGATAAAAAAATAATATTAAATAGAAAAAATTTAAAAGAGCATTTTGAAAGTTTTATAAATTTAAGAGTAAGAAACGCTTATGGTTTGAATGCACACGATCCTTGGTACGTTGATGATATAGAAAAGTATAAAAAAAATTTTAAAATAGAAAATCTTATTGAACATAGAAGTCTTATAGATAAGGTATCTGATGAATTAAAAATACCAATTGCTTACTATGAAGATTTGTATGGAAAAGATAGAATTAAATCTTTGGAAATTATTAAAAGTTGGGATTTAGATATTGATAGCAAACAATTAAATGAACTACTACACCCAAAATTTAAACTTAGAAGATTAAATAAAAGAACTCTCATATAGACTTTAATGGAGCTTTTTATCTTTATAGCATATGTTCGGTAAAAAATCATACTATATAACCACAGTATTAACAGTAACTGATAGACTCGAGTATCTACAGTCTCAATTAGAATCAATTAAAAATCAAACTGTAAGTTCTGAAATTTTCATACATTGGAATAATGATACTGAATATGAATTAGAATATCCTTCTGTTATATACCGTAACCAACATAAAAGCACTCCTTTATACAGTAGATTTATAAATTCAATAAACATTACTACCCCGTATGTTTTTATATGTGACGATGATACCTTACCAGGTAAAAAGTATTTAGAAAAATGTTTAGAATTTTCAAAAAATAAAGATGTATGTATAGTTTCCTGCGGTATGAATTTTAACGAAGGAGAAACTAAATATAATGTCAATAAAAGGATACGACAATCAGAATTTTTAAAAGTTCCTACACAGGTTAATATGGGGGGACAAGGTTATTTTCTTAAAACTGAACTACTAAGAAAATATTGTAATTACAAAACACATAGTACTTTATCAGGTGAAGATATTCATTTAGGTTTCGTATGCTATAAGGAGAATATACCAATCTATGTTTTAGATAAAGATGAAAATGATAAAGATACTTGGCAAGATTTGACTTTAGGTGAGAGAGGTAATGATGAAAAAGCACAATGGAAATACCCCACCCATAAGCCAGTAAGAGATGAACTTATGGGGATTTATACCTCATTAGGTTGGGAATTTAATATAAAAAAATCATTGATGTAGTTGCTCAGTAAATATTTTTTTCATATATTTATTATAAAGAAGATCGACCCCAGAGCGATTTTAATTTTTTGTTAACCGATGACCTTAGGGCATCATAAATTTAAATGATATGAGTACATTATTTTATGAACGAAATCCGTTCGACATTTTAGTTAGGAATTTTTTCCAAGACGCCGGAGCCTACAGACCTCTGGCAGAATCCAAATTACCCCACCCAGTAGATATTTACGAGAGAGACAACGGTCTAGGTCTAGACATAGCTTGTACAGGTCTTTCAAAGGAGGATATCGAAATTCTTATTGAGGGTAACATAATCAGAGTAAATTACGATAAACCGAAAGAAGAAGACTTAGGTGAATTTATCCACAGAGGTATCGCTAAAAGGTCTTTTAATCTAGGTTGGAAGATTGATAGTAAGTTTGACTTAAATAAAGCAACAGCTGAGTTTAAGAATGGCTTGCTTCAAATTATTATTCCTTTTGCTAAAGGATCAGAGCCAAAAACTTTGAAAATTAGCTAAATAAACCAGCTCTGGGGTTTGCTCTTCTAATAAATTATCTTATATTAATTAAAAACGTTATATAAATGGCAAAAAGTATTAAACCAACTAATGACCGAATTCTTGTTAAACCTATAGACGAAGGTGAACAGACATATGGTTCTATAGTAATTCCAGATATGGGTAAAGAAAAACCTGAAATGGGAGAGGTTCTAGAAATAGGACCAGGAAGACAGTCAGAGTTAGATCCTTCAAAATTAATAAGTGTAAGGTCTTGTAAAAAAGGAGATATAGTTCTTCTTCCTAAAATTGGTACTCTACGTATCGACTTTGAAGGAGAGGAATACTACATAGTACAAGATAAAGAAATATTAGCAGTTATAGAACAACAAAATTAGTTATGAGTAAAAAAATTATATTTTCAAAAAACGCTAGAAATAAACTAGCAGATGGAGTAGACAAACTAGCTAATGCAGTCACCGCTACTCTAGGACCTTCCGGCCGAAATGTCATCATAGAGCAAGACATGGGAATGCCAGTATCAACTAAAGACGGTGTTACTGTTGCAAAGTCCGTAGAACTTAAAGATAGAGTTGAAAATTTAGGAGCTCAAATTGTTAAACAGGCTTCAATTAAGACTGCAGAACAAGCAGGAGATGGGACTACTACCTCAACATTACTAGCTCAATCAATCCTAAATGATGGATTAGACAAAATGAAATTAGGTTCAAATGCTGTTGATGTTAAAAGAGGAATCGACAAAGCAGTAAAAGATGTTGTTACGTATTTAAGAGATCAATCTAAAGAGGTCACTGAAGAGGAGCAACTAAAACAGATTGCTACCATTTCTGCCAATAACGATACTGAGGTAGGAGAATTAATCTATACCGCTATGGATAAAGTTGGACGAGATGGAGTAGTAACTATTGAGGAATCTAAAACAGGCGAAACATATCTTGAAACAGTAGAGGGAATGCAGTTCAACAGAGGATATAAATCTCCTTACTTTGTTACTGATAATAATTCTATGCAAGCAATTCTTCAAGATCCGTTGATACTTATAACAGATAAGAGACTTAATTCTATAAAAGAGTTACTTCCTATCTTAGAAGGTGTTTCTCAACAAAGTAAGTCTCTGGTAGTGATCGCTGATGATATAGACGGAGAGGCACTCTCTACTATGGTAGTTAATAAGATGAGAGGTATCCTACCTGTTGTAGCAATTAAAGCACCAGAGTTTGGAGATAGAAAAAAGGCAATGTTAGAAGACATCGCTATTCTTACTGGAGGCACAGTAGTTTCTTCCGAAAAAGGTATGAGATTAGATAAGTTTGATGCTTCGTGGTTAGGTAAGGCTAATAAGGTTACTGTGGGAAGAGACTTTACTACAATTATCGATGCTAAAGGAGAGGAAGAAAAAATTTCTTCTCGTATAGATGATATCAAAAGTCAAATAGATAATTCTACTTCTCCCTACGAGAAAGAAAAACTTCAAGAGAGACTAGCTGCTTTTGTGGGAGGTGTTGCTATCGTACATGTAGGTGGTCATACTGAAGTAGAGATGAAAGAGAAAAAGGATAGAGTTGATGATGCATTACACGCAACTAGAGCTGCTATAGAAGAAGGTATTTTACCCGGAGGCGGAATCGCACTACTTAATGCTTCAATGCTACTTGCCAGTCAGATTGGTCAACTTGAGAAGGATGAACAAACAGGCTATGACATAATAATCTCAGCTTTAGAACGACCTTTCTATAAAATACTTGAGAATGCCGGGTATGAGTATAATGATATTGGGAATATAGAAGAACGTATCAAACAAGAAGGTGATTTCTGGTTTGGGTATAATCCAAGAGAGGAAGATTACTTCAATATGTTTAAAGAAGGTATTATAGACCCAACCAAAGTAACTAGACTAGCTCTAGAGAATGCAGCATCAGTTGCAGGAACGTTATTAATTACGGAAGCAGTAGTTAGTAAAGGTAAAGAGAAAAAAGATACTTCAACAACAGGAGTTGATCCTAACATGCTCTTAGGATGATAACAGTAGAGCATATATTTAACTTAGTAAAAGAAACTCCTAACGATATGGAATTAGGAGCTAAAATTAGAGAACTTTATTTTAAAAACAAAGAAAATGGATAAACAAGAACTATTTGAAGCAATTGCAGAGCAATTTGCTATTTTAAGTGAGAACAATGAAGGATCAACTAAAGCTTCTCAAGCAAGAGCTAGAAAAGCAGCAGGTGAGATCAAGAAGTTGATTACTCCTTACAAGAAAGCGAACATGGATGCTGTGAAGGGGTAGGGCGTTTGTCTCCTCTCACGAAGTGCCACGCGCATTTTGAACTAAGCCCTGCCGGAAACGGTGGGGTTTTTTATATTTATATTTACATATGGCAAGATTAGTAGCATTTGGATGTAGTTTAGCTCATGGGATGGGACTTCCTATTCCGGATAAACAAGTATGGGGTGGATTGCTAAGCAAGTATTTAAATCGTGAATTTGTGAATCAAGGCATACCCGGTGCCAGTAACAAGCAAATACTTCATGCTATAATGAACTTTGAATTTCAACCAGACGATTTAGTTTTCGTACTTTGGACTATGATTGATAGATATGGGGTTTTAGAGTATAATTCTTCTAAAAGTGAATACAGGTTTGATAAATTCATGCCAAAATCTCGAGATGCTAAATCTATAAACTATTACAAAAATTTTCATACCGATCACGATCATTTATTTTTATACAAAGTATTTGTTGAGTATTCAATTGAGTTACTTAAAAAGAAAAATATACAATCATATAATTTATTTATCAATAAAAAAGTTCACTTAGGTATAGATACGCAATCTACTTTTATAAATGTTTACCGTAATAAATTTTCTAACAGTTACCCCAAAGGTATAGATGGTATACATATGGGAGTTGAGGGTAATAGAGACTACGCTAAAGCAATCTATACGGAACTTACTGCTCATCAAAATGTTCGTGCGTTAATTTAATAACCGGAGGGGTTTTTTATTGGCAAATAATTCGTATATTAATTAAATATTACGGCAATATTAAGAGAAGTTCAAGAAACTAGCCTATTTATTAATATAAATCCTTTTACAATGACAGTAATACACACCATTAGGCTTATCCTGGTAGGATTGCTGGCT
>Ga0222719_10001951_pt1 | contig 19386 bp, 26 predicted proteins | sample C33_34DmetaG_FD_165039 | JGI IMG/M metagenome (GOLD analysis project Ga0222719, IMG submission 165039) | Estuarine water microbial communities from San Francisco Bay, California, United States - C33_34D | ecosystem: Environmental > Aquatic > Marine > Unclassified | place: USA: California... | reverse complement strand
AATTGCTCACGCAATTTTTACACAGGCTTTAAAGTCACCAGCTGCTCAGATACTAACCAACGCAGGTAAAGAGTTTAATGATATTTACTACAACGACTTTCAGATAGCTGACTGGAACTACGGATATGATGTAAAAGCTGAGAAGTACGGGGATATGTTCAAGATGGGAATCATCGACCCGGCTAAGGTCACAAAGAACGCACTACGCAACGCAGTGTCAGTAGCAACCACCATACTATCCACAAACGCAATAGTAACAATGAAAAGACAATGAGAGCAATCAATAATTTTATTATAATCGAAAAGATTGAGGAAGAGGTCAGAACTGATTCTGGCCTCATACTCTCAGGTGAGGACGTAAGCCAGATGCGATACGCCAAAGGAAAGATTAAGACGGTAGGAGACCAAGTTACTCAAGTAAAAGCCGAGGACGTTATCTATTACGACAAAAGAAGCGCCTATGATGTTGTGCTGGCAGGCGAGCCTGTTACAGTTATTCAACTGAAGGACGTCGTGATTGTTTTATAGCTTCATTCATTCTCCTAATCATGCCCCTGTAGAGCTTGTCTTTATACGGGGCATTTTTTTTGAACATAGGATTTCGTTTAGGGTCTTCTGATATCATCTCCTCTCCGTTGAGGATTTTATACATATGGGTAATCATTCGTTTCCCTTTGAATGATATCTCATACAGTGTAGCTTCTTTGCCTTTACGCTTTCTCCAGACGATTATCCATCCGTCACGCAAAAGATTATCGAACCTATCGATATCCCATGATATTATTTTCTGGAATTCTGTAAAATCAGATTTTTTGAAAAGACCCTCTCCGTGCAGGAATAATAACATCTCCAGCTCTGGTAGACCGATTTCATACTTCATTTTCATCCAGTGTCTCACTACCCTGAAGTACTTTAGGTAGTCGTGTTTAGGCTCGACCCTATCGTGTCGCCTTCTTTTTATTACAGTATATTTCATTAGAAATACAAATTTATAAAATTTATATCTTTGCTGAAAACAAAAGATATGCACCCAACAAAAAAAAGTGCTCCTTGTTCTATGACAGGAATTCAGAAAGCTTTAGCCATGAAAAAGGCCAAGGAAATGCAGCATGAGATTGATGAGATGCAGATGAAGCTAGCTGTTAAAAAATCAATGGGATATTAATGGGGTTAAGTAGAACTGCAAAATATTACAGAGATAATCCTGAGGCAAGGAGAAAAAGAAACGCTTACCAGAAGAAGTACAACAAGAAAAGGTCAGAGATTGAGAGACGTATGGAGCTCAACAGAATAAACAGACAGAGGGGTACTTACGGTAACGGCGACAATATGGATGCATCGCATACCTCAGATGGAAGGGTTGTCATGAGAAACCAGTCCAGTAACAGAGGTGATAGAAACGATAGACCGGGAGATAGAAGAGCCAGAGGATGAGTAGAAAGAAAAAAGTAACAAGATTTGCCCCGCAGGTATAGCCTGGGCTAAGAGAACCTTTGACAGGTATCCCTCGGCTTATGCTAACATGGCTGCGAGTAAGTATTGTAAAGACCCTAATTATGCTAAAAATAAAAAATAAATAATCATGCCAGGATATATTAAAAAAATAGAGATGGATTCCATCCCGATGAGAAACAAAGACATTGAAAAGTTGCAGTCTATATTCAAGGTAGGACCTTCAGGTATGCCTTATAACCCAAAAAGAAAGGGAGAGACTTCATTTCAGGTAGGCCCAACAGGTCATCCTTACAATCCTGCTAGGGTTCGTGAGATGAAAAAACAAAAAGTAACAGCATAAGGTGGGCGAACTTAAAAAATGGCGTGAAGAGAAGTGGGTAAGAATCGGAACGGATGGTTCTATCCTTGGGGCGTGTGGAACGAGCAAGGACAAGAAGAACCCAGACAGATGCCTTCCTTTGAAGAAGGCAAAGAGCATGGCCAAATCAGAAAGGGCTGCTACTGCTCGCAAAAAGAAAAGACAGGGGAGAAGCCAGCAGTTTGTTGCAAACACTCCAAAAGCAAGAGTTACTAAGAAGTACACAAAAAGGGCTTAATACACCTTATCATGTCATTGAGATTTGCATTTTTTCCAGAGAAAACATCTATATCTGATTTTGATTTTATAATCGGGTACAAGGGTAATAATTCTTTGAAAATAACGCCATCTAATTTACTTGGCACTGTTCTTCCTATAAGCGGCGGTGAGATAACTGGTGATTTATATGTAGACGGAAAGTTAGGTCTTGGTGTTACCTCTACTACATACAAGCTTCATGTAGATGGCACTAGTATATTTACTGACCAGTTAACAATTCCTCTTACCCCTGTAGCTACTACTGATGCTGCTTCAAAGGCTTATGTAGATGCTCAGGTTACCGCAGCTGATTTAGATTTTACAGGAAATATTGGAACGGGAGCTGTCGACTTAGATAGCCAGACGTTTGACGTTACAGGTGTAAATGGCATATCTACAACTGCTAGCGGGACTGGTCTATCTATAGATGGTGGTACTCTTCAGACAGCTATAAACACGAATACTTCAGATATAGCAACAAACGTTTCAGGCATATCTACTAACGCCACTAATATTGCTACTAATACTTCGGATATTAGCACTAACGCATCTGCTATTGCGACAAATGCGGCAAATATATCGTCAAACGACACCGACATAGCAGCTTTACAAACAGACGTAAGTACTAATACAACTAATATAGCAACCAATGCTACCGCAATTAGTGCCAATGCTACGGATATTGCTACAAACGCTGGTAACATTTCTGCTAACGCTACAGCTATAAGCACAAACAGCACAAACATAGCCACTAATACAGCGGACATATCTACCAATGCGACTAATATAGCTACGAATACTGGTAATATAAGTGCAAATACTACATCTATTTCTAACAATACTGTAGCAATAAGCGGAAATACAACCAATATTGCAGCTAATACTACAAATATTGCTACTAACGCATCGAATATAGCTTCAAATGATTCTGATATAAGTGCACTTCAATCAAGTGTATCTACCAATACTACGAACATTGCAACAAATACTAGTAATATAAGTGCAAACGCAACTAATATTGCTACGAATACAAGTAACATATCTACCAATGCGACAAATATTGCAACTAACACATCAAATATTAGTGCAAATACAAGTGCAATATCTACAAATACCACCAATATCGCTACCAATGCTTCGGGAATATCTGCTAATGCGAGTGCAATCAGTACGAATACTACGAACATTTCTACGAATGCGACTAACATTGCGAGTAATGACACGGATATATCTAACCTGCAATCAGATGTAAGCACGAATACAAGTAACATTGCGACTAACACATCAGATATTGCTACTAAAGTTGGAGGAACTGGTACATCTGGAAGAGTTGCCCTTTGGAACGGAACTAGTAGTTTAAATGATTCTAGTTACTTAACATATGCGGCGGCCAATGGATTAAAGATAGGAGGAAGCACAAGTAACTTGCTAACACTAGATTATCCGAGTGGAATAGGAAGTTCTTATATGTTATTCTCTACTAGCGGAATTAGTAACGCTAGGATATACTCTGATTATACTTACGATTTAAAGTTACAAACCTATAGCACAAACGGTGATATTGAGCTTGGTACAACCACAAATACATTATTGTATTTAGACAATGGTACTAATAGAATCGGTATTAATGATACTACGCCTTCATACACTTTAGATATAAACGGTACATTTAGGTCAACGGGTGTATCTTATTTAAATTCAGGTGCTAGAATACTAGGTGGGCAGAATTTAGTTTTTGAAGATTACGACAATACTTTATTCCATATAGCTAACTGGACTTCTAGCGGCTTTGATGGGCTTCATATTGGTAGCGGGCCAACAGCGTCTGGAACACCTGATTTGTTTGTTAGTGAGAGCAATAGGGTTGGGATTAGAACGGATAGTCCTAATAGAACTTTTACAGTAGCGTCAGATGATTTCGCTATTGCTGAGTTTTCTAGAAATACCGTGGGAGGCGGCGCAGCAATTGTTTTACAAGATGGAAATGACAGTGAATATGAGCTTATAAATGGTGTAAGTCATTTTCAAATAAGAAGTAATTTTGCTGATACACAATTTCACATTACTCGTAGCACAGGCAACGTTGGTATTGGAACTACTAATCCTAGCGGCAAGCTTGAAGTGCGCCAAAACGCTAATAATGGTAATACAGGAGCTTTTACAAATACTCACGTAAAACTTACCGCATCAGCTACGGCAGATAATACTGGTTTTGTAGGTATAACCACTGCTACTTCAACATCGGATAATTATGGCTATTCCTTTGGTGCACAAAGAACTTCTGGGGGTGTTGGTGATTTTAAAATTAATTATCACAATAATTCTGCAGCTGGTACAAATAGATTTATAATAAACCAAAATGGCAACGTTGGGGTTGGAACGGCTAGTCCTGGGCAAAAACTAGATGTAAATGGAAATGTTAAGGCTGATAAGTATGTAGGCCAGAAAATGTTTATAAGCTGGTACGGGTATCATGGTAGCACTTCTTTGCTTACGGTTTATCCGACAGGTATGACAACAACATATCCATACGCTTACAGCCCTATAGTTCCAACGTTTAATGGAGAGATTTCCACTATAAGGCTTAGGAATACTCCATATGCAAGTTATACCTCAGGTCCTACAGGGAGCTCAATTACTCTTTATATTTACAAAAATGGAATCTCTTATGACAGCGACACTGTGGCGTATACATCCGGTAGTGCTGGTGAGGTAGCGGTCTTTCAATTTTCTGGAACAACATTTTCAGTAGGAGATATTATAGAGCTTCGTGTTCAGGCTAACGGTTTTTGGAGATATTGTTCATGGGGAATAGAATTAAAAGAAACATAATTAAAAGAAACATAATATGATTAATTATTCTTGGGATTGTAAAACAGTCGATGTATATCTATCTGATGGTGGAAATGAAAACGTAGTGTACAATGTTCACTATAGATTAACTGGAGAGGACAGTGAGACAGCGTATATTGGAGATGTAATTGGCACTCAGGTGCTCGACATTAGCAATATAACAAATTTTGTACCTTTGTCAAGTTTAACAAACGAAATAATTACTCAGTGGGTCAAAGACGCTATGGGTACTGAAACGGTTGCTAAACTAGAAGAAAACATAGCTGGTCAGATTTCACAGCAAGCTGAACCTACCAGTATAACAATTACTATAGATGGCGAATAAAAGCAAGATGGCGTGTAACCGACCTACAAAGTCGGACAGAGCAGGAAAGAAGAAGATGGTTAAGGCGTGCTCAGGAGGCACTGAGAAGCTTATACACTTCGGTGCTACTGGATATGGACACAACTACTCATCTGCTGCAAGAAAGTCGTTTAGAGCTCGCCATAAGTGCTCGTCAGCTACAAATAAGCTAACGGCTAGATATTGGGCGTGTAAACATCTATGGGCAGGAAAAGGTGGAAGTACAGCAAGTTCTCCAAAAACTAGAAAAGGTAAATATTAAAAACATATAAAATGTCTAAAATTAACAACACATCTGCATACCCAACAGTTACCGTAGCTTCTGGTGATTTGTTTGTCATGACCGATGTCTCTGATGTGGACTCAACAAAAACCACTACAGTAGACAGCATAGCTTCCTATACTATTGACGGAGCTTTTAACGGAACTGACACGTACATTCCGGTATTTGATGGCACAGATTCGCTTATTAATTCTTCATTAAAGCAAAACAGCGCAGCTTCACCAACACTTCTAACTGTTGGAACTGGCGTTACTTTTGCTGTTACTAGCAATGCTACAGTTGGTGGTACTTTAGGTGTCACTGGCATATCTACATTTACTGGTTCTACAGCTCACAACGGCGGTTTATCTTCAACAACTGGAGATTTTTCAGGAGCAGTTGGTGTTGATGGTAACTTTGATGTTGGTACAGATAAATTTAGCGTAAACGCTACAACAGGTAATGCAACAGTTGGTAATGATATCAATATTGGTGCTAACACTTTTATTGGCGGGGACATTGAGGTAAACACAGATAAGTTTACTGTAGTTGGTTTAACTGGTAACACCAATATTTCCGGAACACTTGATGCAGCTGGATTAGCTTCTTTAGACGGAGGCATTGATGTAGACGGCGCATTTACAGTAACCGACACCACAGGTGCTATTGCAACTTCTGCTGCCGCTGCTCTAACCGCTACTGCTGATGCCGCTGAAATAAAATTAGGAAATGATAGCGCACTTTCACCTCAAACTATAAGATTCCAGGGGACTGCCGGTGATACTGTGTTTACAGGCGGGTATAATGAACAGTCCGATAGAGAATACGAAAGATTTTCTATTGGATGGTCAGAAGAAGCTGGTGGTGCTATAAATGGCACATGGATTTCTGGAAGCAGAGAAGAAACCTATGAGCAAGATACTCTTAATATAGGCTCTACAGTGCTTGATTACTTATACTTAAAAGTACAACCAGGTGGCAGAATCGAAGCTAACGAAGAGATTAGGTTAAGCGGCGTAGGAGATGGCATTATAATGAAGTCTCCAGACGGAACATCTTATAGAGTAACCGTTGCAAACGGTGGGACTTTAACTGTTTCAGCTGCATAATAAACTATAAATACAATAACCAATGAAGCCAAGAGGTTTAGGGGATGTTATTGAGAACATCACAGTAAAGACAGGAGTCAAGACTGTAGTTGAGAAAGTTGCCAAGGCAACAGGTAAAGATTGCGGCTGTGCAAGCAGGCGTGACAATCTCAACCGAATGTTTCCTTTCGAAAAAAAATAATATCTTTGCATAAATAAAAAGAAAGATGTCATATCAAAAATTACAAGTAAGAAGTGCTTTGGAGGTTTGTCCTAGCGACACAGCCAATATACCCAATACATCATCAAAGCCCGCATCTGGAACTACTACTGGAAATGTTGCTGATAAGTTGGTTGATTCAACAGCTTCCTTTCTATCTACAGTTAGAGTTGGAGATGTTGTGTACAATACTACTGATATTACCGCAGCTACTATAACTGCTGTAGATTCAGACACTCAGTTGTCTTTATCATCAAACATAATGGCTACTGGAGAAGCTTATCAGCTTTATAGAGGAGACCAGGGTGGATGTGTTTTGTATGTAGGTGTTGGTGGAAACGTAAAGGTTACAACCTCTGGTGGAGATGTAGTTACGTTTTATAACCTCAACAATGGTCAGTTTGTACCTGTTCAGGTTTCTAAAGTGTTCTCTACAGGAACAACAGCTACTAACCTTATAGCCCTTTGGTAATATGCCTTTATCAATAATCATAGGCAATGTTATTGGGGAGGAACTATATGACCAAGGGAATATAGGCTCTAAGGCTATGATTAGTGAGCTAGGCATTGAGCTTGCAACAGAAAATAATGACGAAATAATAACAGAATCATAAGATGGCAATAAAATTTTCACAGTTTAACGAAAGCACTTCTAGAGCAAACGTTGACTTTTTAGTTGGTTATGATGGAACTGACAACGTAAAGATTAGTCCATCTAATTTTTTAACAGGATACTTATTAACAACTGGAGGGGCAATTACGGGCACATTGACATTATCAAGTACTAATAGTAATATTTTCTTTGGTAACAACAAAGGGATGCAATGGTCTTCGTATAATATTGATAATCCAGCTATTTATGGCTCTGATTCTTTTGACGGAATATACGTGGGGTCTATGAGTGGTGTAACTGGATTTGGCCCTGTAATTTCTGTACATACATTTGACTCACAAGTGGGTATTAACACTGGCTCTGATTCGCTTTCTTATGACTTAGAGTTAGCTAATGATTCTGCTGGAAAGCCATCAACTAGTGCGTGGGATATTGTATCAGATTCCAGGGTAAAAACAAACATTAGACCTTATGCCACTGGATTAACAGAGCTTTTACAAATAGAGCCTAAAATCTTTGATTATAACGGGAAGGCTGGGTTTAAAGACACACTGGTAGATAATATAGGTATTATTGCTCAAGACGTGTTAAGCATAATTCCAGAGACTATTAGTACTCACGAGAAAAAACTTGAGCCAACAGATGAAAATCCAACTGAACTTTATAAGTTCAACCCTCATGCTCTGACATTTGCTTTAATTAACGCAGTGAAAGAACTTTCTTCAAAAATTGACTCTTTAGAAACAAGAATACAAACTCTAGAAAACTCATAATAAATGGCTAAGGTAGGCGAAAACACAGAAGTAACTCTAGACATAAAAACTATAGCAATGATATTGGCTGGAGCTGTATCACTCGCTGCAATGTACTTCACACTTCAAAAAGAAATAGAGGTCGCTAAGGAGCTTCCAAAGCCGGCTATTAGCCGTACTGAATATGACCTCAAAGACCAGCTTGTTCGTGAGACAATTATGAACACTCAACAAAAGGTTGAGGAGAACAGCAAGAAGCTAGATAAGATAGACGAGAAGTTATACGAAATAATAGAAAGAAAATGACCACTATATTAGTACGTTTGGCGTTTCTTTTTGCTACTATATTTGTACAAGCACAATCTTTTACAGTAGTACAAATTAATGCTGAATGGAATAAAAGGAACGACGTTCAACTTCCAGCTAGAATAAACGGTAATCCGGTAATATACGGGTTACTAGAACAGCAGTCGCCTTCTATACAAAAAAATACAAAATCAGTTCCTGTTGTTGTATTGTATAAAGGGAATCAGGCTGTAATGCAATGGACAGCAGATATAAGCTTTAAATTAAATTTAACTAAAGAAGAAATAGCAGATGTCATCGAACAACATAAGCAAACATATCAGCGCAAAGGAAGCAACTGAGTCTTACACAGCTAAAAGAAAAGGCATAGATAATACACCTAACGGTTATGAAGTTGCCAATATGGTTGGGGTTGCTGAAAATATATTCGAACCACTTCGTGAATGGGTCGGAGGACCTATTAAAATAAACTCATTCTTCAGGAGTAAAGATTTGAATAAAGCTATCGGTGGTAGTTCTAAATCGCAGCATTGCGAAGGTAGAGCAATTGACATAGACGATACATATGGTCACAAAACAAACGCTGAGATGTATCATTACATCAGGGATAATATAGACTTCGACCAGCTTATATGGGAGTTTGGAACAGACGAAAACCCTGACTGGGTTCATGTAAGCTATGTGTCTCCAGATGAGAATAGACGTAGATGCCTAAAGGCAGAAAGAATAGAAGGTAAAACAACATATAGAGTGATATGAGTAAGAAACCATTCAAAGAAACGACAGTAGGCAAGCTATTGCTTGGAGCTGCTGGAATGATTAACCCAACCCTTGGTAATTTACTTGAAGGGGTTACTAGCCCAAAGGAAGCTATAGCGGCTATAGGTAAGGCAGATATATCCACTGAGGATAAGATAAAACTACAAACATTAATATATGACCAGCAAAATAAAGAAATTGAAGCAATTACTAGCAGATGGAGAGCTGACGCTGCGTCTGATTCTTGGCTTAGTAAAAACGTTAGGCCTCTTGTTCTTATCTGGTGTATTGTTGTATTTTCTTTTGCAGGTATTTTGGATTCTGTTAATTCTATACCGTTTAACATAGGAACTACATGGAACGATACTTTTGAAAAAGTTATGATGGCAGTTGTGTTAGCATACTTCGGAGGAAGAACAACAGAGAAGGCAAGTAGTATTATTAAAGGAAGATAATGGCAAAGTTAATATTGGGTAACTACATAGAGAAAAGCAAGACCAAAAGACCTGGATGCCACAGCAAAAATGCAAGCGTTGGTAAAAGAGGCTACAAGAAACTGTACAGAGGTCAGGGCAGATAGTATAAATTTACTATCTTTGTTTAAAATTTAATAAAATGAAAAAAATAGAACAATTAGAACTAGACCAAATCACTAAAGCTAATACTGAGTTTACTGAGCTTAAAGAAACTATTGCAAACATTGAGGTTCAAAAACATCAGGCTTTGCATAGAATGTCAGCTCTTCAAGCTGAGTTTAAAGATTTAGAAGCTAAGCTTATAGAGAAGTATGGTGAGAATGTTACTATTAACACTAAGACTGGAGAGATTATAGAACAAGAGGAAAATGGCAATAATACCTAGTAACCAAAAATTTCAAACCCTAAGCTTTGAGGTAAACACAAAGGAGAGGTACTCTAAAACAAGAAATGATACCCAGGAGGTATATCTGATGAGTGATATCATAGATACTATTGGTGTATTTAATCTTTCCTATACAAACGTCTTGAGTGCCTATTCAACAGGTAACCAAGAGCCTAGCGGATTAGATTTGCCTTTACAGGTTACATTTGGAGCAGCGCAAGGAAGCGCAAGCGACCCTGTTATGCTGGCTGCTGATGGAACAATAACGTTTAATGATGTTGGTGTTTATCTTATTAATGGCTTTGGAAACTTTGAAAGACAAGGTTCGTCAGGCGGTGTTACAGTGACTCTTTGGAGGGCTTTAATAGACGGAGTTCAAGCAGGCGTTACAAAAGCTGTTGAGCTAGATAAGATTGGAGTTATGATTCCTTACGAGGTAACTGTTCCATTAACTATAACAACTGAAGGTACTGAGCTTACATATCAAATAATGAGAGACAGCTCAGGTATCGACGCAGGCGGGTTATATATTCACGGAAGTTTAGGCGGATGGAGCAACGTTCCTTCTGCTTCTATGGATATATATAAAATAGGTATTTAAAAAATTTAATATAATGGATATAAGAAAGATATCCATAGGTCCTGATTATAAGTCGGGGGCTATGCACTACATAGTAGGTCAGAGCATACTAAACGATAGCCACACTATTCATCTTATTCAATATGATAAAGATAGGGATAGCATGAAGGTTTGGATTGAAAGAGATGACGAGATTATTCTCTGGAAAGAGTTTAACGCTAATATGCCAATATCAATAGAATACAATATTAACTTTGAATGAAATCTCCATTTTATTTTATCGTTGAACCTTTTGGAGGTAGGCGGTATGATAATGTGAAGAAAGTTGGTGATATTGATTTTATAACAAGCACTTCACAAGAAGACCATACTGTTTCAAATAGATATGCAAAAGTCATAGAATGTCCCTCTGGATATAATGGCCCTATAAAGCCTGGTAATATTCTGCTTGTACATCATAATGTTTTTAAGATATACTATGATATGCAAGGGAAAGAGAGAAGCGGCTTTAGCTTTTTGAAAGACAACACGTTTTTTCTTGAGTCTAATCAGTTTTTTATGTATAACAACGGAGATGCTTGGAATACTGTTGATGATTATTGTTTTGTATCGCCAATAAAAAACAAAGGAGAGGATATGTTTGTTACAGATAAATACATTCCTCTTATGGGTCATATTAGATATAATAACAAAAAGTTAGAGGATATAGGCATATACGAGGGTGATATGATATCATTCACTCCGCATAGCGAGTATGAATTCAATGTAGACGGAGAAACCGTTTATAGAATGAAAGTTGCTGATATAGCATTGGTTGCTCATGGAAGTTAAAAAGCTAAAAGAGGACATTATAAAGGCTGGCGAGATGGCTGTTAAGGAGCTAATTAAGGTGGCGCAGGAGGGTATTATCAAAAAAGACTTTGATGACTTATCTCCTGAGCTTGCAGCGGATAGGCTTAAAAATGCGGCAGCTACAAAGAAGCTGGCTATATTTGATGCGTTTGAGATTCTATCAAGGATTGAGAACGAAAGAAATATGCTTGAAGGGAAGAGTACAGATAAAAAGGAAACCAAACTAACAGGCTTTGCAGAAAGACGGTCAAAATAAATTGTACGAAGAGCTTAATGATTACATACCTAAAACTGTTATAACAAACAAGAATAAGGGTAAATCATGGAAGTATGGATATGACGACAAGTATGATATGGTTGTTATATCTAAATCCGGCATGATTGATAGCGTTGTTTCTATAAACGGATTAAAGATAGCACTGCCTAAAAAATTAAGAAAGGTTTGGTCAAGGTCCAAGCAGGAATCAGAGCAATATTGGGAGGTATCTGATTATCCAAAAGAACTTGGCAGAATATCAAGTATATTTCAATGGCATGAGTCTGCTCAGGAGTTTAAGGACAAGTGGGTAGATTACATAGAGGAAGAGTTCAACAGGCGTGAAGAAGGTATGTGGTTTATGAATAACGGAAAGCCAACTTACATAACAGGAACTCATTATATGTATCTTCAGTGGACTAAGATTGACGTAGGACACCCAGAGTTTCGTGAAGCAAACAGAATATTCTTTTTGTATTGGGAAGCTTGTAAAGCGGATACCAGATGTTTCGGAATGATATACCTTAAGATACGTCGCTCAGGATTTTCTTTTATGTCCTCGTCAGAATGTGTAAACACAGGAACGCTTGCAAAAGATGCAAGAGTTGGCATATTATCTAAGACAGGTGCTGATGCCAAGAAGATGTTTACGGATAAGGTAGTACCGATATCAAACAACTATCCTTTCTTTTTCAAGCCTATACAGGACGGTATGGACAAGCCAAAGACTGAGCTTGCTTATCGTGTTCCAGCTTCTAAGATTACAAAGAAGAACATGAACTCTGTGTCTGATATAGTATTTGAGGGACTGGACACAACAATTGACTGGAAGAATACAGGTGATAACTCTTATGATGGTGAGAAGCTATTGCTTCTTGTTCACGATGAGAGCGGTAAGTGGGATAAGCCTGATAATATCCTGAATAACTGGAGAGTGACAAAAACTTGTCTTAGGTTAGGACGAAAGATTATAGGAAAGTGTATGATGGGTTCTACGTCAAATGCTTTGGATAAAGGAGGTGATAACTTCAAGAAGCTTTACTATGACTCTGATACTTCTAAAAGAAACTCTAATGGGCAGACAAAAAGTGGAATGTACAGCTTGTTTATACCTATGGAGTGGAACATGGAGGGGTTTATAGATAGGTACGGGATGCCTGTTCTGTATACGCCAGATTCACCAATAGTAGATTCTTATGGTGAATATATTCCCCAAGGGGCTGTGGAGTATTGGGACAATGAGGTTGAGAGTTTGAAGAATGACCCTGATGCTTTGAACGAATTTTATAGACAGTTCCCAAGAACTGAGTCTCATGCCTTTAGAGATGAGACCAAATCATCAATATTCAATCTAACAAAAATATATCAGCAGATAGACTATAACGATAGCATTATAAAAGAGAAGTACCTGACAAGAGGCTCGTTTCATTGGAGAGATGGAGTTGAGGATTCTGTTGTGGTATGGAGTCCTGACCCAAGAGGTAGGTTCTTAGTATCCTGGATTCCAAGCAAGGGATTGCAGAACAGGGTTGTAAATAAGAACGGTGTGAAATATCCGGGTAATGAGCACATAGGCTCGTTTGGATGTGACTCATACGATATATCAGGAACAGTGGTTGGACGTGGCTCTAACGGAGCGTTACATGGTTTGACTAAGTTCAACATGGACGACGCTCCTAGTAATGAGTTTTTCTTAGAATATATAGCAAGACCACAGACTGCTGAGATATTCTTTGAGGAAGTACTCATGGCTTGTGTTTTTTATGGTATGCCAATACTTGTTGAAAACAACAAACCAAGGCTTTTATATCATTTAAAAAACAGAGGATATAGGGGTTTTGCCATGAATAGGCCAGACAAAATGTTTAATAAGCTGTCTAAGACAGAAAAAGAATTAGGTGGGATACCAAACTCATCAGAAGACGTTAAGCAATCTCATGCATCTGCTATTGAGTCTTATATAGAAAGGTATGTAGGTATAGATGTTAACGGTGAATATAGGGACTCTGGAGATATGGGAGCTATGTATTTCACAAGAACTCTTGAGGATTGGGCTAAGTTTGATATAAATAACAGAACAAAATTTGACGCAGCTATTAGCTCAGGGTTAGCAATTATGGCCAATCAAAGGAATAGATATACGCCTCAGAAAACACAGTCAAAAATAAACATTAAATTTGCAACATATAATAACAAGGGAACTTACAGCCAGATAATAACATGAAAGAAGTAACCGTATCAATAAATAGCGTATCGTTTCCAGACCAGTTTGTTAGTGATTCTAAGAAGGCTACAATGGAGTTTGGATTGCAGGTAGGTCAGGCTATACAATATGAGTGGTTTAGAAAAGGAGGAGGCGATTGTAAATTCTACAGACAGTTAGATGATTTTCATAGATTAAGACTTTATGCTCGTGGTGAGCAGTCTGTCGCAAAATACAAAAACGAATTGGCTGTTGATGGAGATTTATCGTATTTAAATCTTGATTGGACTCCTATACCAATTATACCAAAGTTTGTAGACATAGTAGTAAACGGCATGTCTGATAGATTGTTTTCTATTAAGACATATGCGCAAGATGCTATGTCAGCTGAGAAAAGAATTGCATATCAGGATATGATTGAAACTGATATGATTTCAAGAGAGTTTCTTGAGCAAATGAATAAAGATTTTGGAATAAATGCTTTTGATATACCTCAGGATGATGTTCCTGAAAATGATGAAGAGCTTGCGTTGCATATGCAGCTTAAATACAAGCCTTCTATTGAGATTGCTCAGGAGCTTGCTATTAACACTGTTCTTGATGAGAATCATTATGACGAAATTAAAAAGCGTGTAAATTACGATATTACCACTATAGGTATAGGAGCTGTAAAGCATAGTTTTTTACCAGGTGCTGGTATTAAAGTTGATTATGTTGACCCAGCAAATCTTGTTCATAGCTATACTGAGGACAACAATTTTAGAGACTGTTTCTATTGGGGAGAGATTAAAACTGTTCCTATTACAGAGCTTAGAAAAATTGACACAACCTTAACTAATGAGGATTTAGATAAAATATCTAAATATAGCCAGAGTTGGTATGATTATTATAACATATCAAGGTTCTATGAGAACTCCATGTTCAATAGAGATACAGCTACTCTTTTGTATTTTAGTTATAAGACAGATAAAAAGTTTGTTTATAAGAAAAAGTATTTAGATAATGGCGGTGAGCGTGTTGTAGAAAAAGACGACACATTCAATCCACCAGAAGAAATGATGCAGGATGGAAGATTCGAAAGAATTGAGAAAACCATAGAGGTATGGTATGAAGGTGTCATGGTTATGGGCACTAATATCATGCTTAAATGGGAGATGGCTAAGAATATGGTTAGACCTAAATCTGCATCTCAGCATGTATCATCTCCTTATATTGTAAATGCACCAAGAATGTATAAGGGTGTTATTGAGTCTTTAGTTAGACGCATGATTACGTTTGCAGACTTGATTCAGATGACACATCTTAAGTTACAGCAGGTTATATCTAAAGTAGTACCTGATGGTGTTTTTATTGATGCTGACGGTCTTAATGAGGTTGACCTTGGTAACGGAGGAACGTATAACCCAGAAGATGCTTTAAAGCTTTATTTCCAGACAGGTTCTGTTATTGGTAGAAGCTATACTCAAGATGGAGAGTTTAATAACGCTCGTGTTCCAATCCAGCAGCTTACAAGCAACTCAGGTCAGGCTAAAATAGGAAGCCTTATAGGTAGCTATAATCATTACCTAAATATGATTCGTGATGTAACGGGACTTAATGAGGCTCGTGATGGAAGTAAGCCTGATGCTAACGCTCTTGTTGGTTTACAAAAGCTTGCTGCTGCTAATTCTAACACTGCCACAAAACACATACTTGACTCTAGTCTTCAGATTACTAAAGCTTTAGCTGAAAGTTTATCTTGTAGAATAGCTGATGTCCTTGAGTATTCTGAATTCAAGGAAGAGTTTGCTATGCAGATAGGTAAGTACAATGTAGGTACAATAGAGGAAACTAAGAGCTTGTATTTATATGACTTCGGTATATTTATTGAGCTTGCTCCCGATGAAGAAGAAAAGGCACAGCTAGAAGCTAATATACAAACAGCTTTATCAAGAGACCAGATATATCTTGAGGATGCTATTGATATTAGAGAGATTAAAAATCTTAAAGTTGCCAATCAGCTTCTTAAGTTGAAACGCAAAAAGAAAGAAGAGCTTGATATCCAGAAGCAAATGATGCAACAACAGACTCAGGCTCAGATAAACCAACAGTCACAATCTATGGCTGCTGAGGCTGCTATGGCTAAGATTGAAGCTGATAAAAGAAGTAAAATAGAGGTTAAGCAGGCTGAGGTTGCTTTTGATATTGAGAGAACAAGAAATGAGGCTCAATTAAAATCACAACTGATGCAGCTTGAGTTTGAAATGAATATGCAGCTTAAAGGTATAGAAGTCGAATCTGTTAAAACAAGAGAAAATGATAAGGAAAAAGCCAAAGCTGATAGGATAAGTCAACAAAACACACAACAATCTAAGCTAATAGACCAGCGTAAAAACAATCTACCTCCTATGAGCTTTGAGTCAAATGAGGATAGTTTAGATGGTTTTGACTTGGCAGAATTTGAGCCAAGATAATAGTATTTTTTTTTAATTAACTTTGCATAAAAATTTAATCAAATGTCAGAAGTGAAAGTAAAGGTGCTTAATGACACCTTAGAATCAAAATCTGTTCAGGAAGTTGAGCAAGAGTTGCTTAACAAACACGAACAGGAATTAAAGGCTGCCGAAGTCGGAAGTGAAAACACGCCAAACTTGGAAGTCGAGACCGCTACGGAAACTGTTGAAGAGCAGGCTGTAGAACAAAGTGAACAAGAGTTCACAGAAAAAGACGTTCTTTCATATATTAAGAATAGATACAACAGGGAGATTAATTCTGTAGAGGAGTTGTTTGAAGCAAGAGCCGAAGCAGAGGAGCTTCCTGAGGATGTGTCAGCTTTCTTGAAATACAAGAAAGAAACTGGTAGAAGCATACAGGATTTTATGAGCCTTAACAAGGATTATGATTCTATGGATGCTAACCAGATTTTGGCTGACTATTATTCTGCTACTGAGGATGACCTTGACAGAGAAGATATCGACTATTTGCTAAACGAAAAGTTTGCATACGATGAAGATATTGACGATGAAAAGGACATTAAGCAGAAACAGATAGCCAAAAAAAGAGAGCTTGCAAAAGCCAAAAAGTACTTCAATGAATTGAAGGAAACTTATAAGGTCCCTCTTGAGTCAAGCGGAGGCCTTGTTTCTGAAGATGAAAAGAATGACTATGAGGCTTACAAGAAATATATCCAAGAGTCTAATAGTATTAATGAGGAAACTCTTAAGCGCTCTGAGTATTTTCAGAAGAAAACAGACGAGGTTTTTAATGATTTCAAAGGTTTTGATTTCAAAATTGGAGACCAAAGTTTTGTTTACTCCCCTGGCGATGCCAAAGAGATTAAGGAAACTCAATCAGATATTAATAACTTTATTTCTAAGTTTTTAGATAATAACGGAATGATATCGGATGCTAGCGGATACCACAAATCTATTGCTGTAGCAATGAACCCTGACAAGTTCGCAAGATATTTTTATGAGCAGGGCCAAGCTAATGCCATTGATGATGTTACTAAAAAAGCAAAAAACATCGATATGGGAGTTAGACAAGCCCCTCAGGATATGAATAAGTCAGGATTTAGTGTAAGAGCTTTAGATGATAGTAGTGGAAGAGGACTCAAAATAAGAAGTAACAAAAAATAACACAAACACTAAAACATTTTAAAAAATGGCTATTACTATTTTGCCGTTAAGTACGGCACTACAACCATCCGCTGAGAGAGTTGCGTTAACTTCCAACTATATCGGCAACGATGGATTTACATTCGCTCAACAATACCTTCCTGATTTGATGGAAAAAGAATTTGAGCGCTACGGAAACCGCTCTGTGTCATCATTCCTTAGAATGGTAGGCGCTGAGATGCCGTCTAACTCTGACCTTATTAAATGGGCTGAGCAAGGACGTTTACACATTAAATACATTGACTGTGCTGGTGACACCGGAACTACTATTGGCGATGATACCGCTACTATTGCAGTAAATGACACTGGTGTTGGTACTGGAAAACTTCCTTTGAAAGTTGGACAGACTGTTATGATTTCAGATAACACAGCTGCTTCTACTAAAAGTAACAAAGCTATCATTACTGCTGTTAGCACATCTGCTAATACTTTTGATGTAGCTTTTTACGAAGCAACTGGTTCTACTTTTGGAACATCTGAAAAATTAACTGTATTTGTTTACGGTTCTGAGTATAGAAAAGGAACTGATGCTGCTGACTTAAGTTCAGTTGAAGCTGAGGACAATATCTACGAGAACAAACCTATTATCTTGAAAGAGAAGTATACTGTGTCTGGTTCTGATATGGCTCAAATCGGTTGGATTGAAGTAACCACCGAAAACGGTGCTACTGGATATCTTTGGTACATTAAATCTGAGCATGAAACTCGTCTACGTTTCGAGGATTATCTTGAAACTGCTATGATTGAGGCTGTTCCTGCTGAGGCTGCTTCTGGTGCTGCTGACTACCTACAAGGTGCTACTGCCGGTACAGGTGCTGCTGACCTTAGTGGTTCTAAAGGTTTATTCCACCAAATTGAAACAAACGGTAACGTTGCTTCAGCTGGTACTTTAGATTCTCTTACCAATGTTGATGATGTAATTAAGCGTCTTGACAAAGAAGGTGCTATCGAGGAGAATGTTCTTTTCGTTAACCGTCAGTTAAGCTTTGATATTGACGATATGTTGGCTGCTCAATCAAGCAATGCTGCTGGTGGTGTATCTTACGGATTGTTTGATAACGATACTGACATGGCATTGAACCTTGGATTTACAGGATTCCGTAGAGGATATGACTTCTATAAGTCTGACTGGAAATACTTGAACGACGCTACTATGCGAGGTGGAATTGTTGCTGGAAACAAAAACGGTGTACTTGTACCCGCTGGTTCTACTACAGTTTATGACCAAGTACTTGGTAAAAACGCTAAGCGTCCATTCTTGCACGTACGTTACCGAGCTTCTGAGACTGAAGACCGTAAGTACAAAACATGGATTACAGGCTCTGCTGGAGGTGCTGCTACAAGCGACCTTGATGCAATGCAAGTTAACTACTTGTCTGAGCGTGCACTTTGTGTTCTTGGTGCTAACAACTTCTTCTTGTTCGAAGACTAATAACAATAGGGGGAGGGAGTTTCTCTCCCCCTTTTCTTTAACTTTAATTAAAATTATATTCAAATGGCAAAGAAACAAGCCGTCCTTACGGACAAAGTTTACAGATTAAAAAGAAGAATTACCCCTCTGAGCTATATGATTCAGACAAAAAGCTCTAAGAGAAAACCACTTCTTTATTTTGACGGGCAAACAAACAGAGAACTTAGATACGCCCGAAACCAAAAATCACCTTTTTTAGACGAGCAAGACGGCAACGCCGTTCTTGAGCCTATTATTTTT
>Ga0222719_10001950_pt1 | contig 19386 bp, 20 predicted proteins | sample C33_34DmetaG_FD_165039 | JGI IMG/M metagenome (GOLD analysis project Ga0222719, IMG submission 165039) | Estuarine water microbial communities from San Francisco Bay, California, United States - C33_34D | ecosystem: Environmental > Aquatic > Marine > Unclassified | place: USA: California... | reverse complement strand
AGCAGACTTACAATTCGTAGGAAAATATGCAGCAGGTAATCCAAACGGAGATGACTTACTAATGGAAAGACAAAGTGGTAATATTCGTATTTGGAATAAGTATTGGGCATTCGGTGGTGGACAACCACAAGAAGACGAATTGACTTACATTTATCCAAACCCTTTTATACAATCTGAACACGATGATATAAACTTCCAATTCTTTATGGAACAAGCAGGACAAGTTAAGATTAGTATTTACAATATAAATGGACAGAAAATATCAACAATCTTTGAGGATTCAGTTCAAGAAGGTTTACATAACTTTAAGTTTGATGAATTACCAGAATCAACTGACCCACAATTCCATAGTGGGTATAAGAATTTAGATTCAGGTATTTATGTATTCTTAATGGAAACTGAAAACAAAATCAAAACAAAGAAATTTACAATTTTAAAATAGGAGTAAATAATGAAAAAATTATTAACATTATTAGTATTAACAGGAACATTATTCGCACAAGCAAATAATATCTTTACACTTAATCCGAGTGTAAGTAGTGCCGGTATGGGTAATGTCGGTATAGCAAATGCAGATGTTAAAAATGTATTTCACAATCCAGCGTTTGCCGGACTAAAAGAATCACACCAAGAAGTTTCTTATGTGGAGTGGTTACCAAACTTAACTGATGATATGGGATATCAAAGTATTTTGATTACATCAGATATGGGTTGGTCAAGTGAGATATTTTACTTTAACTATGGAACTCAAACACAAGCAGACCAATACGGAGTAGTGTTGGGAGATTTCGATTCATCATCATATAGAGTAAGTGGTGGATATGGATTTGAGTTAAGAGATTGGTTAGTAGGAGCAAGATTAAATCTATACAATCACAACATTATAGATGACTATGATGTTAAAATGAACTTTGGATTTGATATCGGTGCTTACAAAGAGTTTGGAAACACATCATTAGGATTAGTTCTAAAAGATGTTGGTGGAGAAACAGAATTTTTAGACCAAAAACTAAATCTACCTATGTCGGTAGGTGTTGGTGTTGGTCATAGATTTGGAGATTTCACTTTATCATCAGATGTAAAAATATTTGAGGATTACAATTCTATTGGATTGGGTGGACAATATGATTTAGGTATCGCAAGTTTAAAATTAGGATACTACACAGAATCAGAATTTGATGTAGACTATCTAACATTTGGTGGTGGTATTGACGCAGGTATTGTTGATATATCATTATCATATTATTACAACACAGATAGTTTTCACAACGAAACTTTAATGATTTCTTTCGGGTTTGACTTATAATGGATACGATAGGAATATGGAATTCATTGTCATACTTTGACGGAATAATGTTTACAATATGGTTAGGTATATTGTATTATGGTAAATGCTGGATAGACAGCAAATTTAAATAAGGATAGAAAAATGGCAAAACAAGTAGACGCAGAACAATTAGTAGATAATTTACAAAACGCAAAGTTTGGATTATCAATACAAAACATCATAGCTATGGTAACGGTATTATCATCTTTAATCGCAGGTTGGTATACTTTTACAGGTAGAATAGATTCATTAGAAGAAGTGGTTCAAGGATTCGCAGAAACATCAGACATTGAATTAGTCGGACAGAAGTTAGACGAGTTTGAAAAAAACATAGATTATCTAACAGAAAGAGTTGACGCTGGTGCAGACTTATCAGATATCAAAGGTGATATCGTAGAACTACAAGGTGAAGTGAAAAATCTAAACAGAAGTATTAGAACTGTAAGTAAAGCAGTTGAAACACACGAAGTAGATTTTCACGGAGACCCATTAGCAAAATTTAAAAACTAATGATGTTCTTTAAAACCAACGAAGCAAAAATTAAACACTTACAAAAAGAGTTGAAACGAGATGATTTATCTTTATTGAAAAGATTAATCTTTATGGTTCAATTGATGATGTTAGGATTTAAAAAGTAATGACATTCGTAATAGCAGACCCGTGTGTGGGAACTTGTGATACTGCTTGTGTATCGGTTTGTCCAGTAGATTGTATTCACGGACCAATTGATAAAGAAGGAGCAGGAGCAGAAGTTGAAGGTATGGACTCAGTTGCAGGAATGCAATTATACATAGACCCAGAAGAATGTATTGATTGTGGAGCTTGTGAACCAGAATGTCCGGTTGACGCTATCTACGATGAAGACGAATTACCAGAACAATGGGAAAAATACACAGAAATTAACGCAAACTTTTTCAAGGAGTAGAAAATGAAACATATATTAAGTTTATTTACATTAATGTTTTTATTAGGTTGTGCAACTTCACAAGTTGAAGCACAATCAGGTAAAACAAAAGTCCAATCCAAAATAGCATCATACGAGGCAGAAAAAACTCTTGATGATATCAAATGGTATGACGGAGAACCAGAAGGAATACAATTAATCCAGATTAAAATATCTGAGAATATTCTAAATTCATATCCAGAACTTAGAGATAAGAGAGTGGGGTTTGGTATGACCAATCGAATTATCGAGGTGTTAGAAGAAGCAGGTCGTTTTTATTTCGTAGAAGAAAAAGACGAAGTCATTAATAAAATGGTTAAAGAGTGGGAACGAAGTGTTAGTGGATTATTGGAAGAAGAATTAAATGTCGGTAAGTTCGCAACAACTAAATGGTTTGCATATGCAGAAGTTTATGATTTCGCAGTATCCAATCAAGAAGAAATCAAAAGAAGAAAAGCAAAAATAACCAACACAACTATGGTTGGTATCCAAGTTCGTTTAGTAAATGTAGAAACAGGTAGATACATTACAGGTAGTGGATTAGGAACAAGTGCAAAAGAAGGTGAAGGTGTATTGAAAAATCTTGATATGTCTTTTGACCAATCAACCGTATCTTTCGCAACAACAGGTGCAGTAATTACAGCAGTAGCAAATGTATTGAGAAGATTGGAAAAAAGAGGTTGGTAATGTCTGATTGTTGTTCAAGAGAAAGAAAGAAAAAAGATTACTTAGAAATTCCAAAAGCAATACTATTCACATTAACATTTTTTGCAACCCTTTTGTTTATTGAAATACAATTATTTGGATTGTAATTGGAAGTAGAAATGAATGAAATGGTTACTCACATTATTAATATTCAGTAGTCTTTACGGACAAGGTTTCGGTTATAATTATATAGACCCTTGTAATCAACAAGCGGTTAATTTAAATTATACAACCGAAACAACTGAGAATGGATTTTGGGTTACTTATTATAACCAACGAAGATTCTTTACTTGGTTAGAAGTAGCAGACGGAACTCTACAAAATTGGACACAACAAGTTTATAGAGATTTTGAAAAACTATTTCCTTGTGCGGTTAATGTAGCAGAAGAAGCATTAGCATCAGCAGTCGCTACAAACTTATCGGACGAGTTGGAACGAGAAGACGAAGAAGATATCGGTGCGGGAGAACCAAGTTTTATCGGTGGAGATATCGTTAATACTTTTTACGATTGGGGTTCAGTAGCAACATTTAACTCGGTATACACAAGAGAAAATTTTGATTTAACACAAGAGTATAATTATACTTTAAACATTACTTTAGATTTAAAAAAGGTATTGGGATTATACGGAAATACCAGAAAGGATAAGGATAAAAACCAGAATGCTTTTTGGAATGCAGGAGCATTATATTATAGAACATTTGAAGGTAGTGATTGGTTAATCACAGGTAATTACGGAAAAGTAATTCGTAATGATATTAGACAAGTTGGATTGATAAGTTCATCAATAGGTAGAATATCACGAGAAAACTTTTTAAATCTAAACTTAATGTATGGATATAGATTTCCAATAAAATTTAGAGATAATACGATTAATTTACAAACATTTGTAAGTTATACATTATTTAGATATTTTGAGGGTTTAAAAACAGAAAACAAATATTTATTACTGGAAAGTCCTATATTGATTTATCCAGGTGCAAACATTGATATAAACTTTACCGAAACCTTTAAAATGAATTTTGGTTTCAATGTAGGATACAATACCTTAGTCAATGATTTAGGTGAAAGAAACATAAGTTATTCCATTGTATTTGGAACAAACTTTTAAGGAGTAAAAATGAAACAACTATTGATATTATTATTTATGGTTCCTTTAATGGCACAATCCATAAACGATACTGATGAAGCTAAACAAGAACATAGACAATCAGTTATAGAACAAGAACAAATGCGTCAAGAAAAGTTTAACAAACAAAAACAATTACGCAGAGAACAACAAGTTAATGAGATGATGTTGAGAATGAAGAAACAAGATAAGAAAAGAAAACACATCATCAAGAAAAAAATTAGAAAACAAAGAATTAGAACATTTATTCTCGGATTGGGAATAGGATATGCAATAGGAGACAACAAATGAAGAAACTATGGTCAATCGCAATATTACTTAGTGTAGTGTTTGCACAATTACCACAACCAACAATGGTTGGACAAGATGATTTAAAAGTTCCAACTTTGTCAATTAACAATTTCGTTAATCAAGCAGAGATTGAAGGACTTGAAGACTCAAGAGTTTTCTTAGGTATAACGAATATATTGACAGAAAACGTTATGGACTCAAGATATGACTTGGTAGAACAAGACTCAGATTTTGAAATGACAGCAAGAGTTGTTTATCTTGGAAAACCAAGAACCAGTACAACAATACTTGGATTATTTAGAAGAGAAACAACTACAACAGAAGTTCGTGTAGTGGTGGAAATCAAGAATAAGAAAACAGGTAAAGTAGTAAGTGGTAATGGAACAGGAACTATCGATAGAGAAATTAGTTCCACAGGTTTTCAGATAAATGAAGAACTACCTTTCGATAGAAGTGAACTCGGTGGAGCACTTAAAGAGGCGATAGGTAATGCGATTCAAGAAATATTATAAAGATATACTTTCATTAGTAGGAGCAGTCTTGTTGTTAGGAACTACAATCTTTATCAACAAGTATGATGTCAAACAATTATATCGTGAGTTCGCTACATTATCTTTAAAAGTAAATGCTCAAGAAAAAGAAATCAAGAGTTTAGAAGATAAAGTCAGTACATTAATTGTTCAGAATCAAAGGTTGTTAAAAGATTTAGAACAACATAACGAAACTCGTGGTAGTGAAAATACTTTACTATTGGAAAGATTATACGACTTAGAACAAAAAGTAGAAATACTTTCGTCTAAACCATTAGTATCAATGACCAAAGGTAAAGTCTTTAATGATAGATTTGAGTTTGAAGATAAACAAGTCAATCGTATTGGACAATATGAAACCAAAGGTCAAGTATTGGTTGCGTGGAGAGATGATTATCTCACTACTAAAAAGGTAAATGTCAATACCATAGGTGAAATTAATTTATCACCAAAGATAGAAAAGCTTGACAAAGACAAATTTGTTTCGTATATTGATGAGAGTTATTTAGGTGGAATCACTATACGAGGACGAGGAGATGTCCAAAAAATAGAACCACCAAGAAACCAATTTAGTGTTGGGCCTTTTATAGGTGTGGCATACAACAACACCACCGGTATGACCGAACCAGTAATTGGTATTGGTGTTACATATAATTTATTTAAAATATGGGATTGGAGATAATGGAATATATAATAGCAATAATTTGTGTAGTAATGGTAGTGTCTTATGTTCAGATTACTATGTGGAAAGATGAAGGTAAACTATGATTAAATTAGAAACATTATTAGAAAAACATCCAGATGATATAGATTCAACTTCTGGTGTAATTATAGAATCTAATAACAAAATATTAATTATGACCAAAACAGAAGGTGGATACACAATACCAAAGGGTCATATAAGAGTCGGTGAAACACCAAGAAAAGCAATGCACCGAGAACTCAAAGAAGAAACTCAAATCACATTACCAACAGAACCAAAATTCTTATACAAAGTAGAAAGACCTATTGAAAAGGGTGGTAATTTTATGTATGTATTTCATTACAAAAGTGATAAAGAACTACAACCAACTCTTGACCACGAACACACAGACTATTCATACATACCGATTTCCGAAGTTCCAGATATTTATTATTTAGATAGGTTTATCAATAATTAGGAAAACAATGATTTATAAAGGATTCAGTTTAGGAGAAAAGATTGATACGGTTTTTAAATTCGGTAGAAATCGTGAAATCCAAACCACAACAGACCCAGAAGATATTTGGTCAGTTGGTGGTGTTTATCCTTTTTTAACATCAAGTATTAATATTTATGTAGCATCAACAAGTGGTTCAGATACTGCTGCAGGTAATGGTGCTAAACAAATAAAAGTTGAAGGTTTAGATGAGAATTACTTTGTACAAGAAGAAACATTTGTTCTAAATGGACAAACACCAATAACTGGTAGTAAAACATTTTCAAGAGTTCATAGAGCATCCATTACTCACGCTGGTTCAAATGAAGTAAATGACGGAGATATCAATATTGGTTATGGAACTTGGTCAAGTGGAGTTCCGAACAATTATATAGCACAAATACCTGCTAATGAAGGTCAAACTCAAATGGCAGTCTATACCGTTCCAAAAAACAAAAGAGCATATTTGTTAAAATGGTCATCAAGTATATTGACTGGTGCTTCAGGTAAAGCAGCAAATGTACAATTAATATATCGTGAAAACAACGGAACAAATCAAACCGTTAGAAAAGTAAAAGACCAAGTAGGTTTAGGAACAAACTCAATGAACACCTTTCAAAGAAGGTATGAATTTCCAGATTTTATACCACCAAAAACAGATGTGTTTTTACGAGTAGAACAAGTAACTGCCACTTCCGATATTACGGGTGAGTTTTCATTGGTATTGGTAGATTCAACAAACACCTATAATTACTAATGAAAAAACTATTAACAGAACTACATTTACTAATGGAAAGAACAGACTTACTATATGTAGCGAATGAATTAGTAAAGAATTATAATTTAAAATCTAAAGTAAAGTTTGGTAATTATTCTAAACAAAAAGGTCATAAAGATAAAGGTGGTTATAATTGGGACACCGATACGATTAAATTAAACAAATATTATGATAATGTAGATGACTTTATCATTACGGTTCTACACGAAATACACCACGCAATCCAAGTCGATAAGTATGGAAGAAAGAAGTTCTTAAAGAAATATGCTCAAGCAGGTAATATGGCTGAGTTAGATGGTAAGGATAGATATCTTGCAAATAAGTGGGAAAAGAAAGCTGAGAACTGGGCCCAACAAGAGTATCGTAAAAAGTGGAAAGGTAATTTCTGATTACCTATATTGTATATTGAATTTTGCCCTTTGGGTAGCTAGTAGTTAATAATATATATTGACTAATCACAAAAAAATCACATTTATTTTTCTCAAAATAAAAAAAAATACATTTTAGAAGTTTTATCTTATACTTATTAATGTATGAAAACTCGTTCAGCCAAGAATAAAGGTAAAAGGTTACAAAACGACGTTCGTGATTTAATCTTAGAAACATTCAAAGAATTAGAACCAGATGATGTTCGCTCAACAACAATGGGTGATTCTGGAGAAGATGTTCTATTATCACCAGCAGCTCGTAAATTATTTCCATTTTCGGTGGAATGTAAAAACCAAGAAAAACTTAATATATGGAGTTCATTAGAACAGGCAGAAGATAATGCTGGTCCACACATACCTTTACTGGTATTCAAAAGAAATCGTAGTAAAACATACATATCAATGGAAATAAACGATTTAATCAAAATATTAAATGACAGAAAAAAATAAATCAATATATGATTCTGGAACTACCAAAGGTAGTGCACCAAGAATATCCGATAGGAAAAAATATGAAGATAATTGGGATAAAATATTTAATAAAAAGGGTAAAAATGAAAAAAACAAAAACAGCAATCGTTAGTGGATACTTTGACCCACTACACGTCGGACACTTAGAATACTTTAAATTAGCCAAAGAATTAGCAGATGAATTAATCGTTATCGTGAATAATCGTAAACAATGTATGTTGAAAAAAGGTGATGAGTTTATGGACGAAAAAGATAGATTAGAAATCGTCTTTCATTTAGATATGGTTGATGAAGCAATCTTAGCAGTCGATGAAGATAAGTCAGTTTGTGAAACAATTCGTATGATTCACAGAATGAAACCAATGAACAAGTTAGTCTTTTGTAACGGAGGAGATAGGGACGCAAGCAATTCACCGGAAGTTAAAGTATGTAGTGAATTAGGAATTGATTTTCAACAAGGATTGGGTAAGAAAATTCGTTCATCATCAGAATTTACTGGATTAGTGGAATATGACAAACCAGCAAGAGACAGATAAGTATTATTCATATTTTTGTGAGTGTTGTAGAGAAGTACCTAAACCAGGTATTATTAAATCAATGCCAAGTTTAGGCGGTGAGTATGTGAATATGTATGGATTAACAAGTCATAGAAAACATTTGATAAAAACCGCAGAGGGTAATTTAACGGGTATTTGTAGTAAAACAAATAAACTTTGTAGGTTCAACATTATTGATGATACTTATGTAGTACAGATACCAAGTATATTGAAATTAAAAGCAGAAGTAGACAAAATACCAAATGTTCCATTTAATCCAAAAAACTTATATAAGTATAGATTTAATCAAAAGAAAATAAATAAAAATGAATACTGAAATAATACAATTATTAGATAAAGTTTTAAAATCTCGTGGACAATCATTAAAGAAGTCCAACGAGTATATGTGGTGGAGTCCATTTACACAACACCATAAACCTAAACTACAAGTCAATATCCAAACGGGTAAATGGCATTGTTGGGTAAGTAATCAAGGTGGACATAACCTTTATCAATTATTTAAGAAAGTTGGTGCGGGATACAATGACTTTAAAGAATTAAATAAATTACTTGGAGATGTTTCGTTTTACAAAAAACAAAATGACGACACATTAGATGAGGTAACATTACCACAAGAATATAAATCATTATCAGACCCATTTGACACATCAATCATTAAAGAACACGCAATAAGATTTTTGAAGAAACGAGGAATAACCAAAGAAGACATCACAAGATATAATTTAGGTTATTGTTCAGAAGGTAAATACAACAATAGAATTATTATACCGAGTTATGATAGTAATGGAAAATTAAATTATTTTGTAGGTAGGGACTTTTATAGTTCCAGTTTTAAGTATATGAATCCACCCAATGTCGCAAAAGACGTAATCGGATTTGACCTTTATATTAATTGGTCATTACCGATAATCTTGGTAGAGGGTGTGTTTGACGCTATGTCGGTTAAATCCAATTCCATACCTTTATTCGGTAAAACTATACTTCCTAAACTTTATGGTAAAATCGTTGAAAAAAAAGTGAAAGATATATTTATTATCTTGGATAGTGATGCTTTTGACGATGCTATACAAATGACTGAAAAATTCGTTAATGAGGGAATAAACGTTAACTTTGTTAAGTTGGACGGACAAGACCCAAATGATTTAGGTTATAAAAAAATGATAACCAAAATAAACAACTCACTACCAATGGACTTTAAACAAATAATGGAGATGAAGCTATATGGAAAAAAACTATTGGCAAATTGATGATGATGTATACAAAGTTCACATCAGTGCTGATGTGTTTGATGAGTTGGAACAAGATTTTATCGTAGATGATATTGCAAAGTATATGAAAGACGGAGATATAATTGCTTACGATATTATGGTAAAAAAAGATAAGTTACAAGATGTCTTAAAACGACTCGAGGAGTTTGATTGTTAAAACAAAAAATGAAGGTTCCGTTTAGGAAACTAAAACACATACATCACATTTCAGATATACAAATCAGAAATTTGAAACGACACAGAGAATACGAAGAGGTATTCAACAAGTTATACGAAGAAGTTAAAAAGAATCCGAATAATGCGATTTCTTATATTGGTGGGGATATTGCTCACTCCAAGACAGAAATGTCACCAGAGTTAGTAGACCAATTATCCAGACTATTTAAGAACTTAGCAGACATATGTCCATTAGTAATCATAGCAGGTAATCACGATGCCAATCTAAACAATCCAAATCGTATGGATGTTTTAACACCAATCGTGGAAAATTTAAATCACCCAAATCTACACTATCTAAAACGAACAGGTGTGTATAGATGTGCCGATACCAACTTAGTCGTGTGGGACGTTTGGGATAAAGAAACAGATTACATAAAAGCAAAAGATGTAACAGACAAAGGAAAAAGTGTAGTATTGTATCACGGAACCGTAGACAGAAGTGAAACAGACTTAGGTTTTAAATTACCATCAAAAGTCAAAATGAAAATGTTTAAAGATTATGACTTAGCACTATTAGGTGATATTCATAAAAGACAATTTATCAACAAAGAAGAAACCATAGCATATTGTGGTTCATTGATTCAACAAAATCACGGAGAAGATGTCGGTAAAGGTTATTTGTTATGGGATATGGAAACTCTTAAATCTAAATACATTGAGATTCCAAATGATTACGGATACTACACAATCAATATCGACAATGGTAAATTACCAGACATATCTAATTTATCTAAAAAACCAAGAGTTCGTATTAGAGTAAGTAATACAAAACCTGCTCAATTAAAACGAGCACTAACTAAATTACAAAAAGTAGCCAAAATACAAGAGTCAGTTGTAACAAGAGTTGACGGACTATCAAAAGATAAAGTCCGAGATAACAAAATCAATATTGGTAATGTAAATAATGTAGGTTATCAATTTAGTTTGATTGAAGAATATCTAAACAACAATTATGCCGTTGACGAAGACACAATGATTAAGATTAATAAAATCTTATCAGACTTAAATTCAAAAATAGCATCCGAAGATATCATTAGAAACATTAATTGGAAACTTAAAAAGTTTGAGTTCTCAAATATGTTTAGTTACGGGGAAGACAATGTAGTGGACTTTACCAAGTTAAATGGTATTGTTGGATTGTTCGCACCAAACGCATCAGGTAAATCAGCATTATTGGACGCATTAGCATTTTGTTTGTTTGATGTATCAACACGAGCAGTTCGTGCTAACAACATTATCAATAAAGCAAAAACCAATATGCATTGTAAATTAAACTTTGAGATTGACGGAACAAATTACTTTATTGAAAAGAAAGGTAAGAAGAATCTTCGTAGTGGACACGTCAAGGTTGATATTGATTTCTGGATGATTGATGAAAATGGAGAAACCACAAGTCTTAACGGAGACCAAAGAAGAACCACACAATTAAACATTAGAAAAGTAGTTGGGGATTTTGAGGACTTTGTATTAACAAGTATGTCAAGTCAAAATGATTCTACGGTGTTTATTAATAAAACTCAAAAAGAAAGAAAAGAGTTATTATCTCAATTTATGGGATTAAAAATATTTGATAGATTATGGGTTCAAGCATCAGAAGATATCAAAGATGTGAATGCGTTATTGACTGATTTTAAGAAAGCAGACTATGATTCAGAATTGGCACAAATCACCAACGAATTAATCACTTTAGAATCTAAGGAAAAAAATCTTAAAAGTCAAGAAGAAAATATAAAATCTGAAATAAAAGAATATCAAGAAAAGATAGAAAAAGAAACTAAAAATCTTAGACCAGTAGACCAAACCATTAGAGATATTGAAGTGTTGAAAGATGAGAGAAACAAAATAGAAGATTTATTACAAAAAGTTTCTCACGATAAAGACGGAACATTAACTGAACAATATGATTGTGAATTAAAAATAACTGATATTAAAAACAAAATTAAAACTTACGAAAAAGATAATGTTCAAGAGAAGTTTGCACAATTAGAAAAATTAGAACAAGAAAGAGATTTATTTCAAATAGAAGTAGACAAGTTAAAACAAGATGTAAAGATTAAATTAGACAAGATTGAAAAACTTGGTAATCTAACTTACGATGAGGATTGTGAACATTGTATGAGTAATCCCTTTACATTAGACGCAAGAGAAACTAAGAAACACTTAGAGAAAGATAAAGAACTTGCAACAAAGTATTTGAATAAAAAATCTCGTATGGACGACAAAATACAAACAATGTTTAAAGTTCGTGCATACAAACAAGATTTAGATAAATTAGGTCAATCATTGGTTGAAGGTGAAACAAGGTTATCTCAACTTACATCTAACTTACAATATCTCAATGAACGAGAACAGAACATACAGAATCAAATCAATTCTATTGTAAGTGAAATGGACAGATATGTCGCACAAGAACAAGATGTCGTCTTTAACCAATCGATTGATTTACGAATACAAGACTTGAAATCAGAACAATATTTATTAGATGATAAATTAGAAGATACTAAATTAGCATCAACAACTATATTTGGTAATATACAAGTTCTGAAAAATAAAGAAACTCAAATCAATGAAAGTATTGATAAAGTAGAACAATTAGAAGGTGATTACCAAGCATATCAATATCTACTGAATGCAATTCAACGAGACGGAGTTCCTTATGATTTAATCACTAAATCATTACCTACGGTTGAAGGAGCAGTAAATGATATTCTGGCACAAGTAGTTGATTTCAGTATTGTGTTCACTATGAACGGAAAAGACATTGATACTCACATTGTATATGATGACGATAGAATATGGTCATTAGAATTATCAAGTGGTATGGAACGATTTATTAGTTCATTGGCCATTCGTATTGGATTGATGAATGTAAGTAATTTACCACAAGGTAATTTCTTAGCAATCGATGAGGGTTGGGGAACAATGGATAGTGATAATCTAAATTCAGTCGCACAACTATTCCAATATCTAAAATCACAATTCCAATTTACATTTGTAGTATCTCATATTGAAACAATGAGAGACTTTGTAGACACCTTATTAGAAATTAAAAAGGTAGACGGAAGTTCATCAGTCAGATTTAGTAGGTAAAGTATTTAATGGTTTTGAAATACCATTTTGTCTATACAATCTAAATATTTCTTTATTGATTGCTGCTGAAGCTGTCAGTCTATTCTCTTTACAATAAAACTTAAACCAAGACATCAAGTCTTCATCTAATGTAAAATTATATCTTTTCTTTTTACTCATATTATACACACCTTATACATATAAATAAGTATATAAATTTCAAATTTTAATACTTATATATAAGGAATAAATCTATGCCAATACGACAAAACATATTAAGAAAAGGAAAAGCACAAAAACAAAACTTACAATCTTTTGATGTTCATATAGATGAATCGGGAGTTGTAGGAGATTTAACCGTATCTAAGTTTTTTAAGATTAGTGAATTTCCATCAGTTTTACCAGCCGGTAATAGTTCTTTTCTAATTGAAGGTTCTGATTTATTAAAACCAGACATAGAATTAAAAATAGAAATATTAGATAGAGAAAACAATCCAATATTTCACTATGCTATTCCAAATTACGAAAGAGAATTACCATCACAAAGAGTAGCTATCGAAGTATATAAAGATGATATTGTTAATGGTATTGGTACCATCACAATCTTAGGTGAATTAGACCCAGAAGAAAACAATATTCCAGAACAATTTTTAGATACTTACAATGTTAGATTTACTGCACCAATCAATATCAATACAACGATTAAAAACACTCAACCGATTAGATTTTTTGGTGCACCAACCGCAACAATTAGTGAAAAAGTTGTAGGTGTAATAAAACCAGTTGACCCAAATTCTTTAGTTCCTATCACTTTGACTGGTAGTGTAGAAGTTAACACTCAAAGACATTACTATCCAATTTCACCACCAGGTGGTGGTGCAGATACTTATATACCAGATGCTGAGACATCTACTAATCCAGAAGATTTAGCGATTATAAAATATCAACAAACAAAAGCAAATGGGGAAGACTCACAAGCACAACAGGTTGATACACCACAAGAAAATCCTAATGTTCCGGTACCAGGATATAATGTTAGTCAAACAATGGTTTTAAAAGAATTAGAAGATTCTGAATATTCTGAACCGAATAAACTTAGTCGACATATGGCAGGAGCATCTTTTACAATCAGAAATGTTAACTTGATAGCTAAAGACGAGTTTAATAATTCAATATCCGGTTCTGAAGACTATGAATTTCCTACATCATTTTCTGATGTTATGGGAATAAGAAATGAAACAACTCTTTTTACAATAGGAAACGACTTAACTGCAAAAAATTTAAAGACTAATCAAAGAGAAGCTATTGGTGTATTTGCATCAAGTTCTAATTTTGAACTAACATTTAAACCAAAAGCTGAAAATATACCAGACCAAGTTTACAAAAAATCTTACGCAGATATTACCGTAGGTAATTTACAAACATTTAGTGGAGATACTTACAAAGCAAAAATTTATGCCAAAGAAGATGGTAGTTCTGGTGGATTTGAAAAAATATATGAAACCTTAGTTGAGGCACCAAATCAATTAGTTGATTTAAATAGTCTTACTGGTTTTAAAAATATCGGTAGTTTTACAGCACAATCAATAGTTCAGAATTATTGGGTAACATCTTCAGTACAATCATCTGCAACAATAGATAATTCAATATTAATGAATAGTGTTGTGTTGAGTGGTAGTAATTATGAATTTGGTCAATCATTTGATTTCGTTACTAATCAAAATGTAATTTTAGAAAATAATGAACCATACATTGTTGAATTTGTAACAGCTATAAAATCTGCACCAAAACTACAAAGTGACGGAGAAGAAAAAACTGAAGCAAAATTAGAAGTATTTTTAACAGGTAGTTTCCAGTCTTCAACTCAAGGTGAAATTTCATTGGGTATTGTAGATATATCTGAAAACTTATTTAATTCTTTTGATTCCAATGAATTTAATTTAGTTGAAAAAACACAAGTTGCAGACTTTTTATCACATAGTGAATCTTCTAAACCAAGTGGTAGTTTAGGATTTAGAGTTCACTCTGGTCAGTTTATGTTAAATGATGTTAGACTAAGACCATTCAGTGAAACAAACTTTAGCCCAGGATTTTTCAAGGCAAATGTACCGATGCCAAAACCTATAAAAAGAGGTCAACTATATGACTTCTTAGTAGAATTTTACGACGCAAATAATAACAAAGCAAAAGCAGTAGCTATTGCTGAAGATGTTTTATTTGACGGAGCACCACAAGTTATAGCAGATGGTGTTGACGCAGTATTGACTGGTTCTATGTTCTTAGGAAATATTACCGGTAGTGGTATTCAATTCCACGGAGGTTCTGCTTTTATTCGTACCATAGGATATAATGGATTTAATGATACTATATCAAATTCGGGCGGTGGATTTATACTATATAGTGGTTCAGTTTCTCAATCTATGGGAACAGAGGAGACTTATGAAGGTGTTGGTTTAGAATTAGTTGATGCTCACGGGTCCACAAATAGATTTTTAAAATTTAAAACAAATGCACAAGGAACTCCATCTGAGTTTGAAGTTCAAACAGACACATTTTACTTTGGTAAAGACAGAACAGAAACAAACGCACAATTTGTTAGTGGTTCAAATGGAAATGTTGAAATAAGTTCAAGTAATTTCCATTTAACACCAGATGGTGATGTGGTGATGCAAGGAACTATTACCGCAGAAGCTGGAAACATTGGAGGATTCAGTATTGACCCTACTTCTATGTTTAGTGGAACACAACCAACACCTACTTTCTTTTTAAGTGGTAGTGCGACGGGAACAAACTTTAGTAAATCAAACTTAGTTATATCATCAAGTGGATTCCAAGTAAACTCACAAGGTGCTATGAGTGCAAGTGAGGGTGTAATTGGTGGATTTTCTTTAGGACAAACCATAATCAGTAGTAGTAATTTAATTTTAGATAGTAGTGGAGAAATAAGAAACCAAGACTATGACCCATTTTTATCAGGGTTTAAGATTTCATCATTAGGTAATGGTAGTGCAGAATTTGAAAACATTAGAATTCGTGGAACACTAAGAACATCAGTATTTGAAAAGGAAACGGTAAATGCAGTTGGTGGTATGTTGTATGTTGGTAATTCAACAGCAGTATCAGCTTCAGTGGGTTCATCAGATACCGCAATATTCGTAGACAATGTTAGTGGATTTGAAAATGATGAGATTATTTTTGCAAAGAAAGTAACAGGAACAGGATTTACAAAAGAATTTATGAAAGTGACTGGTAGTCACAGACACAACGAATCATCAGATACCGATTTTGCTGGATTCCTACACGTTGAAAGAGCTTATGGAAGTGCGATTGCAGATACAAAATTATCAAATGCAACAACATTAAATGGAGCCATAGATTCAACACAGACTCGTATTACGGTTGCAAGTACAGCTAACTTAACCGGAACACCAGTTATAAAAATTGATGATGAGTTAATGAAAGTAACGGGTTCTGACTCTACTTCACCAGGAACAATTATTCACGCATTTAGAGGAATTGACGGAACTGCAAAAGCTTCACATAGTGATTCAACAAATGTTAAATTATTAGATAAAGATGCAGCATTTTTAGCAAACTTAGTATCACCCGCACAAACATATACACCAGGTCAAGTATTGGTATCTACTGGTCGTTATATCGGAGGAACAGGAACCAACACCACAGGTAGTGGTTATATAATGTTGAATGCAAATCCAACAATTGGAGATACACCATATATAGATTTTGCAGAAAGAACCGGTAGTGGTTTATATGATATGAGATTAAGAACCAGAGTTGGTGATTTAAGTGGATTATCAGGAACTCGTTTAGGTGATGAAGTTACAATAGGTTCAGAACCAGGTTTTGGACTTGCAGCAGAAAATGTATTCTTATCAGGATTGATAAAAGCACAAAGTGGTTCTATTGGTGGTTGGGAAATACAAGACCAACAAATTTCAAGTGGAGTAACATCTTTAAATTCAAATACTGAACAATTGAAGTTCAATAAAGACTCAGTAGCATTTGGTAGTGGTGACGGTATATTAATCGGTAAAGATGGTAATGATTATGAATTTTTTGCAGGTAGTGGTTCAAATTACATATGGTGGGACGGAAATAATCTAAACATTAAAGGTGCTATTCGTCAAACAACAGGTGGAACAACACTTGTAGATTATGCTGATAGAGGAACTTGGGCAGCTGGAGTTGCGTATGAAGAATTAGACTTAGTTCAATATGATTCATCAGGAACGGTATCAACTTATAAGTGTATTTCTGACCACACATCAACAGACGATACCAGTACTTCAACCGGTAGACCAGATACAGCAGGTTCAACTTGTTGGGTGGTATTTGCTTCGGGTGGAACTACGGGTGCTACATCAAAAACCGTATCGATTCAGGCAAGTAGTTATGTAGCTGTTTATAATTCTTCTGGTGGAGGTGGTTCCGGAACCATTACACTAAGTGCAAATTCACAAAACTTTTCAGACGCAAGATTTAAATTTACGGGTGGCGGAACAGATTTTACCGACCAAACTACATTTACAGATGGAACCGATAACAATACATCACAGAATGTAACATTTACTATACCGACTAATGATACAAATGCTCCATACACTTTCCGAGTAGATGTTCAAGAAGGAACATCAGGTGGTTCAGTAGCAAGTGATACATTAACGATTGCTGCAATTAAACCTGGAGCAGATGGTTCAACTTCAAAAGTAGTATCGTTGACATCACCCAATTATGTAATTAACTATAATGCAGCCGGTAGTAGTCCAACACCAAGTGGAACATTAACATTAACCGCTACATCACAAAATTTTACAAATGGATTCTTTAAATTTACGGGGGATGGATTTAGTCAAGTAGCTCAAAGTGCAGAATCTACATTTACCGATGGTACAGGAGCTAATTCAGATACATTCGATATAACAATTCCATCTTCATACTTTTCCACACCTTTAAAATTTAGAGTTGGTGTTTCAGAAGGAGACCAAAGTGAAGTTGCATTCGATACAATAACGATAAGTGCGGTTCAACCAGGTGATGACGGAGATGACGCATATACCGTAGTTTTAACAAATGAATCACACACTTTACCAACAACAGATGATGGAACCATAACATATGATGGTAGTGGAACAAGTATCATTGCATATAAAGGAACAACAGAGTTAGACGGAGTTACAAGTGCGGGAAGTCTTACAACAGGTAAGTTTAGTGCATCGGTAGTTTCAGAAACAAACATTACGGCTGATGATACATTTACAAGTACAGGAAATCCATTAGTTTATGGAGTAGCATCTAATATGTCTACTACATCCGATAGTGGTTCAATAACTTATAAAGTTTCTCTTGAAGGAACTTCTACCGAAATAGAAAAAGTACAATCATTATCCAAGGCAAAACAAGGTGATGGTGCACTTACCATAATCAATACAAATCAAGCACATACTTTACCAGCATCAAATGCTGGAGTTGTTTCAAGTTTTACTAATAGTGGTACAACACTCAAATTATTTGAAGGAACAAGACAATTAGATTATGATGATAGTGGAACAACCGCTGGTCATTTCTCAGCATCAATATCCCAATCAGTAACTTCAGGTAATGGAATTACAACATTTGGTTCATTAACAGATTCTACAAATGATTTAGTTGTTAGTGACCATAGTGCAATGGATAGTTCAACTGATTCTTCTTTGGTAATTTATACACTTACTGGTCAAAGATTTGACGGAACTGCATTTACCATTGATACAACACAAACCATTACTAAAGCAAAAGTTGGTGTAACCGGTTCAACGGGTGCAAGTGTCAACATAGTGTTTAAAAGAGCATCATCAGCTCCTGCAACACCAAGTGATTCACCTGGTGTTCCAAGTGGTTGGGCTGATTCACCACCGGCAGGAACAGATTTATTATTTGCAGTAAACGGAACAAAAGCAGTAGGTGCAACTAATTTTACTTGGGGAACGGTTTATCAAGTTGAAGGAACTGCAGTTGCTGAAGTTGCAGTTTACAAAAAAGCAAGTTCAGTAACCACACCAACAGGTGGTAGTTATAATTTTACCACAAGTGCTGTAACCGCACCATCTACTTGGTCCACATCAGTTCCAACATTATCCGCAGACGGCGATAAAGTTTATTTAGCAGTTGGATTATTTACTGGTTCACCAAATGAAACTGCAGCAACTACTACTTGGTCAACACCAGTATTGTATGCACAACGAACAGATGGTTCAGATGCACAGGTAATTACATTATCATCAGATGCTATGGCATTTGTAGAAGCAAAAGATGGAACCATTACACCTTCTACAATAACTTTTACTGCAAAAAGACAAAATATATCTAATTCTACAACATTTAGTTCAAGTCCTTCGGTAACCTTAGGTGGTTCCGGTGATACCGCTACATTAACATCAACCAATTTTGGTTCCAATACTTCAGTTAAAGTAACTGCAACAGCTGTTGCAGGTGAA